>Ga0070730_10002638_pt1 | contig 16236 bp, 12 predicted proteins | sample Coa_R1_3_FD_66447 | JGI IMG/M metagenome (GOLD analysis project Ga0070730, IMG submission 66447) | Surface soil microbial communities from Centralia Pennsylvania, which are recovering from an underground coalmine fire - Coalmine... | ecosystem: Environmental > Terrestrial > Soil > Unclassified ...
CGGCCGCCTCCTCGATATTCAGGGCGCGACCGAATACGGCGACCAGCAGGCGCCGAGTATCTCTGGTCTCGAGACGCCCGACGATTACACCGTCAAGATGACGCTCCGCAAACCAGACTCCACCTGGCTCCTGACGCTCGGCGACTTCTCGGGGCTGTGCATTCTGCCGGAGCACACCCTCAAGGACGTGGCGCCGGACCAACTGCATGCCCACCCGTTCTCGCTCAACCCGACCGTCTCGGCCGGCGCTTTCCAGTTCGTCCAGTATCAGACTGACCAGTACGCCGAGCTGAAGCGCAACGACTCGTATGGTGGCACCAGGGCCAAGCTCGACCGTATTTTCTTCAAGATCCTGGCGGTCGACGCCGCGCTGGCCCAGATGGAGCGCGGCGAGCTCGACCTGATGATCGTGCCGACCTCAGAGATGGACCGAATGAAGAAGGTGCCGACCCTGACCGTCGTGAGCGTGCCGAGCCCCAGCATCGATTTCCTCGCCGTCAACATGGCCAAGGACTACCTCCAGGACAAGCGCGTTCGCCAGGCCATGCAGTACGCGATCGATCGCGCGTCGATCGTCAAGGCGATCTACCAGGGCGAAGCGCAGCTCGTCAATCAGCCGATCATTGGGCCGGACTGGATGGGCATGCCGGAGCTGAACATGTACCCGTTCAATCCGGACAAAGCCAAGCAGCTCCTCAAGGATGCCAGCTGGGACGGCAGTCATTCGCTGCAGATCCTGTACACGCCAGGGACGAAGGAGCGGGACGCGTACATGCCGATCATCCAACAGCAGTTCAAGGAAGTCGGCATCGGTATGGACATCGTCTCGGCTGAAGCGATCGAAGTTACACGTCGGCGCAACGCGGGTGATTTCGATCTCGTCCAGGTCGGCGGCGGCATCTTTCGCCAGGACCCGAACGTGTCAGGCAAGTACATGGAAACGGTCAACTGGGTGCCCGTCGGCGGCAACTACGGACACTACACGAATACGCGGCTCGACGAGCTGTTCCCGTTGGGCCGGTCGACGGCGGACTTGAATCAGCGCAAGCAGCTCTACACCGAAGCAGCCACCATCATGAACGACGAGCTGCCATGGATCTACCTCTGGTCGCCCAACTCGATCTTCGCGGTCAGCAAGCGGCTGGTGGGCTTCAAGCCGCCGAGCTACGCGACCCACGATATGTGGAATGCCGAGGAGTGGACGGTGGCCGGTTGAATTTCGTGGTTCAAACTTCTCCGGGTCGAGGGGGCCAGGCCTGTCGTGCTCATGCATCGCCGGGTCGGGGGGTTGCGCCCCCCGACCCGGCGCAGCCCGACTACGAAACGCCAGACTTGATGGGGACGTACCTACTCCGGCGCCTTGCGATCAGCGTGCCGGTCCTGCTCGGGATCACCCTCGCGGTCTACGTCATCATCAGCCTCGCGCCGGGCGACCCGGTCGATGCGCTCGTCAACCCCGAGGCCGTCGCCGCGCTGGGCGCGGACTTTCGCGAGCAGCAGCGCGAGGCGCTCGGGCTGAATCAGCCGATCATCGTGCGCTACGCCATCTGGCTCAGAGAGGTTACCCATGGCAACCTCGGCTACTCGTTCGTAGATCGGCAACCGATCGCCGCCAAGATTGGCGAGCGGCTGCCGCCGACGTTGGGGTTGATGTCGAGCGCCCTCATCCTCGCGATCGTGATCGCGGTTCCCCTCGGGGTCCTGTCGGCGATCAAGCAGTACTCGTTGATCGACTACAGCGCCACCGTGCTCGGCTTCGCTGCGATCTCAGTACCGTCGTTCTTCCTGTCACTGGCGGGCATCTACGTCCTGGCGCTGAAGATCCCGATCCTGCCGGCAGCTGGGATGGTCACCGTCGGCGTGCCGTGGTCGCTGTCCGACGCGCTGTGGCATCTGGCCCTGCCGGCGATCGTCCTCGGGCTCGCCGAGGCTGCGCCGCTCATCCGCTACACCCGGTCGAGCATGCTCGAAGTGATCCACCAGGACTATGTTCGGGCGGCCCGGGCGAAGGGCCTGCGCGAGACAACCGTGATCTACCAGCACGCCTTGCGCAACGCGCTGAGCCCGCTGGTGACCGTGATCGCGCTGGGCCTGCCGCGGCTCTTCGGCGGCGCCGTGATCGTCGAAGCAGTCTTCGCCTGGCCAGGTATCGGCACGCTCGCGCTGGCAGCCGTGCAGGGGCGCGACTACCCGGTCATCATGGCGATCAATCTGATCAGTGCGGTGATGATCCTGCTCAGCAACATGCTGGCCGATGTGATTTACGCGGTGGTTGATCCACGCATCAAATATTCCTGACGATGGATACCACCGTACCTCTCAGGCGGCGGCCGGGGGTGTGGCAGCGCTTTCGTCGCCACCGCGTGGCACTCGCCGGCGCGCTGATCCTGCTCGTGCTCACGGCTGGCGCAGTCGCCGCGCCGCTGCTGGCGGCCAACGACCCATACAAAGTGGACATCAGCGCTTACCGTAGTGGCCCGGCCGCGAACCACCCGCTGGGCACGGACTCGTCCGGGCGCGACGTGTTCAGCCGGATGCTCTATGCCGGACGCGTGTCGCTCTCGGTCGGCCTGGTGGCGGTCGCGATCTACACCCTGATCGGCGTCATCCTCGGCGCGTTCTCGGGGTTCTACGGGGGCTGGGCCGACGCCTTCATCATGCGCCTGGCTGATATTGTGCTGGCATTCCCGACGCTGATTCTGATCATCACCATCGTCGCGGTGCTGGGGCCCAGCATCTACAACATCATGCTCGTGATCGGCTTGCTGGGTTGGCCGCCGATCGCGCGGATCGTCCGAGCGCTGTTCCTGTCGCTGCGCGAGCGCGAGTTTGTACTGGCGAGCCGCACGGTCGGGGTGTCGAACGCCCGCATCATCTTCCGCCACCTGCTGCCGAACGCCCTCGCGCCGGTGATCGTCGCAGCGACCTTCGGCATGGCCAACGCCATCCTGCTGGAGGCCGGGCTCAGCTTCCTTGGTCTCGGCGTGCAGCCGCCGACGCCAAGCTGGGGCAACATGCTGAAGGACGCACAGTCGCTCACGGTGCTGGAGTCGATGCCCTGGCTGTGGATTCCGCCAGGGACGATGATCGCGCTGGCGGTCCTCTCGATCAACTTCATCGGCGACGGGCTCCGCGACGCTCTTGATCCGCGCTATCAGGGCTAGCCTGGAGGCTCGGCTGCAGTCGCGGAGCCATGTCTGTTCGATCGGCTCGCAAGCTCGCCGGGGGCGACGCGTTCGACCCGTATCTGGTCCACTAACACCATGGCAGACATTTACACACGGCTCGGCGTCCGGCCGCTCATCAACGCCCGTGGCACGCACACGCGCCTGGGTGGCACGTTGATCCGACCCGAGGTGCTGGACGCCATGCGCGAGGCGGCCAGAGCGTACGTGGTGCTGGACGAGCTTCAAGACAAGGCGAGCGAGGTGATCGCGCGGGCGACCGGCGCCGAGGCGGGCATCGTCGTGGGCGGCGCCGAAGCCGGGCTGCTGATCGGCACGGCGGCGATCCTGGCCGGTACCGATCCGGCTAAAATTGCCCAACTGCCGGTCACCGAGGGCATGCGCAACGAAGCGATCATGCACCGCGCGCACCGCAACGGCTACGACCATGGCGTACGCGCCGCCGGCGCCAGGATCGTCGACATCGGGTATGGCGGTTCGGCCCTGCCGTACCAGCTTCAGACGGCCATCAACGAGCGTACGGCGTTGGTGGTGTACCTGATGTCGCCGTGGGCCAGCCACGGCGCATTGTCGCTGGAGAAAACGTGCGAGATCGCGCACGAAGCGAATATCCCGGTTCTGGTGGATGCCGCCGCCATGCTGCCACCCACGAACAGCCTGCGGCAATTCATCGCCGAGGGCGCTGACCTCGTCACGTTCAGCGGCGGCAAGGGCCTCATGGGCCCGCAATCGTCGGGCATCCTCGCTGGGCGAGCCGACCTGATCCGCGCGGCTCGGCTGAATGGCAACCCAAACCACAGCATCGGCCGGGCGGCCAAGGCTGCCAAGGAAGACATCGTTGGCCTGATCGTGGCGCTCGAAAACTACATGCAGCGCGATCATGACGCAGACACAGCGGTGTGGCGCGCCCAGGCCGAGTGGATGCTGGAACGGCTCAACGATCTTCCTGGCGTTCCCGCGAACTACCTGCACGACGGTCGCGAACACCCGGTGCCGCGCGTCGAGCTGGTGTTCGGACCCGAGACCGGCATCAATTCGCACGAGCTGGTGCTGGCGCTCGAGGAGCACGATCCGCGCGTGTTCCTGTTCGAACCGACCGGCCCGAGCGCCAGGCCGAACAGTATCGTGATCAATACGCAGACGATGCAGCCTGGCGAGGAGCGGATCGTGGTCGAGGCGCTGCGGCAGGCGATCAGTGCGCGTCTCCCGCGGCAGGTGGAGGCACTGGCTGTATGACGCGGAAGCCTGCCGACAAGTTCGGCACGACGACCGTGCGTCCGCCAGACTTCGACGATTTCTGGGCGGAGATCATGGCTGAGGCGAACTCCATCCCGCTCAACCCGACGCTGGAGCATGTCCCGATGCGTTCCACAGCCGAGGTCGACGTGTATGACATCGGCTACGACAGTCTTGACGGACTACGGATCGCGGGCTGGTACTGCCGCCCGAAGGACAGCTACCTGCTGCCGCCGTACCCGGCGCTGCTGATCGTGCCGGGCTACATCTCGGAGCCGACCTTGCCCAAGTCGTGGGCCAAGATGGGGTACGCCGCCGTGGGGGTGGCGCCGCGCGGCAAATTGCGCTCGAACCGCCACTTCAACCCCGGCTATCCGGGCCTGCTGGTCAACAATATCGTCGATCGACACACCTACAGCTACCGTGGGTTTTATGTCGACGCCTGCCGCGCGGTCGACTTTGTCTTGACGCGGCCCGAGGTGGACGGCACGCGCGTCGGGGTGCACGGCAGCAGTCAGGGTGGCGCCCTGACGATCACGACGGCGGCGCTGCGGCGCGACGTCATCACCTGCGGCGCGGCCGGCGCGCCCTACCTCTGCGGCTTCATGGACGCTGCCTCGCTGACGCACTCCTGGCCATACCAGGAGATCAATGACTACCTGCGGCTGTATCCGGAGCGGGAGACTCAGGTGCGCGAGACGCTGAACTACTTTGACGGTATCAACTTCGCGCCACGCATCACCGCCCCGATGATGGTGTATATCGGCCTGAACGACGACGTCTGCCCGCCGGAGACCGGCTACGCCGTATACAACGCCATCGCCGGGCCAAAGGAACTGCACGCGCAGCAACGGTCGGCGCACGACGCCGGCCGCCACTGGGTCATGCCGAAGGTCGAGGCGTTCCTGGCGAAGCACTTGCAGCCGGCGACGACGTCGCGTCACGTGGAGCCGACGGTCGGCTGATGGGACAGCACATGAGCGAGACTGCAACCTCACGCCCGGCGGACTTCGACGCCTACTGGGCCGCGGTCGACAAGGATCTGGCCAAGTATCCGGCGACGCCCACGCTCGACCGGCTGGCGCTGCCCTCGGATGAGTTCTCGACCGTGTACGCACTTCGGCTGACCAGCAGCGGTCCGTACCGGATCTTTGGCTACCTGAGCGTGCCACGGGGCGACGGCCCGTTCCCTGGGCTGCTCCTGACGCCGCACTACGGGAGCGTCAACCACCTGCCGCACCTGGACGATCGGCAGCGCTACGTGACGCTGATCCTGATGCATCGGGGACAACGTCTCGCGGACCAACCGTTCGCCGCGACCTACCCGGGCTTGCTGACGCTTGGCATCGACCATCCTGACAGCTACGTCTATCGAGGCATCGTGGCCGACTGCCTGCGCGGCGCCGAGTTCTTGCAATCGCTGCCGGCGGTGGACGCCGGCCGGGTGGCGATCCACGGCGACGACCTGGCCCTGATCACGGCGGCGCGTCGGCCGGGCTTCGCCGCGGTGCAGGCCGCTGGTCTGCTGTTCTACCGCCTATTGGAGGCGTGCGCGCGCAGCGAGGCGTACCCCATCGAGGAGATCAGCGATTACCTGCGCACCTCTCCCGATCGACGTCAAGCGGTGGCGCGCACCCTCGCGTATTTCGATCCGCTCCACCACGTCGGTGGGATCACGGCGACCACGCTGTTCAGCGTCGGCTCGGGCGTGCTCGACGGGCGCGAGTGGCTCCAGCCGCTGATCGGCGCCTTCACGGGCCCCGTCGAGCAATACGCGCTGTCGCACGAGGGCGCCACGGACCACGACTGGCTGGACGCCTGGACGGCCCGGCGACTCGGCTCGGAGCCGAAGCCGCGCAGTTGGCAGGTCGCCTAATTTTAAGTAGTTCGTCTCGTAAGTTTCGATGTCTATGCGTACCCCTCACCCGCTCGCTACGCTCGCCTCCCTCTCCCCGCGCGGGGAGAGGGCTGGGGTGAGGGGTGGTGACCGGCCCCGGAATTTACGAGACGCTGTGCTAAGGGGCATCACCCCGGAATCGATTGCGCCTGAACCCGCAGGCGAAGGTGGACACAGCTAACCATCTGGGCCTCGTTAGAGGTAGCGCTGAAACCAGTCCCGCAGCCGCTGCATGGCGTCCAATCGGTGGCTGGGCGGACCGACATGGGCAAAGCCATGTGCATCGCCGGGGTAGCGGACCAACTCTACCCTACGCCTGAGTTTGCGCAGCGCACCAAACAATTGATCCGCCTCCGACACCGAGCAGCGGTAGTCCTGCTCGCCATGCAGGATGAGCAGCGGAGCGGTGATGTTCGCGACGTAGGTCAGTGGCGAGTGCGTCCGATAATAGTCGGGGATCTGCCAGGGCGGGCCGCCGCTGTCCCAATCGACCGATTCCCAGTGATCGGTCACGTACGACCAGCTATCCAGCCCAGAGATGGTGGCGGACGAAACACCCGCGGCGAACCGGTCGGTTCGGGCCAGCGCCAGATTGGTCATGAACCCGCCATAGCTGGCGCCGTACACGCCCAGCCGGTTGGGATCGACGATGCGCTGCTGCACCAGCACATCGATGATCGCTAGCCCGTCGGCGAGCTCGCGCGGCCCCCAATCACCCAGAATGGCATCCGCAAAAGCGGCGCCAAAGCCGGTGCTGCCACGGAAGTTCACGCCGACCACGGCAAAACCTGACCCGGCGAGGACGTGCAACTGGTCGTTGAAACCGAGCGCGACGGTATTGTGCGGCCCGCCGTGGAAATACAGCACTGCCGGTAGAGCTGGGTCACCTGAGCGGTAGGACGGCGGCAGCCATAGCCAGGTTTCGACCTCCCAGCCTTCTGGAGAAGTGTGGCTGAGGCGGTGCGGCGGGCGCACGTGCACGGACGCCAGGACGTCGTCATTTAGCGAAGTCAACCGGCGGCGGTCGGTCCCATCCGGTGCAGACGTGTACAACTCGGCCGGACTGACGGCCGTGGCGGCAGTCCAGGCGAGGACCCCACCGTCCGAGCTTTGACGCACCAGACCATCGATCGGCTCGAGGACGTCGCGCGGTGCGAGCACCGGGGCCAACGCTTGACTGGCGAGATCGAACGCGTAGTAGTGGTAGAAGCCACCCTCGCGAACGTGGAAGAAGACTCTGGTTGAATCGGCCGTCCAGCGTGGAGGCTCGTTGACGCTAGGTGGTTGCGAGATCTGACAGCCGCGGTCCAACGCACCACTTACGTTGCGGCCGCCGCCGGTTTCCGCGGCGGCGAGGTGCAAATGGTAGTCCTGCGTGTAGGCGGTGCCGCTGCAGTTGTTGTCGAAGTAGGCGATCCACTGACCATCGGGCGACCAGGCGGGTGCCGCGCAGGTGCCCTGCGAGTCGGTCAGGCGGCGCGGTGCGACCTTATTTTCATCGACGTCAAGGATGTACACGTCCCACACCCACTCGGTATCCCAGTCATCACGGCGGGTGGTGATGCACGTGATGTGCTTGCTGTCCGGCGACCAGGCGGGTGCGAAGTGGTGCCAGGGGCCAGCGGTGAGTTGCACGGCGGGACTAGGGACTGCGTCGTCGGCGCCGACGCTGAAGACGTGCCAGAAACTGTCGCCGATGTAGCCGTATCCATTGAGCAGGTAGCGCAATCGGCGGATGACCCGCGGCGCGCCTGGTGCGGCTCGAGCCGCGGACGAAACGATGCCGGTAAAGGCGACGCGCCGCCCGTCGGGCGACCAGACCGGTGGGCCCGTGACACCGCCCGGCACGTTGCTCAGCGGCACTACTTCGCCGCCCTGGAGTGACAGCAGCCAGACCTGTGCGCCATCGGCGCGATCCGAGATAAACGCCAACCGCTGGCCGTCGGGCGACCAACGTGGCTGGGAGCTGCTCCAGGTGGGCGTAGTCAGACGGCGCGGCGTGTCCCCGCGAGATGCGACAAGCCAGACCGAGGACCGAGCCCGATCGGATGCCTGGTCCAGCTCGGTGACGACGTAGGCGATGTGCTGGCCGTCGGGGGACGGCTGGGCGTCACTTGCCGAACGAAGGGCGAGGATATCCGCTGGTTGGAACGGCCTGCCGGCCGTCACACGCGCCCGGCCTGGCGGAGACGCTCCAGCACGAGCTCCAGTGGGAGTTCCTCGCGCCGGTTACCGTCACGGCCGACGACGGTGCGCGCGCGGAACAGCGAGTTCAGGATGGCTTCTTCGGTAGCATCGGCGACGGCCTGGAAGACGACGTCAATGGCGCTTTCATCGTCGGCCAGCATGCGGCGCGCACCCGCCATCGCCTCGGGCAAGCGCTGGGTGGTGGAGAATGCGATTACATAGTCGCCACTGCCGTGGCCGCCGGTCGAACCGGTACGGGCCATGCCCAGCGTCGCCCGTTTTGCGACGCGGTTGAGCAGGCGATTGGACAATGGCAGATCGGTGGCGATAATCATCATCAGCGAGGCGCCCAGGGCCTGTTGAGACGGCGCTGTCTGCAGGTCGTTCATGGGCACGCCGTCAATGGCCAGCCGGCCACCGAAATTGGATTGGACGAGCGAGCCCACGACTGCCGAATCGCCGCCGAGCTCCACAATCCGCGACGAAGTGCCGATGCCACCTTTAAAGCCGAAGGCGCCCATACCTGTCCCACCACCAACGCAGCCCTCTTCCACCGGACCCCCGCTCGCCAGCCGGATAGCCTCCATGGCATGTTCCGGGCGTACGTGAAGACCACCGATATCGTTCAGGTACGCGTCTGAGGTCTCACCGACGAGAGGGTTGAACCAGGGCACGCTGCCGCGCGGAGCGAACGTGTGCTCGACCATGTAGCGCACGATGCCTTCGTAAACGGCACCGACACTGAGCGTGTTGGTCAGCAGCACCGGGGTTTCGATGCGGCCGAACTCGTCGATCAGTGACAGACCCGCGGTGGTGCCGGCACCATTGAACACGAAGTTACCTGCTTCAACCGGCTGGAAGTACCAGTCGTCGCCTGGCGGCAGGATAGCGGTGACACCAGTACGCACCGGGCCTTGTCCGATGTGCAGTGGCCCGTCACCGGAGATGAGCGTGACGTGGCCAACCCGCACGCCGGCCACGTCGGTGATGGCGTTGTGCGGTCCGGTTGCCAACGGACCAATGCGGATGCCGACATCACGTGCGCGAGGACGTTGGGTGATGACTGTACCGGCCACGTTCAGCGCTTCATAAGCGGGTCGAGGGCGTCGCGCAACGCGTCGCCGACGTACGTGAACGATAAGAGCGTGAGCGACAGGGCGACGCCAGGACACAGTAAGAGCAGCGGATAGGTCCGCATCGACGCCAGCGATTCGGCGATCATCGTCCCCCAGGACGGCATCGGCGGCGTAACCCCGATGCCCAGGAAGCTGAGGCTGGCTTCCAGGCTGATCGAGCCTGGGATACCGAATGTGACCGCGACCAGCACGGGCGCCAGCACATGCGGCAGCAAATGGACCCGCATCAGCCGCGGTCGGCCGGCGCCGACACCGCGCGCGGCAAGCACGAACTCACGCTCTTTGATCGAAATGACCTGAGCGCGCACCAGACGGCAAACGGTCAGCCAATGGGTTAGAAAGAGCACGATGAACACGCCCAGGAGACCGCCGCTGGCCGCGTTGAGGCGGGCTATACCGGCTACACCGGATTCATTGGACAGCGACAGCACGCCGCGCAGGAAAGACATGATCAGGATTGCGACGAGCAGGCTGGGCAGTGAGTAGAGTGCGTCAACAAGCCGCATGACGAGGTAGTCCAGCCATCCGCCGAAAAATCCGCTGATCATCCCCAGCGTGACACCGATCAGCAAAACGATGATCTGGGCACCAATGGCGACGGTCAGCGAGACGCGCGCGCCCCACATCAGCCGGGTCAGCTCGTCACGACCAAGCGCGTCCGTGCCCAGCCAATGCGTCGGCGCCGGCAGCCGGTTGGCTTCCAACAGCGATCCTTGGGCATAGTCATATGGCGCGATCACCGGCGTCGCGATGGCCATCACAATCAGCAGCGTGATGAAGCCGATCCCGACCATCGCGACGCGGTTGCGCTGCAGGCGCGCGAATACTTCGCGCAGGTACGTCCGCGGCGGTCTGGAAAATGCCTGAGTGGGCGCCTGCGGCTCAACGACGCCGATCGGCGCCGGGAGACTGTGTGAAACGGCCAAGGCTTGCGATTCGCTTCTTCTAGGTCAGGCGCACACGCGGGTCAAGCACCGAGTACAGCACGTCGACGAAGAAATTGGTGAACCAGATGATGGTCGCGTACATCAGCGTGACCGCCATCAGCACGGGATAGTCCTTATCCTGGACCGTCGTGACGAAGTAGCGACCGATACCGGGAACTTGATAGATGGCTTCCACAAAGAATGAGCCAGTGATCAAATCGGCCAGCGCGACACCCGCGACCGTCACCACCGGGATCAGGGCGTTGGGGAGCGAGTGACGGCTGAGGACAACCCAGTTGCGTAGCCCCTTGGCGCGCGCGGTGCGGATATAGTCCATGCCCAACACCTCCAGAATGGATGCGCGGGTGTAGCGTGCGATGGCAGCGGTCGGCGCCAGCGCCAGGGCGAGCACCGGGATGATGACCCGCGTGTCGAAGAGCCCACCCCAGCCGCCGGTGGGCACCCAGCGCAACTGAATGGCCACGACGACAATCAACACGGTAATGAACACGTAACTGGGCGTGGATATACCGAACACGGCCCCAAACATCGCTAAGCGGTCGATCCAGGTGTTATGTCGGACGGCGGAAAGGGAGCCCAGCAGCACGCCCGCGACGAACGCCAGCGCGAACGCCAGCAGTCCGAGTTGGACGGAGACCGGTAGGAACCGAGCGATGACCTCGTTGGCGGTGTCGCCACGCTTGAAGCTGGGACCAAAGTCGAAGCGCGTGACGATCCCGACGAGATAATCGACATACTGCTTCCAGAGTGGATCGTTGACGTGGTACTTGGCCTCGAGGTTCAGGAGCACTTGTGGCGGGAACGGCTTGTTGCCGGTATCCCAGGGATTGCCGGGCGTAGCGTGGATGATTCCGAACACGAGCGTATAAACCACCAGCATCGACGGGATGAAGGTCAGCAACCGTCGGATCAGGTACGTGCGCACGTCGCGACGCCTTTCCGCTCAGTGGATGGGGGAAGCACCGGCCCGATGCGCTCCCCCCTTTCGCACCGTGCTTGTCAGTGTGCGCCGATCCAGGCGTCGCGCGAGTCGATGTAGGTGTTCAGCGGGGCGATGCGCAAATTGCGCACCCACGGCTTCTGGACCCACGTGGTGGCGCCAAAGAAGAGTGGGATCGTGACCATCTGGTCTTTGATCAGGTAGGCTTCGGCCGCCGCGAACTTCTGATTGCGCAGGTCCGGATCCGGCTCGATGTTGGCCTTTTTGATCATGTCCAGATACGTCGGATCCGAGTAATGGCTCTGCCAGTAGTCGCCTTCGAAGATGACGTTGTGCCAGTCGTTGGGATCGAGATAATCCGAGCCCCAGCCACCGTAGTACATGTCGTACGGCTCGGTCCGGATCCGCGTGCGCCAGTCCGTCGGCACCGGCAGCAGATCGACGTTGATGTTCAAGACGTCCTTCCACATCTGGACGATCGCCTGCGTGACAAGGACCGACTCCGCCTGGGTCGGGACAAAACCGAGCTTGAAGCCCGGGAAGCCCTTACCGCCGGGATAGCCAGCGGTCTCCAGGTATTGCTTTGCCTCGGCCGGTCCGCCCGGCAGGGCTGCCGCGGGATTATTGCCTGGAATGTCCGGCGGCACAAAGTTGAGCGACGGAATCCCCTGGCCTTTGAGCAGCTGCTTGACGATCAGATCGCGGTCGATCGCGAGATACAGCGCTTTACGCACGTTGACGTTCTTGAGCACCGTATCCGGGTTCCGATGATCGATGCGCAGCTGCCAGTTGCGCGACTCGGGCCAGTGCACCACTTCCGCGCTCAGGCGACTGTCTCCCAGAACGCGGTCTGCCTCCGGCGGTGGCACAGACGCAAGGTCGAGCTCGTCCGCTTCGTACCCGGCCAGCGCTTGCTTTTGAGCGTTCTCGTACAGGCGATAGATGACCCGTTCCAGGGTAGGCTGCTTGCCCCAGTAGTTTGGGTTGCGGCGGAACACCATCGTCTGATCGTGATCCCACGTCTCGAAGAAGAACGGTCCGGCAGACTGGATGTTCCCCGGCTCCATCCACTTGTCGTCGCCGACGCTCTCGATCACCGTGCGCGGCAGCGGGAAGAAGGGCCACAGCGAGGTGATCATCGGGAAAAACGGCGTGGGATCCTCCATCACCACCTGCAGCGTCCGGTCGTCTATGGCCGTAACACCGACATCGGTCGCGGCAGCGTTGCCCGCGTTATATGCGACACCGTTCTTGATGTAGCCCAGGAAGGACACGTTTGGCGAGGCAAGCTCCGGACTGAGGTTACGCTTCCAGGTCCACTCAAAATCGGCAGCGGTCACCGGCGTGCCGGTTGTCCACTTGACATCGTCCCGCAGATGAAAAATGTAGGTCAGCGTCGTGGGATCGTAGTCCCAGCTCGTGGCGATGACCGGCTCGGTGATGTGGGTCTCCCAGTTGTAAAAGGTGAGGCCATCGAACAACAGCAGGTGCAGTTCGGGCGAGCCACCCTCGCGGCCAGTATCAAAGGCGGTGACCGGGTTGGTATACGCCAGACGCAACGTTTGATCCGGCGCCGGCGCCTGGGCCAGGGCGCGTCCGACCGATCCCATAGCCAAGGCTTGAGCCAGCGCTGGGGCAAGCGCCAGCTTGACGGCCGTACCAAAGAACCTGCGTCGGTCTAACACGGAGGCGAAAAGCATCGTTGCCAGGGGTCCGCCGCTGGGGGTGCTGCGCCTTGCGGTTTGCTTACTCATCTCCATATTCATTTCTCCTCAGTCCTCAGCGGGTCATGACCCGTGGTACACGGGCGGCGTCACAGGCGCTGCGCGGCTGGCGCATCCTAGCACCCACGCGAAGCGTAGGTAAATGCTCGCTTGCCAGGCCTGGTCATGCGCCTGGCGCGGTCCGTGGCAAGAGCGCACCCCGCGGCAGTGGCCCGACCCGACAGCCAGCCTGGTAGACCGCCTGAACGTCGGCGATGCGCTCGATGTCTTCGAGCGGGTTGCCACCAACCACAAACAGATCGGCTTCTTTGCCGGCCTCCAGAGTGCCGACAAGTGGACTGACTCCACACGCCTGGGCCGCGACCCGTGTGGCGGCTTCGATCGCCTGCAGCGTCGTCATGCCGCCAGCGACGGCCAGGCGCAGTCCGTACACCATGCGACCGAACTCGCAATCGAACGGACCGGCATCGCTGCTGATCACCAGGCGCGGCAGCATACCGTCGGCGAGCAGACGGCTGAAGATCTCCAGCTTGCTGTCGTAGTACGACTCGAGCCGGTCACGCCGCGCATCTTCGGCCGGCGTCAGGCGATCGTGAGCTCGCTTCTCACGAAGTTCAATCAGCGAATCATAGCCACCGGCCTGCATTGTGTAGCTGACGAACGTCTCCGCTTCGAGAAGTTTTTCAGTCACCCGCGGGTCATATTGCATGACGCCGCTGTTCGCGACAGCCTGGCCGTACTCCAGGACTTCGCCTGGGACCAGGAACTCGCCGTGCTCGATGCAATCCAGACCGGCCTCGACCGCATTCAGCATCGACTGCTTCGCGCGGCAATGGGCCGTGGTCAGCCGCCCGAGCGCGTGTGCCGCCTCGACTGCTACGTGGAGTTCGGCGGCGGTATACGAGGGGTAATACGGAATGTTCCCGGCCGTGCCGCCACCTGAAGCCATGATCTTGATGTGATCGGCGCCTTCGGCGACCAACTGGCGGACGACAGCGCGGATCGCCTCGACACCGTCGGCGACCCCGTTACACCAGTAGAAGTGACCGTAGCTGTGGGTGATCGGTCGGCCACTCAACAGCAGCCGCGGACCAATGAAGTAGCCGCGCTGCATTGCCTCGCGCACGATGAAGGTGACCCGATTGCGGCCGCCGTTGTCGCGTAAAGTCGTCACGCCCGTCGCCAGATGGCGCTGCAGATTGGAGACAGACACCAGCGCCATCATCTCGTCCGGGTCGAGCACCATCTGCTCGTAGGTGCGGCGGTCGGCGGCCAGGGTGAGATGCGCGTGCGCGTCGACGATCCCCGGCAGGATGGTCGATTCAGGAAAGTGCTCGACGCTGGCGGACTGGAGCTCCGCGGACATATCGGCAGCGCGGCCAACACGGCTGAGTTGCGAGCCGTCGATCACCACCACTCCGTCATCGAGCACTCCCGGAGCTGCACACGTGATCACGCGCGCGGCGCGCAGGTAGCGCAGGCCGGCGGCGGCCCGTCCGTTCGTTGCTGTCTCCACACGGTTTAGTCTAATTGGCTCGCTTTCAGCCTCATCACGCGGGCAAGCGCGCACTACACTGCCAGAACGTGAAGATCACCGACTTGAAGATCGTTTCGTTCAGGACCACCGCGGACCGCTTCAGTGCGGGCACGCCGCGGCCTCGTCAGGAGTTGGTTCAAACACTGACGAGCGTCGAAACCGACGCGGGCGTCACTGGTACGTATCTAGGCGGCGGCTCGCACGGCGACCAGGAAGGTCTCAGCGCCGACGACCAGCAGCTGCTCCTCGGCCGCGTACGTTCGCTGCTAGTTGGCCAGGATCCTTTCGATCGCGAGCTGATCTGGAAGTGGCTGTGGGTGGCGAACATTCCCGAGAACGTCTCCAGCGTCGTCGACCTGGCGCTGTGGGACCTGGCCGGCCGCGCGCTGAGCTTGCCGGTGTACAAAGTGCTCGGCGGCGCACGCGATCGGGTTAAAGCCTACGCGAGCACGTACCCGAATATTGGCACGCCGCGGGAGTATGCCGATCACGCGCTCGCCTGCAAGGCGGAGGGCTACCTGGCCTACAAGATCCACCCGCACTACTTCTGGGATCCAGCCACGCGTCAGCCCACGCCGGGCCGTCCGTCGAATGTCGCGGCGGATATCGAAACATGCCGATTGGTCCGCGAAGCGGTTGGTCCGGATTATGTCCTGATGTATGACCCATGGGGTACATATCACTCGGTCGAGGAAGCGCTGAAAGTGGGTCGTGTCCTGGAGGAGCTCGACTTCGCCTGGTACGAGCACCCGATGCCCGAATATCGCGTAGAGAGCTATGTGCGGCTGGCACGCGAGCTGAGAATTCCCATTCTGTCGCCCGAAATTGCCGCCGGCGGCGTGTTCACCCGCGCGGACTGGATCTTGCGCGGCGCATCCGACATGAGCCGCATCGACGTCAATCGCGGCGGTATCACTGGCGCGCGCAAAACGACGATCGTGTGCGAGGCGTTCGGCGTGCGCTGCGAAATCCACATGGCCGGCTTCGGCAATCTGCAGGTGCTCGGAGCGACCAGCGAAGATACGAGCGAGTACTACGAAAAAGGGCTGCTGGCGCCCGGCGTCGATTACGACGCGCCGCATCCGTATCTCCGCCGGACGTGTGATCGCCTCGATCCAGACGGCTACATCACCCTGCCGAGTGTCCCTGGACTCGGCTACGAGATCGTGTGGGACTATATTCAGGACAACCTCGTTTCGCTCGATCGCCGGCCGGCGTTGGCGGCGCATTAGCCCCGATGCAGGGAATCTTCCCAATTCTGGTTACGCCGTTCGACGATCGTGAGCGCGTTGATGAAGACGGTCTGCGCGCTGTCGTTGAGTTCAACATCGACGCCGGTGTGCACGGTCTGGGCATTGCCCTGGGCAGCGAGATTTTGAAGCTAACCGACGTCGAGCGCACTCAGGTAATCTCCGTAGTCGTCGATCAGACGCGTGGCCGCGTCCCG
>Ga0070730_10002639_pt1 | contig 16236 bp, 14 predicted proteins | sample Coa_R1_3_FD_66447 | JGI IMG/M metagenome (GOLD analysis project Ga0070730, IMG submission 66447) | Surface soil microbial communities from Centralia Pennsylvania, which are recovering from an underground coalmine fire - Coalmine... | ecosystem: Environmental > Terrestrial > Soil > Unclassified ...
CGTTTTTCGTGCGCTGGCTCGATCGCATGGTGGCGGCGACGCGCGCGAGCACTGCGTGGAATACGCCGGCGGAGCAGGCCAGCGTGCTGAACACGCTGGCCCAGGCTCGCGCCGTGTTCAGTGAACGAGCTGCTCCAGCTGCGCCGCGGCGCGATCCAGCACCTCCGCCTCCGCGGTGATTGCGCCGGCCGTCGCGGTAATTTCCGCGTCGGCTTCCTTCCAGTTGCGCTGCTCGATCGCTTCCCGCACGCCCGGCAACGTTTTCACGCCATACCCCGTGAAAAAACCCGGGGCGTAGATCGCGTGACGGAACCACGCACGTCGCGGCAAACCGTCCTGGAGGGTCAACGCGCGCTCCGTGCGCATCAGCGTCGAGTTTGTCGCCGCGGCGTTCGCCTGACCGAACGCCGATCCACTGCTCTGCGCGCGGCTGAATGCCTGCTCGTACCGCTCGGCGGCGCGGGTAAGCACGTCAGCGGCGTTCTCGAGCGGCGCGAAATCGAGATGTGGCGGCGGGTCCTGACGCGGCGGCGCCACCGATCGCTCGCGCGGATCGGTGGTGGCGGCGAAAACTCCCTCGTCGAGCTCGCGGTTGCGCTCGGTGGTCGAGTCCTGCTCGTCTTGCAGCAGCTTCTCGACTTCCTTGACGTACCGGCCCACCGTCGCCGCGGCTCCGGTGAATTCGAACGGCAGGACGTCCGCATCGGCGAGCCGGAGGACGGCGGTCCCGACGGTCTGGGCGAGCGCACGGCCGTACACGAATGCTGTGTCGTCGAATTTCGTGTACCAGCTGAAGTCGTCGTACACCGAGTGATAGATGCCGCCGCCGTCTTCACCGCCATACCCGAGGTTCAACGCGGCGATGCCGAGGTGCTGCAGGAACGGCGAGTAATCCGAGCCCGAGCCGAGCGCGCCGATGCGGAGGTCCGATTCGCTGCGGATCTCGCGCCGCCGCTCCGCCGTCGCGGCATCGGCGATCGCGCGCATGCGCGACCGCGCCCAGACGGTGAGACGCGTTTCCGGATCGTCGATGTCGCGCGCGACGTCGTTGATGAAGCGCTGTAACGAATGCGATCCGGCCACGTCGAGGTAGCCGCGGCCGTTCGTATCGGTGTTCAAATACGCCACCGCCTTGCTCGCCAATTCGTCGGCGTGCGTCTCGACCCATTCCGTGGAGCCGAGGAGCGCCGGCTCTTCACCATCCCAGGCGGCATAGATGATCGTGCGGCGCGGTTTCCAACCTTGCTTGAGGAGGTCGCCCAGCGCGCGCGCCTCCTCCAACAGCGATACCTGCCCCGACACCGGATCCTCGGCGCCGTTCACCCAGGCGTCGTGGTGGTTGCCGCGGATGACCCACTCGTCCGGCGCCGTGCTGCCGGGAATGCGCGCGATCACGTCGCGCAACGTCTTCAGACTCCAGTCGAACCTGAGACGCAGATGCACGCGCGCCGGGCCGGGCCCCACGTGATACGTGATCCCGAGCCCGCCACGCCACCCTTCCGGCGCGACCGCGCCGCCGATCGCGGCAAGCAGCGGCTGCGCGTCGGCGTAAGAAATCGGAAGGACGGGAATCTTCGTGAGCGTCGGCGCTTGCGAGATCGGAAGCCGTTTGGCGTCCTTGGTCGCTCCGACCCCGGGAGTCAGCGGATCGCCGGGGTACACCTCCATCTCCATGACGCTGCCGCGCTGGACGCCGTCGCGCGGACGCCACGGTCCCTGCGGATAGGTCTCGCCTTGCGCGTACCCGTCGTCTTTGGGGTCCGAATAGATGAGACAGCCGACAGCACCATGCGCGGCGGCGAGCTTCGGCTTGATACCGCGCCACGACGCGCCGTAGCGCGCGATCACGATCGCGCCTTTCACCGAGATGCCCAGGCGCTCGAGCCGATCGTAATCCGCGGGGATGCCGTAATTCACGTATACGAGCGGCGCCGTGACGTCCCCGTCGATCGAGTACGCGTTGTACGTCGGCAGCTGCTCGGCCTGCTGAGCGGAGGTCGGGTCACCGGGCACCGTGGGCTCGCGCAGCTTCGCGACGAATTTCGTGGGCGCAACAAGCTCCACCACGCGCTCGAGCGGTGTCGGAAACAGCACGTCGAATGTCTCGATGTGCGCGTCCAACCCAAAGCTCTTGAACTTGGCGAGAATCCACTCGGCGTTGTCCCGATCGTACGCCGAACCAACGTGGTGCGGGCGCGCCGACAGCCGCCGCATGTACGATCGCAGCGAGTCGGGGGAGGGAACGGCGCGGAACTTCGTCTCCCACTCGCGCTCGGCCTTCGCCGACTCCGTCGTGAAACCGCGCAGGTCGTCGACCGGCGCGGCGGTTGGCAGGGCGACGATCAGGAGACCGGCCGCCAGTACGATGTTCTTCACCATATGCTCGGCACCTCGTCTTTGGGACGAACCATGGGATCTCCTTCTTTACAGCCGAATGCCTGCGCGAATGCGGGGATATTGGACAGCGGGCCGTTGATCCGCCATTGCTCCGGCGCATGCGGATCCACCGTCACGCGTGTCCGCAGCTGCTCCGGCCGGTCGTGCACGCGCCAGCTCTGCGCGTATCCCAGGAAATACCGCTGCTCCGGCGTGTAGCCTTCGATGAGACCGGGACGGCCGTTGCGTTTCAGCGCGGCCTGGAGGGCATCGTACCCGGTCAGAAGGCCGCCCCAATCCGCAATGTTCTCGCCTTCGGTGAGCTTGCCGTTCACGTGGAACGTGTCGACCTGGATGTATCCGTTGAACTGCTCCTCGACCAGCTTCGCTTGCTCGACGAAGTGCGCCGAATCGGAAGGCTGCCACCAGTCGCGCAGGTTGCCCGCCGCGTCGTAGTGCCGGCCTTCGTCATCGAAGCCGTGCGTCAGCTCGTGTCCCGCCCAGCTGCCGCCGAGTGAGCCGTAGTTCGCGCCGTCGTCGGCGCTCGCATCGAACGTCTGCGGCACCAGCGCGCCAGCCGGGAACACCATCTCGTTCTTGGTTGGATCATAGTACGCGTTGACCGTGGGGACGGTGATGTCCCACTCCGTGAGATCGACCGGTTTGCCGGGGCGGTTCACGGTGCGCTGCCATTCGAATGCGTTGGCTTGCGCGACGTTCAGGACAAACGGTTCGTCGGCGACGCGCAGCCGTGAGTAGTCACGCCAGTGATCCGGGTATCCCACCTTCTCGCCCATGCGCGCGAGCTTGTCGAGCGCCTGCGCGCGCGTGGCGTCCGACATCCAGGTCAGATGCGTGAGGCGTTCGCGGAAGGCCGCGCGGATGTCATCTATTACCGCCTTGGCGCGGGCGCGGGCCTCGGGCGGAAACGTCTTTGCAACGTAGGCCTGTCCGAGGGCTTCGCCGAGATCGCCGTCGGTCTCGCGCAGGCAGCGCTTCCAGCGCGGCAGCAGCGCGCGCGCGCCGCTGAAGCGCGAACGGAACGCGAAGTCTTCCTGCACGAACGGCGTCGACAGCCACGGCGACGCGGCCGCGATGGCGTGGTACCGGAGGTACGCGCGCCACGTCGCGAGCGGCGTGTGGGTGAGTAACGAGTCGATCCGCTTCACGAACTGCGGCTCTGCGACATTCGCCTTCGTGACGCGCGTGGTCAGGCCGATCGCGTGGAAATAGCGCGGCCACGCGATGCGCGGCGTGAGCGCGGCAAGCTCGGCAGCGCTCATCGGATGATCGGTCTTCGCCGGGTCGCGTCGCTCGACGCGCGTGAGCGACGCCTGCGCCAGCGAGGTCTCGAGGTCCATGACTTGCGCGGCGGCAGCGCCGGCAGTCGTCGAATCCTGCCCCGTCAGCCGGAAGAGTCTGGCCACATGCGCGACAAAGGCCTGTCGCGTCGAATCGGCGGCCGCGCCCTGCGCGAAGTAGTAGTCGCGATCGGGAAGGCCGAGCCCGCCCTGGGACAGCCACATGATGTAATGATTCGCATCGTGCGGATCCGCCTGCGGCGAATAACGAAACGCGACATTGGCGCCGAGGACTTGGAGCTTCGCGATTTCAGGCAACAGGCGCGCGCGGGTAGTGACGGAATCGATGCCGCGCAGCCACGGGCGGATCGGCGTGGCTCCGGCCCTCTCGATCGCGGCCGAATCCATGCACGTTGCGTAGAAGGTGCCGAGCTTGCGCGGCGTGCTGTCGGCGGGGAAGGTGTTGCGCCCCGCGGCGGCGTCCTCCAGGACCGAGCGCACGACGAGCTCGTTGCGGTCGCTCATGTCTCGCGTCACACCCGATGACGAGTACGCCGCTGGAATCGTATCGTGGGCGAGCCAGGCGCCGTTGGCGTACTGCGAGAAGTCCGCGCACGCCGATACCGTCGTATCGATCCAGCGGACGTCGACGACCTTGAGCGGTGGCCATTGGGCCGACGAATCGGGTTGCTGAGCAACGAGGGGGTGGGGGAGGAGAACGGAAGAGACGGCCAGCGAGATGAGCAGGAACGCGGCGCGCGACATTGCGATTAGCTCTCCCTTAAGTAGGAAGCGCAATGCTACCGCGAGAGCGATGCCGCGTCAAAACACGGGTCCTACCGCTGTGGCAGGGCTGCGACAGTCGGCGCGCGCGGATTAATCAGACGGGGGCGTGGACTCTTGATTCGGGTCAATCGGCCAAGTTTAGTATACCAACGTGATGAACCGTTTACGGATTGGCGACGCCGCGACACGCACGGGAGTGACGAGGGACACAATTCGTTTCTACGAGCGCGTCGGACTGCTCGCCAGACCGGGCCGCACCGCAACGCGCCACCGCACCTACGATGGCAAAGCGCTCGATCGCATTCGCCTCGTGCGCCAGCTACAGAACTGCGGCCTCACCATCAGCGACATCAAGGAAATTCTGTTTCTCGAAGGTGGCGATCGCCCCGCCGCCGCGAAGCGTCTGATCGAAATCCTCCGCCTGCGGCTGGCATTCCTCGAAGAGCGAATCGCGAGTCTGGAGAGCTGTCGCAGCCGGCTCATCGATGTGTTGCGCGATGTCGCGGCGGCCCGATCCGCCGGGTATGCAGTGCTGGACAGTCTGCCGGACGTCGCCGTACCTCCGCCGTTCCGCTTCGGGCGTCGCCGCCGGGATCTATAACGGCTCGACGTCGGATGCGGGCGTGGCCCGCGTGACCGTCGGAATCACCTGCTGTCGCTTTGCGCCGAGGCGCGCGATCGTGTCATCGCGCTCCCGTTCGACCTTGTAGACCGCGGCAACAGCACTCCCCGAACCCGCGAGCCGCACCCACACCGGTCCCGTCGCGGCGACGCGTTCGTACAACGCCCGCAGCTCCGGATGCCTCCCGAACACGACGGTTTCGAAATCGTTGCCGCCGAGCCGGCCGATACTGCCCCATGTGCTCAGTGCTTCGGCGTCGAGCGTCACGGGGCCGCGCGTTGCGGGTGCGCGATTCTGCTCGTCCCACCACGCGTACGCTTCCGGCGTGGAGATCTGAATCGGGGGTATCGCGACCAGCGCCGGCTGTGCAGGCGGGGCGGGAAGACGAAATTGTCGCTCGCCCCGGCCCCAGGCGATGGCGAGTGGCGCACCGGTCGCAAAGAACGTCACATCCGCTCCCAGTCGCGCGGCGAAGTGCAACAACTCGTGACGGGGCACGGCATTTCCGGCGAGCGCGTTGACGGCGTGCAGCGCCGCCGCGGCATCACTCGAACCGCCTCCCAATCCGGCCCGCACCGGAATGCGCTTCGTGAGCGTGATGTCGACCCCGAACTGATTTCCGGTCGCCTCCAGCACGGCGCGCGCGCCGCGGACGGCCAGGTTCTCGGCAGTCGGCCCGAGGTCTGGGCCTTCGACCGCCAGCGTTACGCCGGACGCTGTCCGCCGCACCACCAGATCGTCGGCGAGCTCGAGCAGGGCGAACGCGGTTTCGATCTGATGGAATCCGGACGTTTCGCGCGCGAGAATCCGCAGGAACAGGTTGACCTTGGCATGCGCCGACGCGCGAACCGCGGTTGGCTCAGTCACGCCGTCTCTCTGTCGGCGGCCGTGCGAAGGTCACCGAGCTTGATGTGCAGTCGCGAGAGCGACCCGAGGCCGAGGAGCGTGATCGGAATGAACGTCGTGAGGTGATACGTCAACGCGTACGCCAGCGCGAGACTCGAGTCGACGCCGTAGAGCCGCAAGGTAAACAGCGTCGCCGCTTCGAAGACGCCGCCGTAGCCGGGCGTGGATGGAATCGCGACGCCGAAGCCGATGATGCCTTGCAGCAGCAGCGACGCTTCGAGCGGGATGTGGATCCCGAAAGCGTAAAAACAGATCGCGAACGACGCCGCGTTCTTGATCCACAGCACGAGCGACCAGAAGATCACGGCGGCAAAACGGCCTGGGCTTTTCAGGACGGAGAGTCCCTCGACGATGCCGTCGGAGATCCGGACGATGCGGTCGGCAACCGCAACGGGAAGCCAGCGACGGGACAGCCGCTCGATCAGCAGGAGGCAGGGCGTCGGGCGGTTCGCGACGAAGAGCGCGACCAGCATGATCACGCCGAAGAGGACCGCGGTCGACGCCGCGATCGCCGCGAGCGAGCGGCCGCCAACGTGGGCGTGCGCGGGAAACGACGGCGCCGCGATCGCGACCGCCATGAGCGCCAGCATGATCAGTGCGTCGAAGATCCGTTCGACACCGATGGAGCCAAGCGCGGTCGTGAAGCGCACCGGGAGCTGGCGGGAGGCGGCATAGGCGCGCGCCACTTCGCCCGCGCGCGCGGGCAGCAGGTTGTTCGCCATGAACCCGATTGTCGTCGCGTGCCAGAGCGGCATGAACGGGAATCGCCGTCCCTCCGTGTCGCGCAGGATCACGCGCCAGCGAATCGCGCGCACGGGGAAGGTGAGCGTCGCGAACGTGACCGTGAGCAGCAGTAGCCAGCCGCTGGCGTGACGCGCATCGCTCCACACCTGGCGGAGATCGCTCTTGTAGAGCACCCACGCGAGCAGCGTGGCGCTGATGGCGAAGCCGACCAGCCAGGCGCTGCGCCTGCGCCAGCGACTTTTTTTAGTCGGGTTCGATGGCGAGGACAACGAGATCGCAGACTTCGTCGATGATTGCCCGCAACGCGTCGCCGCTGGCGCGCTTCGCCGCCTCGCGCAGCTCCTGCGCGCGCGCGCGCGCGCGTGAGCCCTTGTACAAGAGCGTGCGGATGTCGACAGGCTCCCCGCCGTTTCCCCGCGTCGCCTCTTTCGGCGAGACCGGCCCGGGGCCATGTCCCGCGGTTCCCCGAATCAGCTCCTCCAACGATGCGGGGCTCACACCCGCAGCGACGAGCTGCTGATACTTCGTCCACGTTCCCGCAATGTCGGTCGCCGATTCCCCGCCCGCGGATGCTTCCGGCGCCGCGAGCGCCGGCGCACGGACTGTCCCGGAGACGCGCGCGCGATCGCCTGGAGTCGTTGGCGCGGGCGGGGGGACGGGTGGCTTGGGTGGCGCGGGCCGAGGAATCGCGGAGGGGGGCGCGGCTTCGGCGCCGCCCAGTCGGCGCACGGCGACCGTGACCGCCGCGAGCGCGGCCGCGGTCGCTGACTCGTCCCCGCTACCGGAGGCCGAGAGGATCTCACCCGCCTTGCGCAGCTCGGCGGCGAACACCGCCGGTTGGTTGACCGCCAGTCCGCTCGTCACCGCTTCCCGCGCCGCCTGCGCGAATTCGGCGACGCGCTCGGCGACGGCGCCGCCACCGGCGGCGCCCAACGCGCGGAACGTTCCCGCCAGTGTGTGCGCGCGGAGCTCGCGCTGCGTGGCGCTCGGTGCGCGTTCGAGCGAGTCCGCCGCCTGGCGGAGATGCTCACCGTGGCTCACCAGCTCCAGCCGGCCGAGCGCCGCCGGCCGCTCGGCTTCGCCGTCGCCCGCCGGTGCCGTGCCGCGGCGCACGATCGTCGCGACCGTCTCGATCGGCACGATGTCGGGCTCGCTCTCCATGAACTGCACGAGCAGCTGGGCGAACTTGCGGAACTCCGCGCTTTCAGGGTCGGGCCGGCCGCGCTCGGCGACCTCGCGGGCCGCGTGCGCGATCGACGTCGCCGCCATCTGAAACAGCTCGGCGATCGTATCGCCCATGCCCGCGGGCGGCGCGCCGCTCGTCCGGTTCACTTCGCTGATCGCTTCTTCGATACCCTCGAGGAGATCGGGGAGCGGGGGCAGATCGTTCAAGGCAGCGAGTCCGCGCAACGGTTGGAGCGCTTTGAGGACCTGTTGCAGCGGATCGTGCGCCATTGGATTCGCACGCAGCGCGCGTCCGGCGCGATCGAGCGCGCTCGCGATCGCCGCACCCTCACGCGCGACGAATGCTCGCGCTCCCGCGTCGAGCCCCATCGCCTCGGCGGCGCGGACCTGGCCGGAGGGCCGGCCACCCATCTGCTCGAGCTGGCTCGCCAGCGCCTCGGCCTTTGCGGTATCGGCGTCGGTCCACGTCGCTGCTTTGCGGACGAAGATCTTCAGGTCGTCGATCGCGCGGGTGGCGATCTGTTTCGTGGCCGCGTCCCAGGGCCGCCGCCCTTCCCGTACGCCCCGGGCGAGTGCCTCGAAGCCCATCGCGGCCCGCGCGATCGGCTGCTGATTCGCCATCAGCGCGCTGCCGCGCAGCGCGCGCGCGAGTCGAACCAACTCGTCGGCGGCCGGAGTCGCGGGCGCCTGTACCGAGGCGTCGAGGCGGTCGAGGTACTCGCCCGCTTCGAGCACAAAGAAATCCGCCATTCCCAGGGGAGCCGTCACGGGTCCCCAAGGTAATAACTTTTAGGCCCCTGCGGGGATGGCTATGAGCGCCTTGAGCTCTTGATAAGCCGCGAAGTACGCCCGCGCCATGCCGTCCAATCCGAATTGCGTGCGCGCGCGTGCGCGCAGACGCGCGTGGTGCCATCGGGTGGCGGCTTTCGCCCACGACGTAGACGGGCCACGGTAGACGTGAGGCCGCGTGCGCGTAACCGTTCAGATGCACGACGTCCGGCTGGATTGTGACGCCCTCCACCCCTGAGAAATCCGTCAACAGATGGAGGCTAATTCCCAGGTGGGCCCTACCGCCGGAGGGTACGCGCGGTGATGTTCTGCAATTCACTCGAACAGGAATCCACTGATGCTCCGAGACAATGAGGAAGCGGGCGCTGCCGCTGAAGCCGCCGATCGTTTACGCCGTCGCGGTCTGGAGGTGACGGGGACCGAGGAGCCAGGGGATCTGGCTGATCTACTGTCGGCCGTCGAGGGGTTCGAAGGCGCGGTCGAGGCACACGGCGGCGATCTGATGGTCGACGATCTGAAGAGCGCGCAGCCGGACGATCGACACTTCGTTCTGCCGCGCCGCGGTCACGGTGAAGCGGTCCGTTCGTACATCAATCGGATCGACGCGGCGACCGCGTCGCTCCGCAAGCACCCACCCAAGTTTGATTAACCTTTGACGAGCTGCACCATGCGGCGCACCGCTTCTTCCATGCCCCAGAAGACCGCGTTGCTGACGATCGAATGTCCGATGTTGAGCTCTTCGATTTCCGGAATGCGGGCAACGGCTTGCACGTTCTGGTAGGTGAGCCCATGCCCCGCATGCACGGCGAGTCCGATGGATTTGGCGTGCGTTGCGGCGCGTCGCAGCTCTTTCCATGCTGCATCGCTGCGACGCCAGGTGTGCGCGTACCGACCGGTGTGCAGCTCGATCGCGGGCACCCCCAACTGCTGCGCTCGATCGATCGTTTGCAGTGCGGGATCGATGAACAAGCTCACGCGGATCCCGGCATCCTGCAGGCGGGCGATCGCGCCGCTGATCCGTCTATCGCCCTTCCGCAGCGCTAGTCCGCCTTCGGTAGTGATCTCCTGCCGTTTCTCGGGGACGAGCGTCGCCTGAAACGGTTTGACGCGCGCCGCGAGCTTGACGATCGGCGCGTGCGCGCCGAGCTCGAGGTTGAGCACCGTGCGCACCGTTCCCGCAAGTGCCATCACGTCCGCGTCCTGAATGTGCCGGCGGTCTTCGCGGAGATGGATCGTGATGCCATCGGCGCCGGCACGCTCGGCGGCGGCCGCGGCTTGAACAGGGTCGGGCTCGTCGGTCTTGCGCGCCTCGCGCAGCGTTGCGACGTGATCAATGTTGACGTAGAGACGCATCATGTCTTACCTTCGGATCACCCCGACCACAGGTCTCGTCTCGTGAAGCGACGGCTCGCGCTCCTGTTCGGCCTGCTTGCCACCGCGGGAAGCGCGTGCGGCGGCAGAAACACCGGGCCGGTCACACCCGCGCCGCAAACGATGAACGACGCGGTCACGCAGTTCTTTGCGGCCGTGAAGGCGAACGACCTGAACCGGATGGGCGAGCTGTGGGGCACCGACCGCGGCGCCGCCGTCGGCTTCATGGACGCCCAGAAGCTGCGCGAGCGCCTCACCGTGATTCAGAAATTCCTCGAGAACACGGGCTATCGGATCATTGAAGGCCCGTTGCTCGTACCAGGACACGACGAGCTGCGCACCTACCGCGTGGAGCTGCAGCGCGCGAATTGCAATCAGGTATTGCCGATCGACGTGGTGCGGACGCGCAGCGGCGGCTGGCTCGTCTACGACGTCCACCTCGAGAGCGCCGGCAATCCGAACGGGCCGTGCCAGCCCGCGAGCACGGGGCAGGGAACCAGGCCGTAGAGGGGAGCGTTCCACCTACTCGGTGAGCTCCAGCAGAATGCCGTTGGTGGTCTTGGGATGCAGGAAAGCGATTCGCCGTCCGCCCGCTCCGCGCCGGGGCGCTTCGTCGATCAGCTTGTAGCCGGCAGCACGGCAGCGTTGCAACGCGGCGTCGAGATCCGCGACCCGATAGCAGATATGGTGGATGCCGGGGCCGCGTTTCGCAAGGAACTTCGCCACGGGACTGTGCGGGTCGATCGGCTCGAGTAGCTCGACATCGACCGGGCCGAGATGCAGGCTGACGATTGTCGCGCCATCGGCGGTCTCAGGACCTTCGGGAGCAAGCCCGAGGACGTCGCGGTAGAAAGCGAGCGCGTCAGCAATGCTCGACACAGCGATGCCGATGTGAGCGACAGAGGCGTTCATCAGGTCAAACTAACGTCTAGCGAAGGAGCGTGTAGGGTTATGGAAGATGTGAAGCATCCGTCCGCCGTCACGGACGCCACATTTCAGGCGGAAGTGGAGCAGCACAAGGGTCTGGCCGTCGTGGATTTTTGGGCGACGTGGTGTGGGCCCTGTCACATGGTGGCGCCGATCATGGATCAGCTTGCCGGCAAGTACAACGGCAAGGTGAAAATCGTGAAGGTAGACGTGGACGCCAATCAGGCGACGGCGATGCGCTTTAACGTCCGCTCGATTCCGAGTATTCTATTCTTCAAGGACGGACGTCACGTGGATACGCTGGTCGGTGCCTATCCGTCACAGGCGTTCGAGCAAAAGATCGACCAACATCTGTCGTAGCTTCCTCGCCGGAGGACGATGCGCGCGAGCACCGCTCGCCTGACGAATTCGCCGGTTCGCCTCGCGGATCTGCAGTTTCCGCAGGTCAACCGGCTCATTCATCGCACCCGCCTCGCGTTCATTCATCTCGACAATCTGCTGGCGTACGCCAAGCGCGACCGCGACGGCCGCATCGACGGCTATATCGCGGCGCACCTGCCGGACGAATGCGTGCTGCTCTTCTTCCGCAAAGGGGAGGCGGTCAACGCCGCGTCGCTCCACACCGCCGGCCGTCAGGTCATCACGATCACCGAGGCGCTGAAGCGCATGCGCGGCGAGGTGGAACGCGGCGACCTCGAATACTGCGCGGCGCCGATGGAGCAGCTCGCCTGGATGTATGGGTCGTGCGCGGGCGACTATCAGTCACGGTTCATCGACGTCAAACAGCCGGAGAAATTCTTCCCGGTGTTGCAACAGGAAAAAGTCACCGGCGTGCTGGAACTCATCTCGAACGGGCGGGTCTCCTACCTGAAGTTCGATCAAGGCAAATACCTGAGCGGCTACTTCTGCGACAAGCCCGAGAACGTGCCGCCCGCGCGCTACCTCGAGTCGCTCTTCGACCCCGCCCCGGGTGGGGGGACTCCCGCGATGTCGGCCGGCACGTTCCCCGCCGCAGCCGATCTGCCGGCGCAGGCGCCGACGGCCCTGGTCAACACGTATCGCGAGCTGTACTGGCGCATCGTCGATGCGGTGGAGCGGGAGTTTCCGGGAGAAGCGAAGCGCCGCGCGCAGAAGGTCATGAGCGCCATCGTCGACACGCATCAGGCGCTCGCGTTGCTGAGCGTGCCGCGCGGCACCGACACGCCCGATGCCGTGGTGAAACCCGAGGAGCTGTCGACGGCGCTCACCGACTGGGCACTGCAGCTGCTCGAGGGGGCCGAGGTCATGATGCCCGGCACGGCGACGAAAGTGCTGAAGGATGCGACGCGTGAGCATCGCTACGTCCTGCAGGCCGCCAACTTCTACGGCCGGCTCCCCTGGCGGGTGACGTGGTAACGTGGCCGGAACGCTCTATGTCGTCGCGACGCCCCTCGGCAACCTCGGCGATCTCTCACCCCGCGCCGCCGAGACGCTGAAGCGCGTCGCGGTGGTCGCCGCCGAGGACACGCGCCACAGCAAACCCCTGCTCAATCACGCCGGCTCGAAGGCCGAGCTGGTCAGTTTCCACGCGCATTCATCCGACCGCGCCCTGGAGCGCATCCTGCGCATCCTCCAAGACGGGAGGGACGTTGCGCTCATCACCGATGCCGGCACGCCGGCGATCAGTGACCCGGGCGTCGAGCTGGTCGCTGCCGCTCGCGGGCGGGGAATTCCGATTGTCACCATACCAGGACCGACCGCCGTAGCGGCGAGCTTAGCGGTGTCGGGCATCGGAGGCGACCGCTATGTCTTTCTGGGATTCCTGCCCCGCAAAGGAAGCGACCGCCGCCGTTTGTTGTTGACCGCCGCCTCCAGTGAATGGACGGTCGTCATGTTCGAATCACCGAATCGCGTCACGCAACTGCTCGCCGACTTGATCGACGTCTGTGGGGCCGACCGGCAGGCGAGCGTCTCTCGGGAGTTGACCAAGGTCTTCGAAGAGACGCGTGCGGGGACGTTACAGGATTTGTCAGACCACTATGCAGACGCCCCGGTCCGGGGCGAGGTTACGGTGGTGCTCGCGGGCACCGGGAAGCCGCGGGTCGAAGAGCGGCCTCCCGATCCGGCCGAACGGGCCAAGGCTTTATTGGGAAAAGGGCTGTCCCGGAAAGACGCTGCGGATCGGTTAGCGGAAGAAACCGGAATCTCGCGGAATACGGCATATAGATTGGTCAACGATTTATGAAAGCACTGTGCTCGGCCTTGGTCGCGGCTCTTGCGTTAGGCACCCCACACCCGACGCACGACACACGACGCGCGGCTTCTCTCACCATCGGTCGCCTGCACTACGACGGCGGCGGCGACTGGTATGCCAATCCGTCCGCATTGCCGAATCTGCTGACGGCGCTGCGCGAGCGAACCACGCTTCCGGTAGCCGATCGCGAGCGCGTCGTGACGCTGACCGGGCCGGAGCTGTGGGACGTTCCCTTCATCTATATGACAGGCCATGGCAACGTGCATTTCTCCGATGTCGAGCTGCGCAATCTCCGGCGCTACCTGGAGCAAGGCGGATTCCTCCACGCCGACGACAACTACGGTATGGACAAGTCGTTCCGCCGTGAGATCGCGCGCGTCTTTCCGGACCATCCGCTCGTTGAAGTGCCGTTGACGCATCCGATTTACAACCTGGTGTACGCGTTTCCGAAAGGCATTCCGAAGATCCACGAGCACGACGGTCTGCCGGCGCAGGGGTTCGGAATTTTTTTGGGAGATCGGCTTGTCGTATACTATTCCTACCAATCCGATCTCGGGAACGGATGGGAAGATACGACTGTGTACCATGATCCTCCCGCGCTGCACGAGGCCGCGCTGCGCATGGGTGTGAATCTCTTCACGTACGCAGTCAGCGGGACAAAATGACCGAGACGGCGCGCCGACTGCGTCGCCTGGCCAGGCCGCACGCGCGCGCCCGCGCCTTCGCCGTGGTCCTCGGCGGTGCGGGAGCGGCGCTGGCCGCGGCCGCGCTCGGGCTTGCCGTCGCCCCCGCCGTTCCTGGCATGACCCTCGCCTGGGTTCTGGTCGCCGCGAGCGCGGTTGCCGCTGTCTGGGCGGTGCGGCGCGCGGGCCGCGACGCCACGCCGCCCGCTGTCGGCCGGCTGGTCGAGAGTGCCGCCGGTGGACGCGCCGGCAGCATCGTCGGCGTCGTGAGTCCGACGGTAGGCACGGCGCCGGGGGGAGGTTCGAGCGCCGCGTTATTGCTTGCGGCCGACACGCGCGCCGCCGCGGTCGTGTCGTTCGCGGCACCGGGTGTCGATGGTTTCATGCGGCGGACGACCTACCGTCACTTCTTCGCCGGCGCGGGCGCGGCACTCACCGGACTCGTGCTGTTCGTCATGGGCTCACCCCAATCCGGCCGCGCCGCCGCGTTCTGGCATCCGGTCCGGGCTTGGCGGAACGCTTATGCGCCCGTGCGCCTGACCGTGGATCGACTGAAAGTCCGCCGCGGCGGAACGGTGACTGCGACGATCGGTGTTCCCGGCGCGAAACGCGTCACGCTCTGGACGCGCGGGGCGGGGGAGCCCTGGAAGCCTACGGTCCTGGCGCTCGATCCTGACGGCAACATCGTGCAGCACATCGGTCCGATCGAATCGGATCTCTTTCTTCGCGCCGCGAGCGGCGGCCGCTCGAGCGGCGAAATCAAAATCGCCGTCGCGCTCCCGGCATTTCTCGCCGACCTCGATCTGACGGCGCGGTTTCCTTCTTATCTCGGTCGCTCCGATGAGCCGCTGCTCGCGGGGCCGGAGGTCATCCCGCTGCCCGCCGGGACGACCGTCATCACCAGCGGCACCGCGAGCGTACCGCTCGCAACGGCGGCGTGGACGCTCGAGTCTCATGCCGAGAAGTTGCGGGTGAGCGGCACGCGGATCGACGGACGCTTCATACCGCCGGCGAGCGGCACGTGGCGCTTGGAGGCGACGACCATCGACGGATCGCCGCTGGAAGGCGCGAGTCCCGAGCTCCATCTCTTGATCGTGCCGGACTCGGCGCCGGTTGTCACGGTGCCCGTACCCGGCCGGGATACCACGTTGCCCATCTCGCTGCATCAGCAGCTGGTCGCCGACGTGCGGGACGACCACGGTATCTCGCGACTTGCGATCGTGAGCTGGCGCGTCAGCCGCACCGGCCGCATTGGCCAGCCGGTGCGCGACTCGGTGGATGTCAGCGGCGTGGGCGATCGCGCAATCGTTCAGGCCCGGCTCAATGCCGAGAATCGCAGCTTGCTGCCCGGTGACACGCTGCGCTTTTATGTGGAGGCACTCGACAACGCGCCGACCCCGCATGCGGGGCGTAGCCCGGAGATCGCGCTGCGACTTCCGAGCATGGAAGAGCTGCGCGCCGAGGCGCGCGCCGCCGCGCGAGAGGTGGCGACGGCGGCGGACTCCGTCGCAGCCGCGCAGCGCGAGCTGAGCGATCGCACGCGCGATCTCGCGTCGGAGCGGAGCCGGGATACCGACGGGCAGGCCGGCCGACGGGCCGACGGGCGGAGTCAGGAGTCCGGCAGCATGTCGTTCCAGTCCACGCAGCGCGCCGAGGAAATCGCCCGCGATCAGGCCGCGATGTCACAGCGCGTACAGCAACTGGCGCAGGCGGTCGACGAAATCGCGCGCGCCGCGAAAGCGGCTGGCATCGACGACAGCGCGTTCCAAAGCCGGCTGCGCGAAGTGCAGGATCTGCTCGAACGCGCGCTCACCCCGGAGCTCGAACAGCGGCTGCGTGAGCTGCAGGACGCGTTGGCGAAGCTCGATCCTGAAGCCACGCGGCAGGCGCTCCAGCGCTTGGCGGAAGCACAGCAGCAGCTCAAGCGCGAGCTCGATCGCAGCGAGGAACTGTTCAAGCGCGCGGCCCTCGAAGGCGAGCTCGCCTCACTCGCCAAGGACGCCGAAGACCTGCAGCGCCGGCAGGCGGAGTGGACCAGGGAAGATGCGCAGCATGCCGATTCCGCAGCCGCCGCGAGCGAGCGTGACCTCGCCACGGCAACCGATTCGCTCGCGCGCGGCGTGGAGCGCGCGGGCGAGTCCGTGCCGCTCAAGCAATCCGCAGCTGCCGCGCGCCGCGCACACGGCGCCATGCAGGAAGCCGCCGGGGCCGCGAGTCAGAGCGACGCGCGCGGCGCCCGCCGCGCGGGCCAGGAAGCGGCCGATTCGCTCGCGCAGCTTCCGGACGAGCTCCGCCATCGGCGCGACTCGCTGA
>Ga0070730_10002640_pt1 | contig 16236 bp, 13 predicted proteins | sample Coa_R1_3_FD_66447 | JGI IMG/M metagenome (GOLD analysis project Ga0070730, IMG submission 66447) | Surface soil microbial communities from Centralia Pennsylvania, which are recovering from an underground coalmine fire - Coalmine... | ecosystem: Environmental > Terrestrial > Soil > Unclassified ...
TGGGCCGCGACTCGTCAATCACCGAGCGGTACAGGCCGTCAGCTTCCCAACGGGTCTGCCACTTGGGTTCTATCTGCTGGGGATTGTATTTCTCAGCCATATTTCCTCCCGATCCAAACAAAAAACCCCATCGTTCATCAGCAGGAACGAAGGGGCCTCCGCGGTACCATCCTGTTTACTGTGATCTGAAGACATCCAAAACTTGTGGACCTAGTCAGGCTCGAACTGACGACCTCTTGCATGCCATGCAAGCGCTCTCCCAACTGAGCTATAGGCCCATGATCACAGTCACTCGGTTCGCCTGTAACGCTGCGGATGCGTCCCCGCCTAGTGATGATTGATCCCAATCGCTCATTCAGCGAGAAAACTCGCGGGCGAGTTCAGCCTGTTGCATTCGCCGGAATGCTGCGAGGGTTTCACTACTTCCCCGCTCCCTAAGGCGATGGCTTACTATTCCCGGTCGTCGTCTTTGCTATGCAATTTTCTATGCCTCGCATTTTAACATCCACTGTAGGGTTGTCAAGGACGGATTTTAGACCACTCCGGATATTTGTTTGCTGGCTTGTCGTGATCTATTGCTCTACAGGCAGCCGAACCTCGAAAACCGTCCCTCTATTGGGGATGCTCTGAACCTGTATGGTGCCATCGTGCAAGTCAATGACGCGCTTCACAATGGCGAGGCCCAGTCCGGACCCGGTTTTCACCAACCCTTTGGCCTGGTTGGTTCTGTAAAAGCGCTCAAATATGTGAGGTAGTTCGGAGTCGCGGATTCCAATGCCTGTGTCTGTTACTTTTGTCACCGCATGGCGCTCAGTGGTGAACGTATCAATGGCGACGGAACCGCCTTCGGGTGTGTAATTGAGCGCGTTCTCCATCAAGTTGATGACGGCTCGATAGAGTTCGTCTTCATCGCCAAGTACAGGCGGCATCTGCTTATCGAGATTGAGTGTAATTCTCAGGTTCTTTTGCTCGGCGGATTGGCGAAGCTCTGCCTCCGCCCTGCGGATAAGGTCATTGAGATTGACCGGGTGGGTTGATAGTACGTGGGTGTGATCCAGGTGGGAAATTGTCAGAATATCCTGGATGAACTTTTCTAACAATTGAGTCTGATCTTTGATCTTTCTCAACAGATCTTTTTGCCGGTCTGGTTCATTGAGATGGTCAAGTAAATATAAAGAGGTGTTGATGATCGCCAGAGGCGTCTTCAGATCGTGTGAGATGTTGCCAAGAAACTCCGTCAAAAATTGTAAACGTTCGTTCGCCAGAGCCAGTTCCAGGCGTTGTTGTTCAACTTGCTTACGATCCGTGATGTCGTAAGTCATGGAGAGGGTAAAAGTTCCCTGATCCAGATTGATCAATACCGCAGACCATAAAACTGAAAGCGTTGTCCCATCCTTTGCGTTTACAGTGATCTCCTCATCGAGAAGCCAGTCTTGTTGTTTCAGTTTCGCTCTGAGCCGAGCGCGCTCTTCCTCGTTCGTCCAGATACCGAGGTCGATGCCCGTGCGACCGAGGGCTTCTTCGCGGCTGTGACCAAACAGTTCCACCCAGCTATCGTTCACGGCAATATAGTGCCCCACGTCAACGTCGCTTATGGCGATAGGGATCGGGGTCACATTGAAAATCCTGGCAAAACGCTCTTCGGACTGTCTAAATTGCTCCTCAGTTTTCTTGCGTGCGAGCAGATGCCCCAGTGTCGCACTGTACAGTTGGAGGAGTTCCGGCTGGTAGGGGAGTAGCGGCTGTTTGTGAATCAGATTGTCTGCCGCCAGCCAACCCACGCCTCTGTCGCCATCCCACAGGACGGCCATAATGTTCCAGCCCTGACCTACGACTTTCCAATCCGTGTACAGCGGCGCATCTTCCCAAACACTGATCCGCGACTTATTCCGCAGCGTTTCAGCCGCCATCGGGTCATCTTCAATCCGGGTGTGCAGATACCGTTCGTCCTGAACCTGACCATCTGTGCTTGTTCCATAAGCGCCGTTCATCGTCTCTAAATCGTCGTTGATCAGCCATAGGCCGAGGCGATCAAAGCCTAATTCAGCGCGGCCAAGTTCTATGGCACCACGGCACAGATCGTCAAGGGAACTTGCCCTTGTCAATGTAATGCTTACTTCATGCAGCGCTTTTAGCTTTTCCTGGAACTGCCACACGTTCTCTTCACTGCTAAGGGCGACATCTGCCTGCCGCAGTTGGGCCTGATAGGCGCGTGTATAAGGGCTACTCGCCTGATGCCAGTCCGGTTGCTGCCGGGTGGTTGGATGGTCTTCACAAAATTGACAGACATAACGCTTTGGCCGGTAGCGAATGAACACGGCCTGCTCGAATAAGGGCAGATGTTGCACTTCGACCCAATCATCGTAACTCTGAAAGGCGGTGGTCTCCCGCCCGCACGTCTCGCAACGGGCACCGGCGAGGGTAGATTCTACACTGATTGTCCATCCACCGTCCGTTCGGCGTTCCACCGCCAGAACCTTCACATTTGGCAAGTCCAATGGAACCTGAATGTCCGTCATCGCCTATGCCCTGTTCGTAAGCGCTCACCCTATCATACTCCCAAATCGTTCGCTGCCGGCGAGTGCGGACGGGCCAAAAGGCACCGATGCTCAGAGATCCAGGCGCAAGGCAATTCGGTTGCTGCGCTAAAGCGCGCAGCTTTCGTCCTCACACACTTCGCCATCCTGCCCGCCGTCGATCACCTCAACAGCCTGATGGAAGTCCTGCCAGGTGCGTTCCAGAGCCGTCGTGAAGACTTCGGAGCGTTGCGCTCCCGACACCGCATATTTCTCATCAAACAGGAAGAACGGCACCCCATTGATCCCGATCAGGCGTGCCCGCATCATATCGGCGCGGACATTGGGGGCATAAGCATCGGTTTCGAGTGTTTTACGCACCTCATCCGCATCAAGCCCGACTTCAGACGCAAGTTTGACCAGTGTAGCGTGATCGCTGTAGGCCAGCCCTTCGGTGAAGTACGCATGTTGCAGCCGCTCTTTCATTTCGCCCTGCAAGCCATGCTGCGCAGCCAGGTGAAGCACGCGATGGGCATCGAAGGAATTGCCCGGACGGGCGATATCAAAGCGATAGTCGAGACCTTCTTCCGCCGCCAACGCGATAACTTTCTCGTGTGCGGCCTCCGCCTCTCGGCGACCCATCCCGTATTTTTGCATGAGCAGATCGTTGACCGTGCCGTCATATTGGCGGGGCCAATTCGGATCAAGCTGGAAGCTGCGCCAGACAATTTCGACCTGATCGCGGTGCTCAAACCGCGCCAGGGCTTTTTCAAAGCGGCGTCTGCCTATGTAGCACCAGGGGCAGACAATATCTGACCAGATTTCCACCCTCATGTCATGACCTCTAGAAAGTTCTACGGACGCGATTGTTTGGTAATAGTAAGCCACTATATTAAGGCAAGTCAATACTGTCAAGGCGCAATTTCACCCGAATTTTATGCGCCCGAGCCTGCCGACCCTCCCCGATTTGTCCTAACAGGACACTTCGGGTAAACTTTGATATGCGAACATTTGTTTTGTATTCATCCTCAAGAGGTGCCATTTTGCGATCAGGCCGAGGTAATTGTGTTGAGTCCAGCCGCGCTCAATTGGTGATCGATTCCCTCATTAGTGTCACTGTTCTCACTCTAGGATTGCTGTTAATTAGCTCGACTGCAACAGTCCAGGCGCAAACACCGCAAGCCAACAATCCAGCCTTGCAGCCCTGTACACCTTCGGCTGCTGGCGCGTCTGTTCCAACACCCGCCGCGTCAGCACTATCCCCTGCCGCCACACCGCCCGCCGGGAGTTCGGGATTGACGGTTGCGGTGTCTGTCGCGCCGCTGACGAACCTGGTCTATAACATCGCTGGAAATCGGATTACGCTGCACGGGCTGATCCCGGAGGGGGCTGACTCGCACACCTTTGAGCCGAGGCCCTCCACCGCCGTGACGCTCTCACAATCTGACCTCATTTTCCTGGATGGCCTGCACCTGGAAGACCCTACGCTCCAACTGGCGCAGTCGAACTTGAAGTCCGGCGCGGAGATTGTCTTGCTGGGCGAACAAACGCTGTCCGCCTCGGATTGGGTCTTCGACTTCAGCTTCCCTAAAGACAAGGGCGATCCCAACCCGCACTTATGGATGAATCCACTGCTGGGACTGAACTTCGCGCGGATCATTCGGGACACGCTTTTGCGGCGAGACCCGCCCGGCGCGGCCTTTTATGCCGCCAATTACGACGTCCTGGCGGCGCAGGTGAAAGTGCTCGACCAGGCCATTTGCGATTCGATTGCCAGCATCCCGGCCAACGCTCGCAAGCTGCTGACCTATCACGACTCATTCGCCTATTTCGCACCGCGCTACGGCATCCAGATCATCGGGGCAATTCAGCCCTCAGACTTTGCCGAGCCGTCCGCGCAAGAAGTGGCAAAGCTGATTGACCAGATCAAGGCCGAGGGCGTTCCGGCCATCTTTGGCTCGGAGGTGTTCCCGTCTAAGGTGCTGGATCAGATCGGCAAGGAGACCGGAGTCAATTACGTGAATACCCTGGCCGACGACGACCTGCCCAACCAGACTTCGGATCGGCTGTACCATTCGTACCTGCAACTGATGGTCAACGACGTGGCGACGATGACCAGCGCGCTGGGCGGCAACCCTGCTCCGCTGAAGGCCGTCCCCACCGATAACCTGAATGGCCCGGACGATGCCATCACAACCAACTAGCGAAACAATCTGGTAAGGAATCATCGGTAGGCTGAAGCCTGAGATCTGGATTAAAAACCTGTAAAAGCCGTAACACAATGCTGTGTGCAGTTGTCTATGTAACGTTGGGAACAACCGGGCGACTCGCAAAATGATACAAAGTGATAACAGTGTGATGGTTTGGAGGCAGATTTGACGACACCCGTTATCGAACTCCAGAATGTTTCTTACCGCTACGATTCTACGCTGGTTTTGCAGGACATTAATCTGCATTTACACAAGGGTCAGTTTGCGGGGGTGCTTGGGCCAAGCGGTGCAGGTAAGACCACGCTTCTCAAATTGATCCTGGGTTTGATCATGCCCGTGCGGGGTGCGATCTGTGCGGATGGGCAGCCAATGAGCGGGCAGGCTCCGCGCCGTATTGCCTACGTGCCACAGGTCGAAAGTGTGGACTGGAACTTCCCGCTGACCGTCGAGCAAGCGGTATTGATGGGACGCACGAAGGCGGGCAGCCTTCTTCCCTGGCCGTCGCGTGAGGAACGCGAGCTTGCACAGAGAATTATGAAGCGCCTGGGCATTGCGGACTTTGCCAAACGGCACATCCGGCAGCTTTCCGGCGGACAGCAGCAGCGCGTGTTTCTCGCCCGCGCGCTGATCGCGGAGCCAGACATGCTCGTACTGGACGAGCCAACCGCCGGAGTAGATATGCGGACGCAGGAAGAAATTCTCCACCTCCTGACAGAGATCAATAAAGAAGACGGCGTCACGATCCTGCTGACCACGCACGATCTGAATGCCGCCGCCGCGCACTTCCCGTGGGTCATCTGCCTCAACCGCACCATCATCGCGCAGGGCACACCAGAGGACGTTTTTACGCCCGAAACACTCAACGCCACCTACCAGGGCGATATGATCGTGGTGCGCCAGGACGGGCTGATCTTCGTGCAAGAGCGCCCGCACTGGCACTCGGTTCATGACCTGCACCCGAATCCAGTGCCTGCCCACCTTCCAGCAGTCCAGCCAGCCGGTGGCAGCAGTGATCTGCTCGTTGAACCCGACCCGCAATCTATCGACAAAGCCAGGCCCGTGGACGGGAAGGAGAGCCGCAGTGGACTTTCTGTTAGCGCCATTTAACTACGACTTCTTCCGCACCGGGTTGCTGGCGGGTGTACTGGTCGGGGCGCTTTGCGGACTACTGGGCGTGTATATCGTTTTGCGGGGCATGAGCTACATTGGGCATGGGCTGTCGCACGCCGTCTTTGGCGGCGCGGCAGTAGCCTTCATCACGAAAGCAAACTTCTACCTGGGAGCCGGGGCATGGGGCTTCCTGGCGGCTGTATTGATCAACGAGACCGTCAGGCGATTCAAAATCAGCGCCGACGCTGCCATCGGGATCGTGACGACAGCCAGCTTTGCGGTAGGTGTTGCGATCATCAGCAGCCAGCATCGCTTTACCCGCGACCTGGAAGCGTCCCTATTTGGGAGCCTCCTGGGCGTCTCGCCGGAGGAAGTCCTGGCGATACTGATCGTAACCGTGGTGATCGCGGTGGGCGTGATTCTGCTCTATAAGCAACTGCTCTTCACAACCTTCGATGAAGAAACGGCTCGCGCCTTTGGCGTCCGCACACGCTGGATAGATACCTTCTTTTCACTGGCGCTGGCGGCAGCCGTGATCGTCTCCATGCAGCGGTTGGGCGTGACGCTCATCGCGGCGGCAATTGTTATCCCGCCGATTACCGCGCGGCTGCTGACGGATCGGCTTGACCGCATGATCCTCATTTCGGTGATCATGGGCAGCATCACTGCGATGATCGGCATGTACCTCAGCTACTACGTGGACGTTGCATCGGGCGCAACGATTGTACTGACCCAAACTGCCCTGTTTCTTGTCGCGGCGCTTTACAGCACCCTGATCCGGCGCAACCGGCTGGCGGCAATACACTATCACGTCTAGGCGCATCCAGGCGAGCGTGAAGCAAGAATCCAAGGGCTAAAACGCGGGCGAGCAGTCCGCGATCCGCACCTGGCCCATCGGCACAACCGTTCCCATTGGCTTCGTCACCGAGTCAAAGATGGGCAGTTCGTTGCCAGCAGGGTCAAGTAAGGCGACGCCCAGGCTGTACGTTCCAGGGTTGATCGCACTGCCGAACGATACCCAGTGGTCGTCGAAGATCAGGTCATACTGCTGCCAGGAGGTCGTCGGGTAGTTGCCCATCATCGGAAGCTGCTTCTGCGCGAGGATCGCTCTGCCGCTGGCAGGATCGCGCAGTGTGATCTCGGTCTGGTAGGATGTTGTCGTCGTGTGGAGGGCGCGCACGAAAACGCGCATGGGGAGCGTCGCGCCGGGACATACGTCTCGCTGGTCTACGTTGTAACCAAAGACTTCGGCAAGGTCACCCAAGCGGTATTCGACCTGCACCTTGATGTCAAAGGTGTAGAAAACCGCCATCTTGGGGCCGCCTTTTGGCGAATCATTGGGTGTCTGGTAAGCCAGCGTAAAGCCCGTAAAAAGCGACTTATCGGTAGCGCCCCGGAACCAGTTCTTGCCAGCCACCGTTCCACGGTCGTCGGCGATGGCATACGTGTAGCCCTCGGCAAACCACTCGCTGGCGCTTTTATCCAGGATCGAATCCACCACTACAAAGCGGTTGAAGCCTTTCGGATACCCGCTCACCTGGGGAAGGAAGTCGGCGCTGTTATATTCCTTCACAATGCCCGACGGCGTATGCACGTGGCCCTCAAGCCATTGACTGGTCTGAACGCGATTGTCACCCAGGCGCACCAGGTCAATCCATTGGCTGTAGCTAATCAACGGCGGCGCTACCAGGACAAGTGTTAATCCAGCCAGGGCGAAGTTTGCATAGTGCGGACGCAAGAAGCGCTCAGCCAGGAGTGAAGTTGAAAAAGTCCATAGAAAATATCCACCGAACGCCACGGCAAAAATATCCCGGTAGCGGGCATTAGTCATGGTAAAGACAAACAGCGTTCCGGCCATCATGGTCAGGATCAGCAGGGACATGTTGCGCTGAAAAAGCCGCAGGCGATTCCAGAAAACAGCCAGTGCAAGCAGGGCTATGGGCAGCACGCCTAAAACGAGGATCGGCGATAAACTCCCTGTGATCGCCTGAACGGAGTTACTCAGGTGGCTGGGGCTGAACAGGGTATCAGAATATAAGAACAGGAAGCCCGCGCGATCAAAGGGCGTTTTCAGCGATTGCCCAAAGGTGCGCAGCACGAAGACGAATAATGCTACACCGCCTAATCCTATGGCGCAGATGGCAAGTCGGACTCGAACGGATGGAACGATCCATCGCAGCCACAGGTATGCCGGGAAGAGAGCAATGGGCGCCGTACTGTACTTCCCGAACACCGCCACAATCGTCGCCAGCGTCGCCAGCCAGACCAGGCGTCGCTTCTGAGGATACTTCAGAGCCAGGATGGAGAAACAAAGCGTTGCACTGACGCCGAACAGTGAAATAGGGTCGCCCCGCAGAATCACGGCCATACTTGAAACGAAGGGATCGATGGCAAATAGCCACATCAGTGCCAATCCCATCGCAACGCTGTACATGCGCTTGCCAGCCTGGTACAGGAAACAACAGCCCAGCACGATCATGGCAGCGCTGAAGAACCGTCCGGCGAAGAAGGTAGCGGTATCCAGTTGCAGGCCCGTTCCGCCGGTCAGTTGCATCACTTTATCGATGATACTCAGGCTGTACGGCCCCAACGGCGGGTAAAAGGGCTGATACTGCAAGCCCGTTTGCCAGATATGAGTAGCACTGGTGAAGAAGTAATCTTCGTCACCAGTAAACGCATAACGATAGGGCAGATCGGCCTTTATGCCCCGTACGTAAATGACCAGGAAAATGAGTACACTGGTCAGCGCAAGTAAAGGCAGCTTTTTTTTCGTTACGACCATGACAGAATTTTGTCTCTCGATGACGTTTGCGCTAGGATTCGCGAGTTCAGAACCAATTAAGGATAGTCCACGGATCATAACCAATCAACTCAAATTGGTACACTTTTTACACAGTTCTTTGGCCGCTGGACTACATCTGATAGGGTCTTGAAACTGTAGACGCGGCCACACAATCTGAAACCAGACGAAGTAAAATGACCCAACGCTCGACAACTACCCTCGCCAACAAGCAGGCCATCCGTGAACACTTTGATCACATCGCGGAGACTCGCCCGGCCTGGTTCGTTCGCAACCACATCTATCACCAACAGATCATCCAGGTCTGCCGCCCGTTTTTGCACCCCGATGCACGGGTGCTAGAACTTGGGTGCTCTACGGGTGATCTGCTCGCAGAACTAGAGCCTCCCTATGGCCTGGGCATTGACATCAGCGGCATGTCCATCCAGCAGGCGCGCACACGCTTTCCGCACCTGGAATGGCTCCAGGCGGACGTTGAAAACCTGCCCAACGATGAACGACTGAGCCAGCCTTTTGACCTGATCATCATCGAAGACCTTCTGGGTTTCATACAGGATATTGAGACCTTTCTGACGACCATCAAGCGGCTGAGCCACAGCCGTACCCGGCTCGTCGTCTCGACGTGGAACTGGCTGTGGGAACCTATCTTGAGGCTCGGCGAGCGCGTGAAGCTGAAGGCTCCTGATCTCATGCTGCGCGAAAACTGGCTTGCGGCCAGCGCCGTCAAGAATTTCCTGACTCTGGGAGGCTACTCAACGCTTCTTGTCCAGCCTGGACTGCTGCTACCCCTACAGGTACCATTCCTGTCAGGATTGGTCAACAGCTTCTCGTATGCGCCGCTCTTCAGGCGCTTCACCTTGCTGACGACCCTGGTGGCTGCACGCGAAGTGGAACAGCCCCGCACCGATTGCGATGTCAGCGTCATCATTCCGACGCGCAACGAGGTCGGGAACATCGCCGCGCTTGTGAATCGCGTGCCTGAGATGGGCACACATACCGAATTGATTTTCGTTGACGGGAACTCCAGTGATGGAACAGTCGAGGAAATCCACCGCCAGATACAAGAATGTCCCGAAAAAGACATCAAATTCCTGGCGCAGACACCTCCCGACATTCAGGATGACATGCCCAATCTTATGTTGAAACTAGGCAAGGGCGATGCGGTGAGGAAAGGCTTCGAGGCGGCGTCAGGGGATATGCTCATGATCCTCGACAGCGACATTTCCGTAGCGCCGGAGGACCTGCCCAAGTTTTATGATGCCCTGGTCAATGGCAAAGGCCAGTTTGCCAACGGGACACGCTTTATCTACTCCCAGGAGCGGGGCGCAATGCGAAGCCTCAATCGCGTTGGGAATGTGCTGTTTAGCTTCACCTTTAGCTGGCTGCTCGGCCAAGCCATCACGGATACGCTATGCGGGACGAAAGTTATTTACCGGCGCGACTATGATCAAATTGCTGCCAACCGTGCCAGGTTCGGCAACTTCGATCCGTTCGGCGATTTTGACCTGCTATTTGGCTCGGCCTGGCTCGGACAGCGCATCGTTGAGATCCCTATTCGCTATGCTGCCCGCACGTATGGGCAAAGCAAAGTTCGTATCTCGTCACATGGGCCGCTGCTCATCCGTATGAGCCTCATTGCCCTGTGGCATTTTAAAATCAAGCCGTTGTTCACTGGCAAGCACTCGTTAGCTCCGTCTCCTGACAAGGCTGTAGAGTTTCCCTGATGGAGAACGCAAGACTGACAATGCCAACATGGCTCCGGCATCCACTAACGTCGGGCCTGGAAGTAGATGATCCTGAGACGACTTCCCTCAGGCGGCAGATCATCCAGCAAAAACGCTTCCTGCGCAGGATCTATGAGGAGTGGTATGCTTTGCTGACTTCCGAGCTGCCTGCCAGACCAGGGCCTGTGCTGGAATTGGGTGCAGGGGCCGGGTTCCTGTCCGAGTACATTCCAAACGTCATCACATCCGACGTATTTGCGTGCGCAGATATTAGGGCCGTACTCGATGGGCGACGCCTTCCTTTTGCCGCCGACTCACTGCGTGCAATCCTGATGACCAACGTGCTGCACCATATCCCGGAAGCGCGTTTGTTTTTCGCCGAAGCCTTGCGCTGTCTTTCCACGGATGGCGTCGTACTGATGATCGAACCCTGGGTTACGCCCTGGTCGAACATGGTCAGCACGAAATTCCATTATGAACCCTTTGATGCTTCTGCCGAGGAGTGGGATTTCCCAACGGGCGGCCCGCTGTCCAGCGCGAATGGCGCGCTGCCCTGGATCATTTTCCAGCGTGACCGCAGCAAATTCCAGCGCGAATTCCCAACCTGGGCCATCAAACGTATCCAGCCGATAATGCCATTCCGGTATTTGGTGTCCGGTGGTGTCACGATGCGATCTTTCATGCCGGGCTGGTCGTTTGGTCTATGGCATAGCTTTGAGAATATACTATCGCCGTGGATGAACCAGTTAGGGATGTTTGCGCTTATCGTGCTGGCAAAAAAGGCGCCCCATGGTTCGTGAAACAAAACGCGCGTTTTGGCCGATCCTCAAGGTCTATCAAACAGTTCTGGGCACAGGATTCCTTTCCACTCGGTTGGGTCGGTGGCTGTTCGTTTCTGCGTACAATCTCTACAAGCAGACCATTGAAGCGCGCTATACAAACATGCTTCTTAAGTACATTCCGACAAGAAGCACTGTGGTAGATGTCGGGGCTAACATCGGTTTCTTTACAGGAAGATTTGCCCGCCAGGTCGGGCCGCATGGCCCGTTGCTGTTCCGTATGTGCATTTTTGCGTTGTGGAAGCTGAAACTCAAGCTTTTCCTGCGCCGGATTCGGTATCAGGATGTTTTCGTCCACACGATCAGAGCGCGAAGGGCCGCTAATTTCGCCCAGACAGGCCGGGTTGCTTCCTCGAAACGGTAAAGCGTAGGATAGGCGAAATTGGGCACAAGGATACCCGGCTTGAATCCGAGGCTCAATAGATACGTCAGCGAACTGAAGCATTCAATGTGCGAGAGTTGCAGGGTCGGCACGGCAGTAGCAGTCTCTTGCCCGCCCCGCTCAATGAGCAGATAGGGGATAGCTGGGTTGCCATCGAAAGCCTTTTTAGTCCCCTGGAATTGCTCATCCTCTTTTTTCCAAGGTCGTGCGGACATATCGCAGAATTCTTGGTGCAGAAAAGTGTATATGAACCTCGAAAACGGCGTAATCCAGGGTTCCACCATCAGCAAGCGACCACCTGTGCGCAGCACCCGACTAACTTCTTCCATAAACGCGATTGGCTTATTGAAGTGATGCAGGACATCCAGGCCCAGGACGTTGTCGAATACGCCATTGCCAAACGGAAGATGATGTGCGTTCACCATCAAATGAATGCCATCAGTCGGCAAAATATCTGTCCGGATGACGTTCGGCGCGAACTCACGAATGAAGCCAAGCCCGCTGCCGATCTCCAGTGCCGCCGTGCCACTGGCAAAGTGGGCCAGCAAACGGCCAAAATACTGTTCGCCGTAAATGCGGCGGAGGACGGGTTTATGTTCCCAGGCCTCGCGCATCATCGCGAGACTATGTGTATCGTCAATTGTCACTGCTTGAACCTTTGTTGGCTTCGCCGCAGTCAGGCGGCCTAGGCAGGGCGGCACGCCCGAATCAGGACAGAACCGCTAAATTCCCTGACCAGGGGAATCTTTTCGAGCCATAGGCCCAGGCTGTAAATTGCAGGGATCAGCGACTTGGGGCTGGCCGGATGCAGCCAATCCACATTCGCGATCTGAATCTCTGTGAAGCCAATTTTTTTCAATCTGTCAGCCAGTTTCCAGCGGACGATGGCCGTCTCGTCGGGCGAGACGCCCTTTCTGACACCGTAGGCCCTGACGTGCCGTTCCAGCCACACTTCGGGGTTGAGCATATTCGGTTCCGCGAAGGCAATGACGCCGCCCGGCTTCAGTAGGGCGAAAATACGCTCACAGGCAACAGCTAATTCAAGGTGGTGCAGCACCGAGGAGCCGATGATGGCATCGAAAGGGCCGTCCGCCTCGCCATCTTCGAAGCGCATCTCCCGAAATTCAACCTGGTCGGGTGACAAGTTGCGCGCTCGTGCAACGGCCAGTAGAGCGGGTGACAGGTCCACGGCCAGGATGTGGGCACCGTACTTCGACAGCAGTTCAGTGAAAACGCCCGTGCCACAGCCAACTTCTAGGATTTGCATTCCGGGCTTGATGTCGGCGGACTGGGCCAGTAGCTTACCCCGGCGCACCGCCCTGACCTTTCCTGCCGGACTGTCCCAGTTCCAGATTTTTTCCGGGTTGCCGGAATCTGCCAGCATTTGCCCATGCAGGATTTCATTCTGGCTGCGGTGATCGAGCGTTGTCATACGTTTATCTTGCCTTACATGCGATATACATCGGAAACAATTTGAGTGGAAAATAGCGGATCATCTCTATTTTCAGCGTGTCATTGATCGCGGCCAAAATTGTCGAATGGCTGCTGGGGTGGATGTCCTGGGCGTGATAGCCCAAAGCCTGAAATAGCGAATTGGTGAGCGAGGTACGCGCCGGAAAACCCAACGCTAAGAAACCCTCTGGCTTAAGCACTCGTTTCATTTCTCGTAGCGCTGGACGTGGGTCTTCAAAATGCTCCAGTACGCTGATGCAAACCACAGCGTCGAAACTTGAATCGGGGCTTGGGATGTCGAATATGCTGCCTGTGCGTAGTTCTACACGGTTCAGATCGACATTTTCCTGCCGGAGCATGGCCTGCACACCTTTATAGGAATGATGAATGTCAACGCCCGTCACCGTCTCGGCGTGCAGCAGCAGATTTTTCAAAAAAATTCCAGATCCCACACCAATTTCCAGGATGCGGCCTAATTTTGCTTTGCCGAGTAGAGCATTCACTATATGCAGCCGCTGGCGATAAAACCATCCTGCATACCAGGAATAATAAAGTTGTACCAGATGATAATCTTCAGGACTTCCGTTATCAATCGCTTGTTGCATCGCTGACCTGGACGGAAGCAGCACAGACCTAGATTCGGGCATAGAGATTACCTTACTGCGGACAGATTGTGTTCCTGCACGTGATCGAAAATTGACTTAAATAAACTGACCGGGGTCAAGAATAACGCAATAAGCACGTCTCTGCAAAGTGATCGACGGCAACGCGGCGCGGGTTGAGGGCAGTGACGCGAAAACGTGCAGCAACATCAAAAATGTGGATAATAATCTTTTCAGTTGCCATTAATTGAGGCTCTTTCTTGGTTTTGATAACTCCATTGGATTCATGGCTATTTGTTACCTGCACCAAACTCCACCATTCGTGAATATGCGTTCAATTCCCATCAGCTCGAAAGTCCGCCCAATACTCTTCTCGGCAATTTTTTATGCGGCTTTGGCCGTGTTGTTTGTTATGCCTGTGCTGGTCAGGGGCACAAATTACCTTCTGGGGGACGATAGCGCCGGGCTGAATCTGTGGTCTGTTTGGTGGCCGCTACACGCAATTCCTGGGAATTACAACCTGATTTACAATAACTACACATTGTTTCCGCTCAATACAAATATTTTACCCCTGCTATCACTCCCCACCAGCTTGCTTTATAGTCTATTCCGGCCTGTCTTAGGCCCGATTATGGCATTCAACATGATCTTGCCCGTTTACTGCACTCTGAATGGGCTAGCTGGCTTTCTCTTCTTGAGGGGGCGCCTGGCAAATTTCCGACGCGCTTTGGTAGCTGGGGCGCTGATTGCATTCAACCCACTGACCTACGGATTAGCGCATCAGGCCGATATAACGCTGCTTCCTTTCTTTGTGTTTCTATTCTGGATACTGTTGTGGGAACGTTTTCTGCAAAAACGCGACATCGGTCACGCTATCTTGCTCGCGCTGGGATTATATGTTGTCGTACTCACGTCCATGCAGTACTGGAGTCTGATTTTTATCGTTTTGTTGCCGTATGCAGTTCTGACTTTCAAGCGACGCGGCGATTGGCGGGAACTGATTGATCCTTTGCTGTGGGGTCTATTACTGATATGCATCATGTTCCTGATTTACCCGGCATCGGCGCTGAACTGGGCAGCAAATGTGCCGAGTATCAGCGGGAGGCTTGTAATCTGGCAGGCGGTCAACTTTCCACCACTATTATTCTGGATTTTTGTGGTGATTCTCGTTGCGGTGATCTTCCGCGCGATAAGAGGAAATACGCTCGATCCCCAGTTGCGCCTTGTAGGGGTTGCTATCGGCGGAATTTGCGTTTTGTGCTACCAGGTTCCACAGCTTTCGCCCTTACTGGCATTAGGCGTTACCAGAGCTGACAACCCCGTACGATTGCAGATTTTGTGGATGCCAGTCATCGTCTTTGGGGTTTTTGCCCTTTTTAGAGACACTCCTCCTATAACCCTGTTCAGGCGGTGGAAGCGGGTCCAGAAATGTGTTGTGTGCATCGGCTTATTAGCCATTTCTGGGTGGTGGCAATTCCTACCGGCTGTTGCTGTGCCCTATCTGAAGTGGTACGACAAGATCGCAAACGATCCTGAAGATTATGTCGTTGCAGATTTCCCGGCTGGCATTGACACTTTGGAACGCCGCTCTCTTGCGGTTCAGGGCCAGCAACCCGCTAATGTGCCTTCTGTGGGGACTGCGTACAGCGCCGGCCAGATCCTTATGAGCGTTCCATTCTATCAAAAACATGTCATCGGCGGACTGACTACGTTTCTAGGCTCTAATGGTCTGAAGGATTATCAAACTAGCTCGCTTCTTCAACTGCTAACCACTCAGGAGATTGGTGGTTATCTTCCGGATGATGCAGAAATTATGCGGAACGATTCTGCTCGATGGCGTATTGGTTATATCCTGGTACACCGCAACCAACTTAACCCGGATTTTTTGAATAATTTCCATCAGTGGATGGCCTGGATTAACGCTTATTGCATGGTAGACGTCGAGGATACAACTGAGGTGTGGCAGGCCCGTTGGCATCCCAACGGCTGCCCCCCGGAAGTGCTGCATCTAGGCGCCAACGATAATAATATGGTTCTCGCAACAGGTTGGTATGGCGAAGAAGTATGGGGCGATCTCCCTATTCGGTGGGCTGGTACACAGACCACATCCTACCTGTCATTTTGGGTTACGCCAAGTTCTGACTACCGGCTTACACTTCGTGTTTCCGCACCTCAGAGTGAAAACCAGACCTTGACAGTTGCCGCCAATGGAGAAACGCTTGGTAAGATTGCACTCGAGAAGAACTGGCAAGACTATTCGTTAACGGTCCCTCGCACACTTATTAGTCAGACAAATGGTCTTCTTTCCTTACAATTACAACATGATCATCTTGATAACGTGCAGGGACGGATGCTCACCGCAGCATACGACACCATCAGTCTTGAGGCAATTACACCTTGAAGTGGACAACGAGCACGTTTAGAGTCTATCTGGCTGCGGCGCTTTGTTTGCTGGCACTGACTTTGCTGGCTTATAATGTCGTAGATCCGCTGAATATGGACACCGTTGATAACTGGTACGTGATCTTTGGGGGTCTTCCCAATGTGATGCTCTCGCTTGGGCAGTATGCGGCGAGACCGTTGGCTTTGGGCGGGAGTTTT
>Ga0070730_10002642_pt1 | contig 16231 bp, 14 predicted proteins | sample Coa_R1_3_FD_66447 | JGI IMG/M metagenome (GOLD analysis project Ga0070730, IMG submission 66447) | Surface soil microbial communities from Centralia Pennsylvania, which are recovering from an underground coalmine fire - Coalmine... | ecosystem: Environmental > Terrestrial > Soil > Unclassified ...
GACGGCGAGCGGGCGCCGGTGACCGGTTCGGTTCTGGGCCGTTTGGTAGCGGAAGCTGCGGGGACCGCACTGCTCGTCGGGATTGGAACGGGGAGCATCGTCCTCTCCGCGCGGGTCGGCGGCCTCCCGTTGCTGGTGCTGACGGGCGCCTGGTTCCTCGCGGTCCTGATCCCGATCCTTCTCTTCGTCCGACGCTCAGGCGCCCACCTCAACCCGGTCGTCACGCTGGCGCTCGCGGTCAGTGGTCGGATCGGTTGGCGGGAAGTCCCGCCCTACTTTCTGGGCCAGTTCGCGGGAGCGTTTCTCGGGAGCGCCGTCGTTCTTGTCACACTGGGCAATGGGGCCCACCTCGGAGCGACCGTTCCCTCCCAGGGTAACATACTGCGCGCGTTCCCCTCGGAGCTTGCCTTCACGGCGGCGCTGGTCACAGCCGTATTCCTCCTCTCCGACCGCGGCGAAGGACGCGGCCGTTGGCGGATCCTGCTTCCGCCGACTGTCGTGGCGTTCGCCACCTACCTGATCGGGCCGTGGACGGGGAGTTCGCTCAACCCCGCGCGAACGCTCGCCCCCGCGATCCTCTCGGCCACGTACACCGATCTCTGGGTCTACCTGACAGCGGTCCCCCTCGGAGCCCTCCTGGTCGCCGCCCTGTGGAGGCCTCGGTCCGTCGACCGGCTCGACCGTGGCCCCGGGCGGACGGAGATATCCACGTAGCCCGGGTCCTGGTCAAGGCCGCCGTTCGGCGAGCGCGGGGCGACCCCGGGCTCTCCTACACGTCAGAGATTCTTCTACACCTGCTTCTGAAAACCAATGTTTAAGTAGCAAATCTCGGGATTCTTCGCCGGGCGTATGACGCTCGTCCGACAAACGCAACGGAGAATCAAACCATGAAATCGATCATTCAGGAAGCGATTGCCAAGCACCAGGAAAGCCAGCAAATGGCCGACCCGAAATCCGAGGCGACCCCCGCGTACGCGAACGGGGACGACGCGGAGCTGGCGAAGCTGGCCGAGACGCTTCGGGTCAACATCCGGATCATCGGGTGCGGTGGCGGAGGGTCGAACACCATCAACCGCTGCGTCGAGGAAGGGATCCAGGGCGCCGAGATGTGCGCCATCAACACGGATGCAAAACATCTGCTGACGATCCACTCTCCCCGCAAGATCCTCATCGGCCGCCGAGCGACCAAGGGTCTCGGCGCCGGTGCTCGCCCCGAAGTGGGGGAAGAGGCCGCGCGGGAGAACGAGGAGGACATCCGTAACTTCCTCACGGGCGCGCATATCGTGTTCGTCACCGCCGGAATGGGGGGAGGAACGGGCACAGGCTCGGCCCACCTCGTCGCGCGCATCAGCAAGGAAGCCGGCGCGCTCACGATGGGCGTCGTGACGATCCCCTTCGCGGCCGAAGGCGCCGTTCGTCTCGAGGCCGCGAAGGACGGGCTTGAGCGGCTCCGCCGGGTCTGCGATACGACCATCGTCATCCAGAACGACAAACTTCTCGAACTGGTTCCCCGGATGCCCCTCGACGCGGCGTTCAAGCTGGCCGACGCGGTCCTCATGACCGCGATCAAGGGCATCACCGAGATCGTGACGAAGCCCGGGCTCGTGAACCTGGACTACGCGGACATCATGACAGTCATGAAGGACGGCGGCGTCGCGCTCATCGGACTCGGCGAGAGCGAAAGTGCGACCGATCGAGTGACCGAGGCGGTCACCCAGGCCTTGACCTCCCCGCTGCTCGGCAACGTCGACATGAAGGACGCCACCGGCGCGCTCGTTCGCGTCGTCGGTGGACCGACGATGACCGTGTCCGAGGCCGACAAGGCGGCGGCACTGGTGGGTGCCAAGATCTCGAAGCGCGCCCGGATCATCTGGGGGTGCTCGGTAGAGAACTCCCCGGAGATGGAGAACACCATCAAGGTGCTCCTCATCATCACTGGAGTAAAGGCCACGAACCTCCTGGGCTCTCGCGGGGGCTACGCTGCCGGTGAGTCCGAAGAGGTCATCGACTTCGTCCGCTAACCCGCTCCTTCGCCCCCGCTACCTCGGTATCGAGGTGGCGGGGGACCCCTCTTTTTCCCCGCGAACCCTCGAGCGATGGCTTTCCGACCGGCTATCCACGGCCGGTGCACCCCCGAAGCTCCGTGTGATCCGTGTGGAGGGCCGGAGAGCACTGGTGGACGTACCCCATACCTGGGCCGTTCGTGCCCGTACCCAGTGGAATGCCCGGTGGACCGCCCCCGATGGGACCCAACTCGACGTGCGGACTTATCGGACCTGGGGGACTCTCCTAGGGGGGAAACGCTGGCTACGACGTCGGTACTCGCCCGTGCACGTCGGGGCACTTAAATACGGGCCCCGGCCATAAATTACCGGGCCCTTGGGTCCTTCTATGCGTCGCGGGTGGAGAGTACTCCGTCAACATGGACGCCGCGGTCGCTCAGGCCAGGTGAGTGCCGTTGCAACCGTCCTAGCTCTCATGCTGTTCGTGTCGTTCCTCTCCACCTTCGTCCTGGGCCAGCTGGACGCTCAGATGAGCCAGAAGGAGTTCCAGCACGAACTCCAGGTGGAGAACCAGATGCTACGGTTCCAGGATTCCCTCCTGGAATCGGCGGCGGCGCTCAGCGCGAATGGCAGCACCTACGCTTCGTCGCCCATCACGTTGAACTCCGGCGGGGTCCCTCCGTTCGGGACGCCGTCGTCCGGAGCCCTCCAGCCGGACTTCACCGTCAGTTCGCTGTCCGCCGGCCTGGGACTCGCCAACGTCACCCCGGCCCCGCCCCTGTGGAACAGTGGCAGTCCCTGCTTCGCCGGGGGGAACGGAACGTGCTCGGGGCAGAACGGCCCCGCGCTGTACTGGAATTTCTCCGGCAACCACAGCACGGTCACCCCGGGCGTGAACGGCTGCGGCGCCTCCGGATGCACGATCATCTACAACATCAGTGGCAGCTTCGACACTATCACGCTCCTACTGCGAGGGAACAACCTGGGAAACGTGCTGTTCGTGGTGTTCGGCAACTGGGACAACATGACCCTGAACTACCAAGGGAGCTGCGACAACCATCGACTCGTCGACGTGTTCATGGTCGGCACGAACGACACGTACAAGTTGAACGTCGGAGGCTGCGCATCGGGGATGGGGGCGTCCCTCAGCACCATCTTCATCGGCTCGCTGGGAATCGTCTGCCCGTACGGAAACGGCGTGTCGACTGACCGATTCCTTGGAGCCAGTTGGGGCAGCTCGAACGGGGTCTCCCAGAACCTCACGTGGCGGAATGCGATCGGGTACGTCTCGGCGCCCCACACCATCCCTACCAACGGAGGGAGCGACTCCCTGACGTTTGCCAACACCACCGGCTATTCCCAATGTCCGTTCACCAAATCCTCGACCTCCGGCCCCTATTCGCTCGACTACCTTTCGGGCGTCCAGGCCCATCTGTACAACCGGTACCTTCCGGCGGCGACGGTGTCGTATGCCGACGGCGCCGTGATCTTTGGGGTCGAGAACGGCGGATCGGTCATGGTCAGTCCCCCGCCCTACACCATTTCCGTGCTACCGTTGGGCATCTCCCTCTCGTTGACGCTGGTCAACGTCCTCAGCACCCCCACCATCGCGACCGGATTCGGGACCGCGGCGGTGATATCGCAGGTGGTCTCGGCGAACACCTATCACATTCAGAACGGTCAGGGGGCCCATGGGAGCAACCAGTTCCTCACCACCCTCAACCTCAGCATCACGACCCAGTATCCGCTGGCCTGGTCCACCTTCTGGAATGGGCTGCACCAGGTGGCCCCGGCTGGAACGAGATGCGTCCCCGGCCCCGGGGTAACGACGGGCCAATGCCTCACCCCGCAGCTGGGACGGACCTCCACGATCGTGGTGCCGCTCGTCGTCTCGGAGCTCTACCTTACGACCATCACGGTAAACGTCAGCATCTACTGACGTCCCCGATTCGCGCGACACCCTTATGGCACCCGATTCCTCCCCGCAGGGGAGCGAATCGGTGCCGACGGAGCCCGAAGGTCTCGTCCGCGTCCGGCGTGCGCTTTTCAGCGTCTCCGACCCGCGCGGTCTGGCTCCCTTCGCCCGGAGCCTCGCCGCCTTGACGGTCGAACTAGTTGCGACCGAGGGTACCCGCCGGCGCCTTGCGGCCGATGGCGTCCTCGCCCGGCCCGCTGAGGAACTGACGGGCATTGGCAACTGGTTCGGAGGCAGGCTCAAGACCCTCCACCCGGGCATCCTGGGTGGGATCCTCTCTCCGCGGACTCCTGCTGGTGACCGCGAGCTGGCCGAGCGCCACCTCGTGCCCATCGACCTGGTCGCCGTCAACTTCTACCCGTTCGAGAACCTCGTCGGCCCGACGACCCCTCCGCCGGACTTCGCCGAGCTCATCGATATCGGGGGGGTCACGTTGGCCCGGTCGGCGGCGAAGAATTTCGAGTCCGTGGTCGTAGCGAGCGATCCGGAGGACTACCCCGGACTCCAGACGGAGCTCGAACGACACGCGGGCTCCGTCTCTGTCGCCACCCGACGGACGCTGGCGGCCCGTGCCTTTGCCCGTACCGAACGCTACGACCGGATCATCGGGAGCACCCTCGCCGCGTCGGTGCGGTCCGAGCCGGCCCCGTTCCCGTCCACACTGGAGTGGCTTCGGTCCGACCTCACCCTGCGGTACGGGGAGAACCCTCACCAAAAGGCCGCCGTGTACGTTCCGCTCGCGTCGACGACCTCCCCACTGGTCCCCTCGCCGCTCGAGGTCCTTCAGGGCGGGGGACTCTCGTACACCAACCTCCTCGACCTCGATACGGCCATCGCGACGGTCGCCGAGTTCCCGGAGCCGGCAGCGGCGGTCGTGAAGCATGCCACGCCCTCCGGGGTCGCCTCCGCGGTGACCCTTCAGGAGGCAATCTCTCAGGCGGTGGCGACCGATCCCGTCGCCCGCTACGGCTGCGCGTTGGCGGTGAACCGGCCCCTCGACGCCGGCGACCTGGAGCCGCTCCACCACATCTTCGTCGACCTGCTGTCGGCTCCGGACGTGACCCCCGCCGCCCGGACGGCGGCGGCGCGGCGTGCCAAGCTCAAGTTGGTGCGTCTGCCGGTCCCCGACCTGGAGGCGCCCGCCTGGGAGGTCAAGAGCGCCGTGGGCCGTCTCCTGATGCAGGAAACCGATCGCCGCCGCCTACGGCCGGAAGAGCTGCGGTGTGTGACGGCCCGGACTGCCACGGACGCCGACCTGGACGCCCTCGCCTTCGCCTGGCGCGTCGTTCGGCACGCCAAGTCGAACGCCATCGTGCTGGCCCATGGGCATTCGACCGTCGGCATCGGAGGCGGTCAACCGACGCGGGTGAAGGCCGTGGAGCTCGCCGTGGAGGTCGCCGGCCCGCGGGCCCCCGGCTCGGTCCTGGCCTCGGACGCCTTCTTCCCGTTCGCCGATGGGGTAGAGGTGGCGGGCCGAGCGGGCGTCCGGGCGATCCTCCAGCCCGGCGGGAGTCTCCGGGACCCCGAGGTGATCGCCGCCGCCGACCGCGCCGGCGTGGCGATGTATTTCACCGGCTGGCGAGTCTTCCGGCACTAGGCCGGTCGGTCGCCCGCCGGAGGCGGGAGGCGTCGCCGGGACTCTGTCAACGGGGCGAGCGTCCCGATGACCCCGTGACCGATGGCCCACGCCCACGGAACTCGATGCAGGGGGCGAGGACGGTAGAGGACCCGGACGACGGCGCGAGCCACCACATCGGGCTCTAGCGTCGACCGGGGGTGCTCGCGCGCGCGCCGCTCGAGCGGCGCCTCCGCGTCCGTAGGTCGTCGGCCGAGTTCGGTGCGTACGTAGACAGGCTCGACCACCGAGACGCGAACTCCGCGCCGGGCCACCTCCAAGTCGAGGGCGCGGCCGAACCCCCGGAGGGCCGCCTTCGCGCCCGAATAGACCGCCAAGCGAGGGATCGGTTCGTCGGCGGAGGCGCTCCCGAGGAAGATCACGTGGCCCGCCCGTCGTTCCAGCAGGGTGGGCAGGAACGCCGAGGTAAGACGAAGCGGAGAGATCAGGTCGGTCATCAGTTCGCGTTCCCATTCCTCGCGGGGCCGGCGGTCGAACCGCTGCGCCGTCGCGATGCCCGCGTTGTTGACCAGGAGATAGGGCGCTTCGAGTCGGTCCACGGCCGCCCGGAGCACGTGGTCGGCGGCGTCGGGGGCGTTGAGGTCCTGGACGAGCGGGAACGCGGTGCCGCCGGCGTGGGTGATCTCGGCCGCCACGCTCGATAGTCGCGTCGCATCGCGGCCGACCAGTAGTACAGGCAGTCCCTCGTGGGCCAGCGCCCGGGCGATAGCCTCCCCGATACCGCGGGAGGCGCCGGTGACGACGGCGCCGGCCCCCACGAAGCGCGGACCCGGCCGGGACCGGGGGGACGCGCGCACCGGATCACTCGAAGGAAAAGTGCTTCTGGAGGATCGTGCGCAGCTCGCGAGGCCCGACGATCCCTACCTCGCGGCCCTTCTCGCGCCCCTCGTCCAGGAAGAGATAGGTCGGGATCGTATGGATGCCGAAAGAGTTCGCGACGGTCGCCGAATCGTTCACGTTCACCTTCGTGAACTTGACCCGGCCGGTCAACGCCTCGGAGAGGGTCTCGAGGGAGAGCTCGGCGGCGCGGGAGGGAACGCTCCAGTCGGCGTAGAAGTCCACGACGACCGGCAGCCGCGACCGGATCACCTCGTCCTCGAACGTCTCGTCGGTCACCAGCACGATACCGGTCATCGAGACTTTTCCATCGGAGAGGACCGAGATTCGATTTCGACCCCGATTATAGCCTTGTGGTTCTTGCGGAAGGGCGGTGAACTCCCGCCCACGCCCCACCGGCCGCCCGTCGACCAACGGGATCGACCCGTGCGTCCAGGGCCTTCTCGCCTGGTTTCCTCGACACCGTCGGCCGTTGCCGTGGCGACTCCACCGAACGCCGTACGGGGTCTGGGTAGCGGAGGTTCTTCTCCAGCAGACCCGCGTCGCCCAGGCTGCCCCGTACTTCGAGCGCTTCCTCCAAAGATTTCCCACCGTGGAGCTCCTGGCGCGGGCGTCGGAGCAGGAGGTCCTGAAGAGCTGGGAGGGCGCCGGGTACTACGCCCGGGCCCGTCACCTGCACCAGGCGGCTCGCCAGCTGGTCCGGGAGCACGGCGGACAGCTCCCCCGCCGCTCGGAGGAACTTCGTCGGCTGCCGGGGATCGGGCCGTACATCGCCGCGGCGGTGGCGAGCCTCGCGTTCAACGAACCGGATGTCGCCCTAGACGCCAATGGCCTCCGCATTCTGACCCGATGGACGTTGGAGCGCGGGGACCCTCGCACCGCGCGCGTGCGTCGACGGCTCCACCGGTGGGCAATCGACCATCGGCCCCCGGCGCGGTCCGGGGAGTTCAACGAGGCGCTGATGGAGCTCGGCGAGACCGTCTGTCTCCCGGCTCGCCCTCGATGCGGGGCATGCCCCGTCGCAGCCCACTGTCGGGCCCGTCAGGAGCTCCCCGACCCGGGCGCGGTCCCGGTCCGGAAGCCGACCCGAGCCAAGCCGCTCGTCGTCGCGTCGGTCGTGGCCGTCACCCGTCGGGGCCGCTGGCTGGTGGTGCGCCGACCTTCGACGGGGCTCCTCGGGGGGCTGTGGGAATTTCCCGGCGGAAAGCTGGAACCAGACGAGGAGGCGGTCGCCGCGGCCCGTCGCGAGCTACGGGAGGAGACGGGGCTGACGGCGGGCCCGTTAGAGATGCTGGGGCTGTTCCGACACGAGTACAGTCACTTCCGCGTCGCCCTGCACCTGTTCCGGTCCCGCTCCGCGCGGGGGAGGGTACGGGTGCGCGGTAGGCGGCATCGTTGGGTCGGCTGGAAGGCGCTTCGGCGATTGCCACTGCCCCGGGCCACGCTCAAGATGCTCCCGTCCCTTCAGCGGACCCGAGCGCGGGATAGAGCTTCCCCGGGTTCATGATCCCGTCGGGGTCGCATCGCCGCTTGAAGGCCTCCAGGACCGACACTCCGACCGCCCCATGCTCCAGCGCCAGGTACTCGGCCTTCAGCGCGCCGACGCCGTGCTCCGCGCTGATCGTTCCGCCGAGCCGCTTCGCTAGTTGCACGAGGTCCCGCCGGATGCCGCGCGCCCGCTCCGACGAAGGGTCGACCACAAAGCCGGGGTGAAGGTTGCCGTCCCCGAGATGACCGAACAGCCGAACGGGGACGTCATGCCGGGCGGCGAGGGCCCGGGTCCCGGCGATCAACTCGTCGAGCCGGGACCATGGCACCGCCACATCCTCGTGGATCCGCACGCCGTCGGCCTCGATCGCCTCGCCGCTCTGCCCCCGCAGCGTCCAGAGCTGGTCCGCGTCGGGATAGACGACCGGCTCTCCGGTGAATCCCGCGTCGACCAGCCGTTTCGCCACCCGTTCGAGGTCGAGGTCCTCGTCCGCTCCGGAGCTCTCGAGCTCGAGGAGGAGGAGGGCGCTCTCGCCGGGGAGGCGTCCCGCGGCGAACCGGCTGAGGGCCGCGGCGGTCGGACGGTCGAGGTACTCGAGGGCCGAGAACGCAGGCGCGGGAGAGGCCAGCAGCCGGGGAAGGGTGGTACGGAAGGAGAGCTCCTCGGGCACGGGAAGGACGAGGCCGATCCGGCGCTCCGGTGCGGGAGCGAGGGCGAGGCAGATCTCGGTGAACAGGCCGAGGGTCCCTTCGCTCCCAACGAGGAACCCGAGCAGGTCCGGCCCGGTGGACGCTTTTCGCGTCCGGTGGCCGACGCGCAGCAGCTCTCCGCTTCCCAGGACGACCTCGAGGCCTCGGACCCAGCTCCGCGTCGATCCGTACCGGAACGACCGGGGGCCGGAGGCGTTCGTCGCGGCGTTGCCTCCGATCGTCGACGTGGTCCACGAACCGGGGTTCGGCGGAAAGAACAGCCCGTGCGATGCGAGGGCGCGATGAAGGTCACGGTTCACCACCCCGGGCCCGACCCGGACCCACCGGTCCGCTTCGTCGATCTCGACGATCGCGTTCCATCCAGAGAAATCCACGACCACACCCCCCGGGGGCGGAACGGACTCTCCGTCGAGGGAGCTCCCGCCCCCGCGTCCGACCAGGGGCACCTTCCATCGACGTGCCCACTGCACCAGGTGCTGGACCTCGTCCCGGTTGCGGGGAGCTACCGCCGCCGCCGGCCGCTGGGTTAGGTGGGACGCATCCGAAGCGAATCGCAACAGGGCGTCCGGCTCCTCGGTGATGGGCCCCACGTCCGCGGCCCGGAGGGCCTCGGAGGCATCCCGAGCGAGCGGCACGCTCGTCCGGAGAACGACGGCAAGATAGGCCTGACGCCCGGCGCCCCGGTCCCGGGCGTCAGCCGCTGCCCGGCTCCGTCGGCGGCGACGAGGGACGAGCGGGAGGGGGCGTGGTCGCGCCGACCGCGCTCAGGAGCTCTTGGATCGCGAACGGCCGGGGCACCAGGGCCGCTACTCCCAGGGAGTGCGCCTGGCTGTCGAGTCGGGCCGAGCGGCTGGGCGTCAACAGAACGACGCGCGTGGCCGGGTTCGCCCGCCGAGCCTCGGGGACGAAATCGCTCCAGGTCGGGTCCCGCATATCGGCATCTACGAGTAGGACCGGATCGGTCGCTTGCCGAAGCATTTCGAGAGTGGCCCGGGTCTGGAGGGTCGCCCCGACGATCCGGTGCTGATGTAGACGCAGGAGCCCCCGCAAGATCAGCTGAGCCTCCTCGCTTCCGCCGACGATAACTACGTTTGCCATCGGCTCACTGCCTGTCGCCCGTGGTCTTTTCCCGTACGGCACCCGACCCCACGACCCTCCCGGAGGGTCTGCACCGGAACCCGGTCCCGGCGGCTGTGGGAATCGGTCGTCGTCCCGCCCGGCGGGCCGACGGTCCGTCGGAAATGGATGCCGGGCCACGGGCTAAAAGGTTTCGGACGAGCGGAGAGTGGGCCGGCCCCTGGGTGGGTTGCGCCCGCCCTTCAACGGACCGGTGGGCCCGGGAACCCCCTCCAGGTCATCCTCCGGGGCGCCCGGTAGCTATATAGTCTCTCGAGGTGTACGTAGCCCGGCCTCGGGTACCGGCGAAAAGCGTCTCTTGGTGGCACCGTCCAAGAGACCGAGAGCCTTTTCGCCGGCGCCCACTTTTGGCCGGGTTCTTCTCGAACGATAGTTTTTCTACCCCGGGCGGGCCCACCTCGGTTGGTGCGGCTTCCCTTTTGGTCCCGGCCGACGCCGGACGAACGACAGCACGCGATCGCGACCCTCACGTCGCTCGGAACGACGTCCGTTCCGGGCCTGGCGGCCGCGCTCTCCTGGTCCATCCCCCGGACCGAGAAGGTACTCCGAGAGCTCTCGCGCCGCGGTCCCGCGGGTCTCGTCAGCGACGCCCGCACGGGAACGATTCGCTGGGGCGTTCCGACCTCGCCCCCGGCCCGACCCCCGCCGCCCCAACCGACCGGAGGCCCGGGGCCCAGTTGGGCCCTCTCCGCCGCTCGGGGCCCGGCGCGATCCGACCCGACGGCCGTTCCGAGCACCGTGTCCCCCCCTCCGGCCCGCGCCGCCGCGTATCGACCGACTATCGTGCCGCCGGCCCCCAGCGCGACACCCCGCGGTGTACCGAACGACCATGCTCTCCGCGAATGCGCTCGCTGCCACACCCCGCTGGTCCCGACGGGCGACGCGGACGTGTTCGCCTGTCCGATGTGCGGTCGGCGATTGACGGGAAGCGGGACGCTCGTCTCCCCGTCTCCCTCCCGCCCGAGCGCTCCGGCGGGGCCGGACGCGAAGGTCCAGCAATTGATCGCTGCCTGGGCCACGGGTCAGCCGGCTCCCTGCCCGCGTTGCCGCCAGCCGCTCCGCCACACCATGGACGGCGAGTTCCGGTGCGGCGCCTGCGGTACCCGCGTCGCGTACGGCGCTCCCTCCGCGAGCCCCCCTCCGCTCTCGGCGGGACCGGTGCTCGGACCGAGTCGCTAGAACGGCACGAGGGCCCGTACCTGCCGCACCAGCGACCCGTCGACAAGGCCGGCGGCCATCCGTTCGATGTCCGCGGCCGGAGAGCGATCCTCGGCCAAGCTGGCGACCCGTTCCCGCAGGACCCGCCAGGCCGCCTCGCTTCCGGCGCCCGCTGATTGGGGGCGACGATATTCGAGCGCCTGGCCGGCGACGATCCACTCGATCGCGACGATGCGCTGGATGTTCCCGATGACACGACGTAGTTTCGCCCCGGCCCAGGCGCCCATGCTGACGTAGTCTTCCTGGTCTGCCGACGTGGGCAGGCTGCTCGCACTGGCCGGATGGACGAGGGTCTGGTTCTCGTTCACCAGCGCGGCGGCCAGGTACTGGGGGATCATGAAGCCGGAGGATCGACCCGGGGTAGGGGCCAGGAAGGCGGGCAATCCGCGGTTCAACGCCGGATTCACGAGCCGGGCCACCCGACGTTCCGCGAACGCTCCCAGATAATGGAGCGCGAGCGCGAGGGTGTCGAGGGCGAGGGCGAGGGTCTGCCCGTGGAAGTTGCCCCCGCTCACGAACTCATCGCTCTCGAACACGACCGGATTGTCGGAGACCGAATTCAATTCCGTGGCGAGCGTCCGCTCGGCGTAGTCGAGTCCTTGACAGGTCGCGGCCATGACCTGGGGTATGCACCGGAGGGTGTAGGGATCCTGTCCGTGCCACTCGCCGGTAGCGACCGCCAACTGGGATCCGTGGAGTAGGCGACGTACCGCCTCGGCCACGGCCCGTTGTTCGGGGAGGTTCCGGAGCGCACCAAGTCGGTCGTCGAGGCTGCTCGGGTCTCCGCGCAACGCGTCGAAGGAAAGGGCCGCGGCGATCTCCGAGGCCGCGAGGAGCTCTCGCCCATCGGCCACCGACAGCGCGAGGTAGCTGGTCATGAGGGAGGTTCCGTTGATGAGGGCGACGCCCTCCTTTTCGGCGAGGTCCAGCGGAGTCAGTCGGAGCCTCCGGTGGATCTCCGCGGCGGCCACTCGTCGACCCTCCAGGTCGACGAACTCACCTTCCCCTTGCAGCGTGAGCGCCAGGTGGGCGAGCGGAGCGAGGTCACCGGAGGCACCGACCGACCCTTGCTCCGGAACGAACGGGAGCAGGTTCCGGTTCAAGAACTCGAGCAGGCGCTCCACCAGCTCGGGACGCACGCCCGAGTGACCCCGGCCGAGCGCGTTGGCTCGGAGCAGCAACATGCCGCGTACCACGTCGGCCGGCAGGGCGGGACCGGTCCCGCTCGCGTGGCTGCGGAGGAGCGAGAGCTGCAGGCCGCGTGCCTCGGACGGCGGGATCACATGTTGGGACAGGCTGCCGAAGCCCGTGGTGACCCCGTAGACCGGGCGGCCGGCCTTCACCGCCCGCTCGACGGTGTGCCGGCTGGCTTCGACCGCCGGCCGGGCCGTGGCGGCCAGAGAGACCGGACGTCCGCCGCGGGCAACGGCCAGGAACTGGTCGAGGGTCAGGGACCGACCATCGAGCGCCAGGGGCTCTGTCATCGTCACCCCGGGGTGGAGTTTCTGCAGGGAAAAAGGAGACCCCCGGGGGTCGACGGCCCCCGGGGGCGCGGGTCCGACGAGCCCCTCAGGCCACCGGGTAGACGATCTCTCCGCCGGATTTCTGCATCGAGGGCGACCGCTTGGTCTGGGCGCCCTTCGTCTTCCAGAAGAGTTCGGCGAACTCCTGGACGGCCTTTACGAGCTCTTGGGCATCGCCGAGGGCCGTGCCTTGCCGCGTCTTCGAGGCCTGCTTCAGGATCTTCCAGACCATCTCATGGGCCTGAGGGTACTGCTTCGCGTGGTCGGGCGTGAAGTAGTCCCCCCAGATCACGCGGACCTCCTGTTTGACCTTCTCGGAGTGCTGCTCCTTGACGGCGGTGTACCGCGCGAGCTTGGAGACATAGGCCATCCGGTCCTCGGGCTTGGCGTCCGCGCCCGGCGCCGTCAGCTCGGAGATGAGCTGGTCCATGCGCAGCACGGTGAGCGCCGCGATCTGCGCCTCGTGCGGGTCATAAATACCGCACGGAATGTCGCAGTGGGCGTAGACCGCCCGGGGGGCAACAACGGCGTCCAATAGGCGATTCGCGAATCCGGTCGACCACGTAGTGGCGGGCATGTCGCCGCGAGCCCGGAGAGTCGGATAAGGATGCCGGGAGCGCCCTTCGACGCGCCCTCCCGAGACCCTCCCCCCACGGGGCGGCACTGGTGGCTCAGCCGGCGGGTCGAGGTCCACGACGAGAGCATGCTCCCTACCCTGCGGCCGGGGGACCGGCTCCTCGTGGACCCCCGGGCCTACCGGGACCGGCTCCCGGCGGTCGGTGACATCGTCGTTCTCGTCGACCCGGAGGCCCCCGACCGGTGGCTCATCAAGCGGATCGCGGGAGTGGGGCCCGGCCGGTTCTGGAAGACACGCACCGGGGTCATTCCGGCGCCGTCGGAGAGCGTCGGAGGGGAGCCGGTGCCCCCCGCGGAGTCGGTGGAGCTGATCACCCTCGCACGCGCGACGGTGTACGTGACCGGCGATGCGCCCACGGCCCGCGATAGCCGCCGATTCGGTCCGATCCGGCTCGACGCGCTCGTGGGCCGGGCGTATCGATGCTACGCGCCGCCCGACCGGCGGCGGAGCCTGTGAGGCCCCCCGGGCGCAACTCTTTAAGCGATGTGTTATTCCAACACATCGATGACGTCCAGGCCCGTCGTCGTGGTCGTGGCGCTTCTCGTGGCGGCCGGCGGGCTCGGTATCGGGTTCGTGGCCGGATACGAGTACAGGGCCTCCCCGGCGTCGTCGCCGACGGCGGTGGTCAATTCTACCCTTTGGGTTCTCGGCGCGGGGACGCTCGATACCCTTTTCCCGGAGCTCGCTCGCCAGCTCGTGAACGAGACCCCGAACGTCTCCGCCCCGGCGGCCGCCCAGACCTACGAAGGGTCGCTGGGCGTCACGACGGCGATCGCCTCGCTGAACGCCAAGGTCGATGTGGCGGCCGTGGCGGATTTCCGCCTCATCCCCCAACTGCTCCAGCCGAGGTTCGCCGGCTACGAGGTCGTCTTCGGAGCCACGCCCGAAGTGCTCGCGTACAACCCCTCGATCGCGGCCTTCGACGGGATCAACGCCTCGAACTGGGGGTGGAAGCTCCTCAAGGACGTGACGACGCCCGGTGACGCCCCGATGGCCGTGTGGAACGCGTCCACCGACCCGAACGGCTACAACGAGATCTTTAGCCTCGAGCTCCAGGGGATGCTCTACAACGGCACGGCGAACGCCGTCTACAGCCAGCTGTACGGCGGCGCATCGGGTCATCCGGCGATCCCGAACTCCGCCACGACGCTCACCGAGCCAGAGTCCCAGGCCGCCACGCTCCTCGATACGGGGGTCGTGTCGGCGCTCATCACCTACCGGGCCTACGCGGTCCTCAACCACCTCTCCTTCGTCTCGTTCAACCCGATCGTCGGCCTCCAAGCCAACACCTCCGCCGCGCTCGCGGACTACGCCCAGCTCTCGACGACGATCGTGGACTCGACCGGCGCCTTCGTTCCGGTGGTCCCCGCACCGGTGCTCTTCGCCGTGACCGTGCCGTCGAACGCGCCGAACCCGGCGCTGGGAGCGGCGTTCATCCACCTCCTCCTTTCCCCCCAGGGGGCGGCGATCCTCTCCGCCGGCGGGGCGTTCACTCCGATCTTCCCCGGCTGGTCGAACGACCCGAGAGCCTCCCCGTCGGTGTTAGCCCCCGACCTCACGCCCCTCCCGACGTGGGCCAGCGCGTTGCTGGTATGAATCGAGACGGGGCTGACACGCACGCCGCCAGAATCCGCCGGCGCTGGCGGACCGGTCCGGCCTGGCTCGCGCTTCAGGTGGCGCTCTCGGCGTCGCTCCTTCTGCTGTTCCTATTGCCCATCGTCGCGCTGTTCACGTACGCCCCGGTCTCCCATATCTTCGAAGCGGCGGGCAACGCTCAGGTGCGGGCGGCCCTCTGGCTCACCTTCTACGCCTCCGGGATCGCCGTCCTCGCTGCCGTCGTGTTCGGGATCCCGATGGGATACCTTCTCGCCCGGCGGTCGTTTCCCGGCCGGACGATCCTAGAGTCCCTGGTCGCCCTGCCGGTGGTCGTCCCTCATCTGCTCGTGGGACTCGGTCTCTTCTTCCTCGTTATCCCCGGTACGCCGCTCTACCGGTTCACGCAATCGATCGGGTTCCCGGTCTACGATACGATATGGGGCGTGGTGCTCGTGATGGTTTTCGTCAGCGCCCCCTACACGGTCCTCGCGAGTCAGCTCTCGTTCCGGGCGGTCGATGGCCGGGTCCTCGAGGCCGCTCGTTCCCTTGGCGCCGGCGGTGCGACGGTGTTCCTCACCGTCACCTTCCCGCTCGCCCTTCGGGGCGTGGTCGCGGGCCTGGTCCTCTCCTGGGCCCGCGCGGTGAGCGAGATCGGGGGGCTGCTGATCCTCGCCTACGCGGTCCGGCCCGGCGGACCGTACAACGGCCCCGTGACGTCCACCCTTTCGGTGTACATCTACACCCTGTTCCAGAACGGCAACCTCGCCGATGCGGCAGCGGTCAGCTCGCTGTTCCTCCTCCTGGCCTTCGCGCTGTTCCTCCTGGTCCGTCTCGGCGAGCGGTCCGGCTGGCTCCCGTGGCGGCGGGGGGAGCTCGGCCCATGAGTCATTGGGTGGTCGAGGGACTCGAGGCCGACCTGGGCGAGTTCCATCTGGGACCCGTCCACCTCGACCTCCAACCGGGGAGCGCGGTCGCCGTGCTGGGCAGGTCCGGCGCCGGCAAGACCACGCTCCTCCGTACGTTGGCCGGGTTCCTGCCCCCCCGGCGGGGGCGGGTCGTTCGCGACGGCGTGGACATCTCGGACTGGCTCCCCGAGGAGCGGGGCTTGGGCTACGTGCCCCAGGGCCTGGGGCTCCTGCCGCATCGCACCGTCGCGGGCAACGTTCGGTACCCGATGGAGCTCAAGGACCACCCTCGCACGGCGGAACGGACCCGGGAGCTCCTCGACCGGTTTCACCTCACCCCTCTGGCGAATCGATACCCCGCGCGGCTGAGCGGAGGAGAACAGCAGCGCGTGGCGATCGCCCGCGCCCTGGCCGCCGACCCCGGCCTGATCGTGTGGGACGAGCCGTGGCAGGCCCTCGACGTGATCGCCCGACACGAGCTCGGGCTCGTTCTCCACGAGCTCCGGGAGACGGACCGGGTACCGATGGTGGTCGTGACCCACGACCCCTCCCTTGCCTTCTCGGT
>Ga0070730_10002643_pt1 | contig 16229 bp, 16 predicted proteins | sample Coa_R1_3_FD_66447 | JGI IMG/M metagenome (GOLD analysis project Ga0070730, IMG submission 66447) | Surface soil microbial communities from Centralia Pennsylvania, which are recovering from an underground coalmine fire - Coalmine... | ecosystem: Environmental > Terrestrial > Soil > Unclassified ...
TCTATCACTGGGGGCCACGGGGATCCTGATCCCTTGGCGCCCGACCAGGCTCTGCCTCGCCGGCCGAACCTTGCTGACAACGTTGACGAGGTTGCAGTGGCCGTGCGTCACGATCTCAAGTACGGTGCCGATTGGATCAAGCTGATGGCAACTGGCGGGGTCGAGGATGTCCTGTCGGATTTCAATGTGCAGGAACTCAGCGAAGAGCAGATGGCCAAGGCGGTCGAGATCGCACATCGCGCGCACAAGAAAGTTATGGCCCATGCGGAGGGGACGGACGGCATCAAATCTGCTGCACGCGCGGGCGTCGACTCCATCGAACACGGCACCATGCTCGATGATGAAGGCGCGGCTTTACTGGCGCAGAAAGGAACCTGGCTCGTACCAACCCTCCAGGTGTTCCAACGGCTCCCGGAACTTACAGGCGGCGGGCACGATCCTGTGGCCATCGCCAAGGAGAAGGCAATTTTGAAGTACCAGGCTGCGGCTTTTCGCCGCGCTCTCGACCACCACGTCAAGATTGCCTTCGGGCTGGATGACGATCCCGATTACATCGACCGTGAGTTTTCTGCGCTTGTAATGGGCGGGATGAAGCCGGTCGAAGCATTACAGGCGGCAACGGTCCATGCCGCCGAACTCCTGGGATTCTCGGACAGCCTCGGTAGCATAGAAGCTGGAAAATTCGCGGATATTGTGGCCGTGAAAGGGGACCCACAAGCCGAGATTAGCAGTATGGAAAACGTGGTTTTCGTGATGAAGGGCGGAGAAATCATCAAGCAGCTAAACTAGCCAAAGGACTTAGTGTGGAGCATCCGGATTTCCCGCACAGCGTCTGCCCACAGCGCATTGTGATGCCCGTCACAGTTGGTTCGGCCCTTACCCGATAACATCGTTGGCAGATGCCAGCTAAGCTCCGGGCAGGAATTCTTGGATACGGCCGCATGGGGCGCGGCTTCGTCGCCGCCATGCAGGAGAGTCCGTTTTGGGAGATCGCCGCGGTTTACGATATCAAGCCCGAAACGCGGCAACTCGCCCGGAAAAATATTCCCACCGCCCGAGTCTATGATCGGCCTGAACCGATCTTTGCCGATAATTCCATCAACGTTGTGGGCCTGTTCACGTTGGCCGATGCGCGGCCGCTGCAGATCCGTCAGGCTTTGGCGACACGCAAGCACGTGCTGGCCGAGAAGCCGATCGGAGCCGACGTCCCCACCGAATGGCAACTCGTTCGCGAAATCGAGGCCAGCGATCGTTTTGTTGCAGTGAACCTGTTCAATCGGAACGCCTGGTATCACAAAGATATTCAGCGGTTTATCGCCGACGGGGAGATTGGCGATTTGGCCGTAATTCGCATCTGCCACATGACGCCCGGCCACATGCCGCTCGAGGGCCACGATCCCGAAGGTCCGCCATTTCATGACTGCGGCATGCACTATGTTGACGTGGCCCGTTGGTACGCGCACAGTGAATACCAGACCTGGCATGCGCAAGGACTGCGCATGTGGGAGTACAAAGATCCCTGGTGGGTACAGGTGCACGGCACGTTCGCGAACGGCGTCGTTTTTGACATCACGCAGGGGTTCATCTACGGCCATCTCGCCAAACAACATCCGCACAACTGCTACGTAGACGTGATCGGCAGCAAGGGTGTTGCCCGGATGCGCCACGACTTTTCCGAGGCGACCGTCGAACTCTATGGAGTGAACAACACCGTTTCGAAGTCAGCTGCGTTCAATGACAAGAAACTTGACGTCATGGTCGACGTTTTCGCGCGCTCAATTCTAGCCGGAAGAAATCTCGGCTTTCCGCAAGCCCGCGACAGTGTAATCGCCTCCGAAGTAAGCTGGGCCATGCTGCAGGACGCCATCGCAAATGTCCCGCCGGTGCGCGGCACGCCGGACGAAATGCAAAAAATCCTCGAACACCGCCGCCATCTGGAAACCGGCTTCGGGCTACCGGTCAGGACTCGCGAGCAAGCCAGTGTCTGACGTTATCGTCGATTCGCATAAGACTCCAAATATCCGCACTTGGGGCAGCGAAGGGTTATAACGGGGATCACTTCATCCTTCTTCAGCTTCAAACCCATCCAAAAGCTTCGCTGCGGAAAACCTGGAGACCACGTTTGCTGGGCGAAGCCGGCATGTGTGTTATCCACCACGAAGCCTGAATCCATGAGCGCATGACAGCGCAAGCACTCTACTTTATCGATCATTGGCCCTCCTCCTGAGCTTCAATCTGACGCGCCGTAAGGCATCGAGTGCCATACAAGGGCTCGCTCGGGATTGGGCCTCAAGTTTATCGATTTCTTTCCGCTCACTAATGCGGCCCCCCGTTAGTTACCAGCGCTGGATAACTGCCGTAAGTACCGTCTGCAGCCATTCCCATTCATGTCTGAACTGGAGTTTGCCGATGTTTGGATCGAACAGCAAAGATGGCGACTCACCATCGGATTTGAAAATTGTAATGTCGGGAAAGTTCCATGAATAACATTCACAAAACTCGAGAGACCGGCGTCGCACTGATGTTGGCACTCACTTTACTTTTGCTCATCACCGTGATCGCCATGGGCCTGATCACGATGTCCAATATCGAGAATGCCATCAACACCAATTTTAAGTCGACCCAAACTCAGTATTTTGCCGCACGGGCAGGTGCAGAAGAAGGACGCAGTCGACTGTTGCCCGGTGCTGCCGATCAATTTGGAAACCTAATCGCGCTCGCGGCGCCGGTCCTGCCCACGGCGCCCCCAGATGGCGGCGGCAAGGTCCTCTATATCTTGAATGGAGTGACCGCAGCGCAGATTACAACGCCGCCCACTACGGCAAGCCCAAACCCCTACTTTGATAGCGAACTCTGCCACGACGTTCCAGGCGGCGCCGGCGGGCTTGTGCGCACGCCATTTAACGTCAAGTGCTCGACGATGCTGCCTTCCAACTTCATCACGACTACTCCCAGCATCGCGCCGTATGCGTTGGACTACAAATGGGTTCGCGTCATGATCAAGGAGAACGGCAGCGGTCCTTACGTCGTGGCCAACAATCAACCCGCCACATATGCCGTGTGTTGGGACAAGAGCGCTAGTCCGGCGAGGGAGGTTGTTACGTTGAGCGCAGCCAATTGCGCTCCGGGCGGTTCGTTGCCCCTCGCGCAACCGGTTTACCTGATTACTTCATTAGCCGTGAGCCCGAGCGGTACCACGCGACGCATGGTGCAGATGGAAACTTCGCTCGGGATGAACTACACGCCAAGCTACTCTATTTTCGGCGCTTCCAACGCATGTCCAGCGGTGGTGTTCACCGGAAACGGGAAAACCGCCGGTTTCACTGCAGTCCCGGGAAACACCACGAATCCCCCACCGAGTGCGGATTTAACTTCCGGGGCCGACATCGGATCCAACGGCGGCATCGCGATGGGCGGCAATGCGACGATTGCCGGCCAAGCCGGCGTCGCGAGCCATCCTGTTTGCTTCACACCGAACAAGATGAACAGCCCGGCAACGGCCACCTCGATCGCTCCCGAGAAGTTTCCTGTCTGGCCCGCTCCGAATCCACCGCCGCCAACGACGAGTACGACCTACAGCAAGGACACAAAGCTGAGTCCTGGAAACCTCTACGGAAATATCACTGGTAGCGGCACGTCGACCATTACGCTCGAGGTCCCGCCGGGCCAGGGAACCAGCGCAAACCCAGCGACCTTCATCATGAACAGCCTCACCCTGGCGGGCCAGTCCACGCTCACCATCGCTCCCAGAAGCGGTGCTGCGTGCGGTGGCACAATCATCTGCTATGTGCAGGTGATCCTGGCTGGGAATGGAACGAGTACGCCGCTCACTCTGACGGGCGGCTCGCTCAACAACCCGAGTGGCCTGCCGGAAACCATGATGTTCAACCTTGCTCAACCGACTGCATGCCAAGCCGCGCCTTGCGGAACCGTTGAGGTTACTGGCAACAATGCGACCTACGCCGTCGTGAACGCCCCCATGGACAACGTGCAGATCACGGGTAATGGCGATATTTTCGGATCCATCATTTCTTACCAGACCTTGGATAGCGGCAACGGCACCCTATACCACAACAACAATGGCGGCCCGCAATACACACCGGATACGTATCTGCATCTGATTGCGTTTCGCGAGTTGAGTTACTAATACGCTTTGGCACGATGGTTTTCGTATAGAGGCGGACCTCACTCATTTTTCGAGACAATCCCTGGGAAAAAAGACTATCGTTGCAGGCGAAGTCTGACTTCGATCCGGGGGACCGCCTCGTGCTAAACCGCAGAAATTTTCTGAAAGTCGCCAGCTCCGCTACAGCAGGAACCGTTCTCGCCACCAGGATTCATGCCCTCACTCTGCCCGCCGAGCCGCAATCCTCAATCTCCGCTAATGACAATATTCAGATTGCCCTGATTGGAGCGGGCGGTCAGGGCCAAGGAGACACGCGTACTGCGGTTCAGGTTCCAGGCGTGAAGCTGGTAGCTGTTGCCGACTGCTATGACGGCCGGCTCGAACACAGCAAGGAAGTCTGGGGCAACGACATCTTCACCACGCGGGATTACCACGAGGTGCTCGCCCGAAAGGATGTGGACGCGGTCATCATCGGCACGCCGGATCATTGGCACAAACAGGTTGCGGTCGATGCCATGAAGGCCGGCAAAGACGTGTACTGCGAAAAGCCGATGATTCATGCTTACACCGACGGCCCGGAGATGATCGAGACCGCGCGGGCGACGAACCGGATTGTCCAGATCGGAAGCCAGCGCGTCAGTTCCGTGATCTATGCCAAGGCCAAAGAGATGCTCGCCTCAGGGGCGATCGGCCAACTGAACATGGTAAATGCGCATTGGGACCGCAATTCGGCCATGGGAGCTTGGGACTACACGGTCCCACCCGATGCATCGCCTGAAACTTGCGACTGGACGCGTTTTTTGGGTACCGCGCCCAAGATTCCCTTCAATGCGGAACACTTCTTCCAATGGCGCAAGTGGAAGGCCTACGGCACTGGAGTCGCTGGCGATCTATTCGTTCATTTGTTTAGCGGAACTCACTTCATCACCGGAAGCCATGGCCCCATGCGCGCCATGGCCACTGGCGGGTTGCGCTTCTGGAAAGATGGCCGCGACGCGAATGATGTCCTGCTCGGCCTGTTCGATTACAGCGAAGGCTTCAACCTTGCCCTGCGCGTGAACTTTGTCGATGGCGGCGAGGAAAGCGAAGGGCTGACCTTCACCGGCTCGGAAGGCACGATGGAGATTTCATTCAACGCGCTTACCGTCAGCCGCACGCCTCGCGAGAAAGAGCCGGGATTGAGCATCAATACCTTTCCCGAAGCGATGCAGAAGAGAATTCGCGAGAGTTATCGGCAAAAATATCCGACCGAGCATCCTTCAGGGCCGCCTGCTACTGCCTATGAAAAATTTGTCGCGCCCGAGGGATACCGCGACAGCTACGACCACTTCAAGAATTTCTTTGCCGCGGTTCGTTCGCGGCAGCCGGTCGTGGAAGATGCTGTTTTTGGCTATCGCGCCGCCGGGGCCGCGTTGCTCAGCAATCTCAGTATGGAGCGCGGAGCGGTCGTGAAGTGGAATCCCGATACGATGAAGCTGGACGCCTAAGAAGCTGAGCGGCCTACGCTTCCAACTTCAGCTCATCAAGTTCGAGGAACTCCTGAATGATGGGTTCGCGGGACTTCTCCATCTCGGAGTACCGTCCGAAGAAGATAGCGCGGCCCTCGTGGAGGAATACGACCCGCTCGGCCAGCTTCTTGGCAAGACGCATGTCATGGGTCACAACGATGCTGGTCAGGTTGAGCTGGATCTTGAGGCGTTTGATCAAATCCCCGAGTAATTGCGCCATCAGCGGATCGACCATCGTGGTCGGTTCGTCGTAGAGGACGCATTCGGGACGTGCGGCCAGGGCGCGGGCAATGGCGACCGAACGTTTCATGCCGGTGGAAAGATCAGACGGCAAGAGGTCACGCATCTGCTGCACGCCCACCATCTGCAGCAGGCCATCGACGATCTGATAGATCTGCTCTTCGCTCAATTCCTGCGTTTCACGGAGGGGAAACGCGACGTTCTCGCCCACGCTGAGCGAATCAAACAGCGCTCCATTTTGAAAGACCATGGTGACTTTCTTGCGGATGAGTTCCAACTGCTCCTCGTTGTAATCGGTAATATCCTCGCCAGAGACGATCACGCGACCGGAGTCGGGTTTGAGGAATCCCATAATGTGGTGAAGAGAGACAGACTTGCCAACGCCGCTGCGTCCCAAAATGCAGACGGTTTCCGCAGGCAGCACGTCGAAGCTGACGTGATCAAGGATGACTTTGTCGCCGAATGCTTTGGACACATCGCGGAACTCGATGTAGGGAGCGACTTGGGAAGCGTCGGACATGGTAGCTACTAGCCTCTAGCTGCTGGCTTCTAGCCGTTCAAGGATTCCTCCGAATGTTAGCAGGAGCAGCGGGGTGAAATCTTGTCCCTAGCGCAGTAATAAGTGAGATGCCCCAGTTCCCTGGTGAAAGCGGGACTTCGGGATGACGATCTATTGCTATCGGATTATTCAAGCGGCAATGAGTTGACGCGGGTGGCTTCCGCTTTCAGATCAACGCCATGCGCGTCACGCCCCAGATCGTGATTTCCCTGAAACTCGACGCCGTACAAATACAGAGCACGGTAGCGGATGATTGCGTGGATCCGCTTGACCTCATCATTTTCCAGCGGCAGTTCGATCTGGATCTCGGAACCCACCGGCAGATTAGCCACCGTGAACAGGCACATGCCAACCTGGCTGATGTTGATCCCCAGGGCCTCAATCATACCGTCAGGGGTGAATACGCGGACTGAGGTGTTTACCATCTGGCGGGTACGGCGGCGGCGTTCTGATTTGAAGGTAAGTCGGGAAAACATAGATGAGAAGCCGGGAAAGCAAGCGTATCGCCGGAAGGCCTGCCAGCTAAGATTACGAAGGTGTAGCTGAAGATAGGCGAGCGAAGGGACGGTTTTGGGCTAGAAATGTCGGCCAACTGCCCTTCGGTGATGCTCTCCAGGCGGCTCACGCCACGTATTCTGATTAGAACGTCTTAGGGTTCGGCTCGCTCTCTAAATTCATGGAATGTCCCCATTGTCACCGGCAAATTGGAGCACGCGCGAAAAACTGTGCAGCATGTGGAGGGTACATTCCCGCAAGTCAGCATTTGCTGGAAGAAGCCGGCCTTGAAGAACCTGCGCCCAGAGCCGTGATGCGAAAAGCAGCGGAGCGCTCTGATTCTTTTCCTCAACCCGCAAGATTGGGCGATCGATTCGCCGCCTTTGTGCTCGACAGCGTCTTTCTTTTCGGGGCGTTCGCCATCGTCGACGCCTGGATCTTCATGCACCTGGGAAAGGTCGAGGGAGCGGAACTGAACCTCACGATCGCTTCCCTTCTGCTTGCGGGAACGGGTAATGCGTTGATCCTTTTCGTTTACGGCTGCCTGCTGGAGGCCAGTGTCGGCGCCACTCTGGGCAAAGCGTTGATCGGAATCCGCGTAGTGCGAACCAACCGCAGAAGCGCGTTTGCGGCCTCGGCGATACGGAACCTGATGCGAATTGTGGACGGACTCGGCCTTTACCTGCTGGGCGCAGTGGTCGCGGTGTGTTCGCGAAGCCGGCAACGGCTGGGCGACATATGTGCGGGCACAGCGGTCATCGAAGCAGAGTTTGAAATGGCCGGCAAACTCTGCGCGCTTGTGCTCTGGGTGGGCATGGCTGCCAGCGCGGTATGGGCAGTGCCTCGCATTTGTGCGGAAAACAATGTTCATGAAAGTCCGGTCTTGAACCAGATCGTGCTGCGCGTCGGGCGGGATGGACACGCGGGGTACTTCAAGTTCTCCCATCTGAAGTTTGAGGTTCAGGTCGAGCCGAACACGGATCGCACTATCCAACAGGCAAGCATGCGCTAGTTCGTGGTGGCGTCGGCACTTGGCGGAGGCGTCTTGACGGTCTGCTCAGTCGCCACCTGGAATAACTGGAACTGATTGAAGTTGTGCAGACGTGCATAACGGTGGCCGTGATAAGCGATGTAAAGCGAGGCGCTCTCCGGCAGCCAGACTTGGAGCTTGCGTTTCTCAAACGCGACCGGCGCGTAGGCAATATCGAGGTGCTCAACCTGCAAATCAATCTGCGGAATGGGCGAGATTAAGTCGGTCTGCATACGTAAGACCTCATAGCCGTCCGCGGCGATCCAGGCCCGTCCCTTGAATCTCAGTTGATAGACCGAGTTCTTGATGCGAATCTGATGAAACGATTTGCTAGGGTCCGCACTTTCTTCGAAGTGCAGTTGCCAGGCCGCCCTCCCCTGAAAATCCGCCTTCCCTTCGCAACGGATGTTGAAGTTCCCGACCAGCCGAGGGTGAAAGATTAGCGCGAACGCGGCGGTGCCACTATCAGTCAGGAGCGGCTGGTCTGAATCAGTCTGCGTTTCGCCCGTACGGTATTCATCCACCCATAATGCGCGAGAATTTTGCTGAATCTCGGCGACGTAATTGACCGACTGAGCAGAAGAATTGTGCTTCTTTCCGTCTTTTCCGAATTCGATGTGCTCGATTCGTTCCTTTGCGCTGAAGCGTTGCAGGTTCTCGACCAGTTGCAGCGCCTGCTGGCTCGCCTCGTGGAGGACCTGATCTAAAGGACAGGGAGTTTCGATGCTGACCGGAGGAACGACCGCATCAATGTCTTCTGGACTCCAGGTTCTGGCACTGGCAGGGGCTAGAGCCGCTGCAACCGCACAATCGAGCGCCTTCCCTTGGTAGAGGACGCCGCTTTGATCGGAGAACCAGCCGGGGCTGCAGGAATCGCCGACTACTTTCAAAGATAACTGGTATCCCCTGCCATCTGAGGTGACCACAAGCGCGAGAATAGATCCGGGGACGGGTTGAGATTCCGATAGGGTCAGCAGCTGCATGACACGCGAGTACGCGGAAGACTGGGCGGCGGTGCGCGCCAATTGGCCGGACCGAACTAGTTCTGAAAATAAAGCGTAGCGCGCTGCAGTCTGAAAATACGCTGCCTCAGCGGCACCGATCAGGCGAACGATGTCGGCATGGTCGAGCGCAGCGGGGTTGTCGGAACTCAATCGAGCGTACGTTGCCGCAGCAAGGGACGGCATACAAACCGCGATCAGAACCAGTGAAATCATCGTTGCAGCAAAACGGCGACGCATATTGTCTCCGCAACGTGGGCCCTACTGACGATTGGCAGATAGAACGGCGGTATGAAAGATGGGGGATTGCAGTTATATCACGGGCTAAGGGAAACAGCCAACGCTCTGAGCGACGCGCGGGCGGTTATTCGCGTGCTGCGGCTAGGTCATCCGGGGTGTTGAGATTGCGAAAAAGGCGGGGTGAAAATCCCGCCAAATGCAGTTCGTCTTCCTCGATACCCCTGGTCCGCGCCGGGTCGAATAGGGCGTCAATTTTATACACGCCTTTTTGCAACGCGGCTTCTGCGGAATTGGCGAAATCTCGCCGGTAGACACCGCAGAGGGGCTGCCAACCGTCCCCGGAACGGGCAACCGTTACGGTGGCGTGGGGAGCGCTCCGCGCGCAGGCAACCAAAAACTCCAAGAATGCCGCAGTCACAAAGGGCACGTCCACGGCAAGGATGAGGTTCAGGTCCGCCTGAGAAGAGCGCAGCGCCGCGTGGATTCCGGCGAGCGGACCGCAGCCGGAAAAAACATCTTCCACGACCGGAGCGAAAGCCTCAAATTTCCGCGCATCACCGACGATTCGGACGTCGTGAGTGAGAGCGTTCACGACTTCGAACGCCCGCGCCAGCAGGGTACGGCCCTGAAACGTGACAAAAGCCTTATCTCTGCCCATGCGTGTGCTCTTTCCGCCAGCAAGAATGAAAGCGGAGAGGCCAGGCTCGGGACGCATGGCGCGATGATACAACGACAGGGTTGATGCTCGGCGCTGACGGTGCAAGCCTTCACTTGTGGATACGCCAAGTTCGGCCAAAGCACTGCTTGAGCATTAGTCCTTCTCATTTCTTCCACAAGCTAACCGGTTGTATCGATGGAGGTTAAGGGATGACGAGCGTTGACTGATGCACGAAAGTAACCTATCCAAAGTCAGATCTTCGCGCGATTATGGGTTTGCGTCCGAGGCTCTGACCCGGAAGTCAATCAACATGCCGCAGAAATTCATGGATGTGCTTATGCTTGGGCGCTGCTCCCACGAATTCTCCTGGCCGCGCCGAGGTGCCGACGGCAACTACTACCAGGTTTGCCTGCTGTGCGCCGCGGAGTACAAATACGACTGGACGACGATGCGCCGCACCGAACGTGTGGAGCACGCGAAGCCCGAGACCGGGATTCGACGCAGCCATCCGCGCGAAAAGCGGCCCTCCTGGGTGCCGCGTGCCCGGCGTTTGAAGCTAGACATTCCCTTGCGCTATCGCGTGAACAAAACCAGCAACTGGTACGAAGGCATCATCGAGAATATCAGCCAGAGCGGTGTGCTTTTTAACGGACCGCAAGAGCTTCCGGTGAACGCCCTGATCGAGATGGTGTTCGAGATGCCGGAAGAGATTTCCGGACAAAAGAACAGCAATGTCGTCTGCCAAGGCCGTGTTATGCGGGCGAAAGATGCGCCGCAAGAGCACGAGAACCCGGTCCTGGCGGCTTCCATCGTCGATTACAAGTTCATTCACTAACTCCACAAATCAGCCTGGTCATGCAACGAAATCCCGCACGCTGAACCTGCGCTGGCAGAAAACGCCGAGGTCGCTCTGTCTGTTATGTCCTATTCGGGATGCAACAGGCGTTTCAGAAGATGATGGCGTAGAATTATGGGTTCCGAATCGCCCCACTTTACATCTAGCTGCAATTTTAAAAGCATCTAAATTGTCGGCAACCAAACAGTGCTGTCTGTCGGCCCTTCGCGGGCATGGTTAGGAGTCGAGTATGAGAAGACGTTCAACGCTTATCTCTAGTGTTGTTCTTGGAATGCTATTGATCGTAGCTGTGGGCTGCTCGAAAAAGCCGGACGACGCCAAAATGTCCAGCAATATTCAGAGCAAGTTTAGCCAGGATTCCGGCTTAGCCTCAAAGCAGCTCACAGTCCAGGCGAACGATGGAGTCGTGACTCTGTCCGGAGCGGTAGACAACGATGCCCAGCGGGAAGCGGCCGCGAGGCAGGCGGCGTCGATTCCCGGGGTGAAGACAGTCATCAACAATCTGACCGTTGGCGCACCGGCTGTGGCTTCAGCGGCGCAAGACAAACCTGCGCCTGGTCAGGACGCGGCGCCCAGCACGGTTCCCGCAGAACCCACGAAACCGGCTCGAAAAAAGCACGGCAAGGCTCAGGCGGATTCAGGCTCATCGGATACAAGCCAGCAGCAGATTGCTGCCAATAGTCCACCGCCGAGTGGGGCCGCGACCATGCCTCCTGCGGACGCAACGCCCGCTCCCCCGCCTCCCCCACCGCCTCCAAAGAAATACATCATCGACCAAGGTACGCAGCTTTCAATTCGCCTGGTTGACGCCATTGACAGTGAGAAGAATCAGACTGGCGATACGTTCCATGCCACCCTGAACACTCCGATTACTTCCGACGGGGAGCAAGCCATCGCCGCGGGCGTAGATGTAACCGGGCACTTGGTGAACGTGAAAAGCGCCGGAAAGTTCGCGGGAGCGTCGCAGGTCGTATTGCAACTGGACAGCGTTACATCAGGCGGGCAAACCTACAACTTGCAAACTGACCAGTACACGAAAACAGGCGCCTCGCGGGGCAAGAACACGGCAGAGAAGGTCGGGGCGGGAGCCGCAATCGGTGGCATCATCGGGGCCCTTGCCGGCGGTGGTAAGGGAGCAGCGATCGGCGCCGCGGCAGGTGGAGGCCTCGGTGGCGGCGTTCAGGCTGTAACCAAGGGTCAGCAGATCAAGCTGCCTTCGGAAACTATCCTGAACTTCACGCTGCAGGCGCCGATTACAGTCGTACGGGCGCAAAGTCCCGACGCGAATCGGCAGAAACTGAACAATTAGCCGTCTTCGTTTCCAAGATAGAGACGTAGCTCTCGCTACGTCTCTACCTTGTAGCCATTCCCTTTGTTACACTGCGGCTCTCTCGAATGCTACAAATCACCGCGGTGGTTCATACCCTGAACGACGGAATGCGGCTGGGCCGCTGTCTGGAGACCGTCTACCCCTGCGACGAGATCCTTGTGATCGACCACGGCTCCATAGATGACACACAGCTCGTCGCTCGCGAATACGGAGCCAAACTCGTCAACGCAGGAACAGAGACATCAGTCCAGCATTGGATTGCCGAGGGGTGGATGTTGTGCCTCGATGCGCGGGAGTCCCTGACGGAGGCCTTGTCTGCGAGCCTCTACGAACTGAAAAGCGAACATTTTCCCGCCCATGTTTCTGGGTATGCGGCCTTGCTACGGGAAGAGACGGCGGGGGGCTGGATCGAGCACGCGGCACAAACCCGGCTCGTTCCAGCGAATTGGCAAAGATGGCAAGACCGGCTGCCTACCCATGATCCTTCGGCTGTTGTGCTGCTAGGGGAGATTCTTCGGTTCACGCTGCCATAATCCTCCAGCCCCGTGAATGGCCAGAAGCAGTGGAGTTCTGCTTTCTTGGGAAATCTTAGGGACTCGGCAGCTGGGTCACAGACGCTTGTGATGTTAGTCACATTCCTTGCGCGTGAGGCACGCCTAGACTGAATCGTTGTGGATGATTGGGCCTAGGCGCCCCGGAGGAAGAATCATGCGTGTAATGAAATTCATCAGTTTTGTCTTAATACTGTTGTTGATTGCGTCATTCAGCTTCGCCCAGCAAGCACCGGCACAGAATGCGCCCACGGTGAAGCACGTTCCCATCACCAACGCGCCCTCGAATTCGGGCAAAGAGATGTTTAACAGTTATTGCGCGGTATGCCACGGCAAAGATGCCAAAGGGAATGGACCAGCAGCTTCCGCAATGAAGGCCGCCCCCACGGATTTGACCACGCTCGCGCAGAAGAGCGGCGGCAAATATCCGGCTTCTCACGTTGCAGCGGTCATCCGAGGACAGGCTACGACGCCTTCGCATGGCAGCCAGGATATGCCGATTTGGGGACCGCTATTTTCGAGCATTAGCCAAGGACATGAAGGCCAGGTGCAGCAGAGGATCACCAACCTGGTTAAATACATCGAGGCCGTGCAGACGAAGTAGAACGTCAAAATTTGCTATTGGACCCGGGGCGCAGCCTGCCACGTCCCGGATCCAGTCCACATTCTCTGTGAGGCAGCACCTTGGGAATCAGACGACTCAATCCGCATGGCCGAAGTAGAAGCCGTGATGTTTCAAGGGCTTGACCACCCCTTGGCCATTTGGACAGTGACTTCAGTACCTTAGCCTCCGCCGAATCAGCGACTTATAATCGAATCAAGAATTACGAAGCGCAATGTTCTTCGGGAGAAGCGCGCGCAAGCGATTGCGCGTGCTGGCCGTATTTCGAGACCAAGTGGATCCTGTCATCGCATCGACGATTTTTTTTCTCGGGCTGATCTTCGGCAGCTTTTTGAATGTGTGTATCTACCGGCTGCCGCGCGGACTTTCGGTCATTGCACCGCGCTCCGCGTGCCCGAACTGCCAACAGCCGATCGCCTTTTACGACAATATGCCGGTGGTGAGCTGGCTGATCCTGCGCGGGCGCTGTCGACATTGCCAGGCCGCGATTTCTCCGCGATATTGGCTGATCGAACTGCTCACGGGCGCGTTATTTCTCGCCTGCTACTGGTATTTCGGGTGGACGCTGTTCACATTGAAATACTGCGTTTTTTCGTTCTTATTGCTGGGCCTGATATTCACGGATGCCGAAACCAAGCTATTGCCGGACAAGCTCACATTGCCTGGATTGGCGCTCGGGATCATGTTCAGCCTGCTCGTTCCAGTGAACGATCTGGCGGCGCAGTTTGGACCGCGAATCATCCACCTGCCGTACAGACCCGAAATTGTCGCCAGGATACTGTCGCTCTCCGATTCTGTGCTGGGAGGAGCAGTAGGTGCTTCGTTCATTTACGGCGCCGGAGCACTTTACCTGAGATGGCGCGGAGCGGAGGGTTTGGGGTTTGGAGATGTCAAGTTGATGGCCATGGTCGGCGCATTTCTAGGAGTGAAGTTGACGGTGCTTACGATTTTCACGGCATCGTTGACGGGATCAGTGTTTGGGCTTGGCACCGTGCTGGTGGTTTGGATGAAACGGACTCACCGTTTCATGCGGCGACTGGCCAATGCGGCAGCGGCACGGAAACGGGCGTGGCAGTCGGCGCAGCTTGTGTATCGCAATTATCAGATGCCATTTGGAGTGTTTCTCGGCAGCATGTCGGTCGTGGCGTTCTTTTTCGGAGACCGTCTGCTGCTCTGGTACGGGAGGCTCTGGTGAGAATCCTTGCCAATCCGATACTGCTGAAATCCGTCCTCGTATTGATTTTTGCGGGCTGTGCCTTCCTGCTCGGATTGCTGTTTGTGCGCCTGTTGCGGAAGAACATTGTTGAGGAAGGAATTATTGGCAACGATCCCGCTCCTTCGCTGGAAAGCTTGCCATTGCACCTCTACAACACGGTCATTCAGCAACTGAAGCAGCAGAAACACGAACTGCAAGTCCAGTCGCAGGCGGAACAGCAGCGGGCCAAGACGAGCGAAACGTTCAGCCAGGCAGTGCTGACAAATCTCTCCTCAGGCGTACTGGTTTTTGGAGCCAACGGATTGGTAAAGACGGCAAACCCCGCGGCAAAAGAGATCCTCGGTTTCGCATCGCCGACAGGGATGAGCGCAGAAGGTATCTTCAGGGGGGCGGTGGTGGATCGAGGCAGGACCATAACCGACGACGGTGGGAGAGAAACACCCGGCACGGAATTGGTTCCAGTCGCCGATGAGATTCATGTAGTCCTGCGCGAAGACAGCAAACAGCGCCAGTTGCAATCGGAGTATGAGACCCCTGCAGGCGCCAAACGTTTCATTGAAATGATCATTTCTCCGGTTCCGTCCCCGCATGGTGGATTGCTCGGGGTTACTTGTTTGATCAGCGACCGTACCGAACTGGAAAGCATTCGGCGCCAACAGGAGCGGCATGGCGAACTCTCGGCGGAAATGGCGCTACAGCTTCGAACCTCGCTGTCGACGATCTCGGGATACGCGCAGCAACTGGCCAGCAATCGCGATCCGGAGCTGGCCATGCAGCTGGCGGCCGACATTGCGCAGGAAGCGGCGCAACTGGATCGCAGCCTAGGCGGATTCTTGACTACGAGTGAATCGGCGAAAGGTGCATCCGCCGGGGGCAGCAAAGTTTCCGGATGAAAGGACAGGCGGCGGAATTCCCGCCGCAAAAACTCAGGCTTGAGGAGAAGGTGAGGGCTATGAAAATTGCAAACAGAGTAATCGGACTTACCGTGTTGATCGGGTTGGCCGCGGTATCGGTTGTCGCCCAGACGTCTTCAAACTCGCAGTCATTGGGCGACTATGCGCGGCAGGTCCGCAAGAGTCCGGACGCGGCGGGCAAGCCTAAAGTTTTTGATAATGACAATTTGCCGAAGACCGACAAGCTCTCCGTCGTAGGCAATGCCGCGCCGGCACCCACCACAGCAGAAAAGGCGCCCGAGGCCAAAGCTGCGGACCCCAACAAGCCCGCCGCACCGGCTACGGAAGCCAAGACCGCTGCCGCCGAGGCTCCGAAGAAAGCCGCCGGGGATGAAACAGCCCGACAGGAAGCGGTCAAACAGTGGACTGACAAGATCGATGCGCAAAAACAGCAGATTGATCTTCAGTCCCGCGAATTGGATGTCATGCAGCGTGAATACCAGCTCCGCGCTGCAGCCATGTATGCGGATGCCGGCAACCGCCTCCGCAACCAGGCGGACTGGGACAAGCAGGATACCGACTACAAGCAAAAGATTGCCGACAAGCAGAAAGCTATCGACGAGGCGAAGCAGAAGCTGGAAGACATGCAAGAGCAGGCGCGTAAAGCTGGCATGCCGGAAACGGTACAGCAGCAATAACGAGAGGTTTGCAATTCGAGGGCGCCGGAGCCAGGTTCCGGCGCTTTTTGCTTTATGTGTCGATGAGTGTCACGGATCCGCTACCACCCCAACGAGAGGCTGGCGAGGGTTCCGACGGCGAGGCTTGCCACTCGATGCAACAAGTCACGGCGGGTCATCATCTACTTCATTATGGCGCGCAGCTCTCGAATTTGCTTTACGTGATG
>Ga0070730_10002645_pt1 | contig 16221 bp, 12 predicted proteins | sample Coa_R1_3_FD_66447 | JGI IMG/M metagenome (GOLD analysis project Ga0070730, IMG submission 66447) | Surface soil microbial communities from Centralia Pennsylvania, which are recovering from an underground coalmine fire - Coalmine... | ecosystem: Environmental > Terrestrial > Soil > Unclassified ...
AACAGAGATGCTGCAATATCTAAAGCAGATTACGGCGGCTTTGCAATATGCACACGATCGGAAGGTTATCCATCGCGATATCAAACCGGAAAATATTTTAATCAGAGCGAACGGTGACCTAGTCCTGAGTGACTTCGGAATCACCACGGTTGCCCATGGGGAGAGCTCGCTTGTTACCACGACATATATTGGCACTCCTGCGTATTCAGCACCAGAACAATTTGACGGAAAACCACGTCCAGCAAGTGATCAATACGCACTGGGGATACTATTCTATGAGCTACTAACGGGAAGACGGCCATTTCTAGGCCCCAATTTGTATGAATATTACACACAACATCGAGACCAGCCTCCTCCTTCAATGCCTGAGACAACAGAGAAAATTGCTGCAGTGATCTTCAAAGCACTTGCAAAAGAGCCAAAGGAGCGTTTTGCAAGTATAGATGAATTCGAAAGAGCTTTCGAGGAGGCACTGCCTTCACGCGACAGAAAAAATCTTGGACCAGCGAAGGAGCATGACCATTTCGCTACTTTGGTGGATGAGAGGGCTAAGGAGTTAAGCGCTGCCGTTTATCTCCCGACAACCCGAAGAATAAGGCAACTCAACAGCGTTAAGAAAGCTCGTGACTTAAAACTTACGTGGTCACCTGACGGAAAGTATTTTGCTTACTATGATTATTTAAGTGAGAAGGATGCTCACAGAGGAAATGTTCCGCCAGTACTATGGGTAAGTGATGCTAGAGGATTTTATCGTGATGAATATCACCGGGGAGTCGGGGATTTTTGGTGGTCGCCAAAGGGCAGATACTTTTTCACCAAGGTTCACAGGAAGACGCTACTTACATTCGTAGCCGAATTATCGGAGATTGGTGATACTTACAGACCCATTATAAAAGCATTGGATAGGCACATGGGGAAGTTACTGGGAGAATATCCCGGTGAGTTTGTGCTGGGGTCTCCGGATGATCGATATTTTGTAGTGTGGGGCGCGAGTAAAAATGCGCAGATATGGGATATGGAAGCCCAAAAGCAGGTGGGGAATTATCCACGATGTTTTGATTTTATCTGGTCACCGGATGGAAAATACCTGGCCTTTTCCTCTCGTGAAAAATCGAGGCTTACAGAAAGCGTGTGCATATGGGATGTTCAGGAGAAGAAACTTGTCGGTGAATATCCCGGTTCCACCCCAAACTGGTGGCCACGCTCTACACACCCTACCCAAGATTGGTGGTCACTTCCTACCCCAAATTGCTGGTCGCCCAACAGTGTATATCTGGCCTATATCAGTGTACCCAGTAAGATTTTTGGCTCCGAGGAAAATGAGACAACCTTTTCCGTGAATATATGGAATGTTCTCAAAAATGAGAAGGTTGGTGAATTTGAAGGCTATCGGTTTCCAGACACATACACCCATTCCTTTCCTGTGCGCTATACATGGTCCTCAAACAGTAGGTACTTTCTGTGCCACTTCAGCGATGCAGAAGGGGGATATCCCGTATATGGGAGATACCGTGTGGTTGTATGGGATGTTGAAGGCAATAGACCGGTGGGAAACTATAAGAGCTTTGGAAGCCATTTCTCCTGGTCGCCAGACGGAAAGTACCTCTCGCTTGACGAAGGAGACTATCATGACCGGGCAGCGCAGATCTGGGAGATAGAGACTCAGAGAGAGATTGTTCGGTTTCCCCTTCATGCATATCGTGCAAGCCGCATCGATTGGTTACCCGACAGCAAACACTTTGTTTTTCATAACCAGAGGTTCCATATATGGAATGTTGAGACGAATACAGCGATACTAAGCATAGACGGCTCAAACATATTCTGGTCCGCAGATGGCAGGTTCCTCTGCATTGTTTCTCACGGCTCATTAGACATATGGGACATAACAGAGCGCCGGTGCATTGGTAAAGTCGGGCAACCTGATGAGATCTACCACATCTGGTGGCAGCCTCATACAGCAAACCCTGTCTTTGTCACAGATAAGGGAGAACTCTATATAGTAGAGCATTATAGTAGGGTATTGAAGGTGGGTAGCGACAGAAGTGTAACCTGAACTAACCGGCATTAGTTCAGGTAGGGGTTTGCCCACAGTTGGAACAGAAACTCGGAATAGGAATCTAGCCTGAATGGGCCAGTAGAAAGTCGAGCAGGCATATTCCGCTTCTTCCCATCAGCACTCGTTTAATCTGGAATCTATACATTTACGTACAGTTCTGCTAATATACATTTACGGAAATAGATCAGGCAATTCACCAGGACTTATTTCTGCTAACGTTGACCATATCCCTCGAAAGGCATTTGGCCCTTGAGTACGAACGGACCCAAAAGCAACGATAAAGAGCATCAATAGACACTCTTCTGGCTCTACAGGCGAATTGAACTGAAGCGTATAAGATGCGCTTCCCTCTCTTCCTCGAGAAGCACGTCGTGGAGGACAAGTACACTAATCGGCTCTACAAGCCATTACCACAACAAGGAGCATAAACCTATGCAACAATGGGAGTACAAAGTCATCACCATCTCAGGATTCAACACAGGCCCTGCAGACCGAGAAGCAGCAATAAATCGAGAGGCAGCGCACGGATGGAGACTGATAGCAGTAACATCGCATTTCACGGGCCATGTCGATATCACTTACCTCTACTTCGAGCGCTCCAGGTAGCAAAAAGCCATTTCATTTTCTTATCGTTGCCTTTGGGTCCGTTCGTACTCAACGGCCAATTTACGGGTAGAGGAGTACAAAGAGTCATGAAGTTTCTGCAGGGAGTTTTTCGAGTACTGATGGTACTTTATTTTGCTGGTGCCATTCTGGGAGGGTTGTCGATTATCGCCATGCCGAGTCTTGCTATTCTGGGAGCACCTGTTATGGCCGGGCTCGGCCTGTGCTGCTGGGAGCTGGCAGAAGACGACCGCTGGTCGAAGCTGACATGGACGTTCGCTGTTATTGCTGTGTGTGTGTTTGCACTCCTTTTTATTCCGATTGTCAACATGATTTCATGGACGGGTGCGGGTGTTTGTCAGGGGTTTGATTGCGGCCCTCCTCCCCCAAGCCAGGCAGCGCAGGAAAGTACAATGATTGCAACTGTAATCATTGTCGGCGTCCATGCAGTCGCGTTGGGAATCGCTGGTATTAGCGCACATTTCGATTCGTAGAATGAAGGAATAGATGAGTCTCTCAGAATACTCTCTGAATTTTTGTCGCAAGGGATACTAACAATATGTGTCAAGAGGGTCGTGAGTCGGTTTCTACTGGGGTCCCTGAGATGGCTCTAGCAGGGAGAAAGTTTAGAGGTACACAGGTGGAGATTTGTGAAATTGTCTGCGTAAAAGCCGGTTTCCTGGGCAACAGAAGCTACTTTGTAGCACGAGCTGCTGGTAGTAAGGGTGTGTATGAAGCTGCACGATCTACCACGCCTTTTGAGGCCTATGAGGCGTTTAGAGTTTCTCAAGGCGGCGCAAGAGGAGCCATACCATTCACTGACTCAAAATTAAGGAAAAGTTGGGAGAAAGCACATGCAGCATTGGATGAGATTATGACCAAACTCTCATCAGATGGTTGGCAGCTTGATGGGAAAAGCGGACCAGAGTGGTGGGAATATAAATACCGTCGCTAGCACGCATCTTTGGGCAGTTATCTATTAGCTCATTACCGAACATAATATCAGGCTCTAAAGAGGGGGTACGAAGATGGTTGACAGAGTGAACCAACAACTTGGGAACTATCGGCTGATTCGTCTATTGGGGGAAGGTGGCTTTGCTGAAGTTTACCTGGGTGAGCATATCCACCTCGGTACGCAGGCAGCCGTTAAAGTACTTCATACCCAATTGACCAGCGATGATATGGAGCAATTTCGTACTGAAGCTCGTACGATCGCTTCCTTAGAACATCCTCATATTGTACGCATTCTCGAGTTTGGTTTGGAGAGCAAAACTCCTTTTCTTGTGATGAGCTATGCTCCCCATGGTACCCTGCGTCAGCGCCATCCCAGGGGGGTATCACTTCCTCTCGTGACCATTGTATCCTACGTGGAGCAAATGGCAGATGCCTTGCAGTATGCCCACGATGAAAAGCTTATCCATAGAGATGTCAAGCCAGAGAATATGTTGGTAGGGCGGCGCAATGAGGTCTTGTTGAGCGACTTTGGTATTGCTACAGCGGCACAGAGTTCGCGCTACCAGAGTACCCAGGATGTCATAGGGACTGTTGCCTACATGGCTCCTGAGCAGATCCAAGGGAAACCCCGTCCTGCCAGCGATCAATACTCCCTGGGCATCGTCGTCTATGAGTGGATCAGTGGTAGTCGCCCCTTTCACGGGTCGTTCACTGAATTGTGTACTCAGCATATATTTGCCTCTCCTCCCCCTTTGCACGAGAAAATTCCAGGGGTTTCAGCCGAAGTTGAACAGGTGGTGCTCACAGCACTGGCCAAAGATCCCAAAGGCCGATTCGCCACTGTGAAAGCGTTCGCAACCGCCTTAGATCAGGCAGGTCGATCTGAGCAGCCTCCGTCATGGGTTTCCTCTCCAATTGATCCCCCATCAAGTCAATCACGACAGCTGACAAGCGTACTCACTCCGTCTGGCCAGACATTGCCCGCAGAAGAAGTAATTACTCCACCAAATCAATCAATTGAGTCAACGTCTGTAATCACACCGGCAAATCCCCTTCTCGAACCAACAGCTGAGGAAGCCGCATCTCCCATCAGTCAATCGTTATCTCCTCTGTCTCCGGTCGCAGTGCCAACACCTCAGCCAGCAAAATACCGCTTCTCCCGCCGAACGGCAATAGCGGGTCTGGTAGGTTTAGTTGTAGTGAGTGCAACAGGTGGTAGCCTCGCCTGGTGGTGGTCTTCCTCTCATGCTCCAGATCCTTATCTTCTTTACACTTTTCAAGGCCATGAGAATTGGGGTGGTGTGACTTGGTCACCAGATAGTCTCCAAGTTGCAATTGGAGTAACAGACCCTCATACGGTGCAGGTATGGACTGTAACAAACGGAGGAAATATTTTTACCTATAGTGGGTATCCTCCTAATGGTGGTGGACCAATTGAAGTTGCTTGGTCACCCAATGGTAAATACATTGCATCTGGAAATGGTGCCCAGGTGCGAGTATGGTCTGCAACAAATGGAGGAGATATTTATGTGCTTGAAATGAGGAAGGATACGGGGGGCGTTCTTCTCGATACCCCTGTGGCCTGGTCGTCAGACAGCAGATATATTGCATCTTCAGGAAATACTATTGTACAGGTATGGGACACGATGGATGGGAGCAATGTCTTCACGTATCAAGGACACATCCTTGCTGCTGTGAATACTGTGGCGTGGTCTCCCAGCGGTGGACGGATTGCATCTGGCGCATCAGACAAGACAGTACAGGTATGGGATGCGCTAAATGGGGATAATGTCTTCACCTATCGTGGGCATTCCAAGGATATAAAAGCAGTGGCCTGGTCACCTGACGGGAAGCGCATCGCCTCTGCAAGTGCTGATGGGACAGTACAGGTATGGGATGCATCGAATGGTGAAAATGTCCTCACTTTTCGTGGGCATCCTGATGGTGTGAATGCAATAGCGTGGTCACCGGATGGCAGTCGTATTGTTTCAGGTGGGAATATTTACCCAGGACACAATGCTGATAATACACTTCAGGTGTGGAATGCGGCAAGTGGGAGGACTATTTACACTTACAAATATACTCTCGCTGTATACGCTGTAGCCTGGTCACCAGACGGAACTCGAATTGCATCAGGAAATGGAGAGGTGCAGGTCTGGAAAGCACCGTGATGTGAACCAATGCAAGGTGGTATGATCATGAAATTGGCCTAGCACCAGCAACATTTTACATTCCCTCAATAGCAAGCCGTATTGAGGATCTTCTGACCACCCTGCAACCGACGTTCTAACTTCCTTCTTAACAGTGGGTATTGTCCCATTGCTACGGGAACCCCAAGTGCAGTTTGCTCCTGCATAAGCCCATTTGGGCTACCTTCCTATTCCGACTTCAGATAGAAACATCTGTCAGAGCCTTGATTTTTGCGCTCAACCGAGGTACTGTTGACCATGGAGAAGCCCGGAGGGGTCGCTCCCTTCTGGTATCGGTTCCGCAGAACTCTCATTCCGACTTGGAGCTTGACTCTTGACAGAAAGCTGAGGGGCGTGTTCGCACTCCTGACACGAGCTTGGAGGCCAGACTTCTGATCTGAAGTTGGCAGAGGCACGCCCACGGAGCCTCGCTTCTCCACCCACCGGTTGTTCAGCTATTGGAGGAGTGCTTGACCAGTTGGGGGAGGCACGGTGGCCCGGTCAGCTGGAGTCGCCGAAGCGGTCCCCACGTTCATCTTGCTGCCGGACGTGAGCAGCCCCCTCTGTGTTCCTGTCAGCCGTCTGCCGCAGCGCCGCGACCGCGTCCCCTTCCGGTGCGGGCCAAGAGTACGCAGAGCACAGCGAGTCAAGGCCGCGCGAGGTGGGCGGCTCGGGGCAGAGGGGGCGCGCTCGTCTTGGCCTTGACCGCTGTGCTAGACTGAGACCCCCGCACGGGAGGCACGAGCATCCTCACCAGTACTTGCCAGGAGCAATGAGGCTCTGTAGGAGGATCGACCATGACAGAGAAAGCACGCCCAGATCTCCAGGCCATTCCAATGCTGCTCCACGAGACGTTGTATGTCGGAAGCGACATCGGGAAATTCACCCATGTCGCTGGTTTCGTCTCTCCCACCTTGCTGACACGCCATCAGCGCTTTGAAGCGTGTCCCGCCCTGTCCTTTGACAACTCGCGGGAGGGGTTTCGCACGCTGGTGGACCGCATCAGCACCTACGCTCCCCTGACCCAGGTCTATGCGGTGCTGGAAGTGACGGGGCATTCTCACCGGGCCTTGCTCCAGTATTTGCAAGAACTGGATATTCCGGTGTATGTGGTGCATGTCCAGAAGCGCCAAAAAGGGTTGCTCAAGAGCGACAAACGCGATGCTCTTGGCCTGGCTAACCATCTGTACAATCAACTGGAAAAGGGGATTCAGGTCGGAGATCCGCTGCAAGTGGTGCGCCGACTGGCTCCTCCGACGCCCGCCGCAGCCCAGCTCAGGAGCATGGTGCAGCACCGGCAAGAGCTGACCGCTGCCAGTACCCAACGCAAGAATAAGCTGACGGCCATCTGTGATGAGGTGTTCCCCGAGTTTACGCGTGTGTTTCGCGACCCCAACGGCCCGACCGCGCTGGTGTTTCGCCAACGCTTTTCCACGCCCGCTGCCATCGCGACCGCCAGCTTGTCGGCACTTCACGAGGCGAGGGGGAAAACCCGCCAGCTCTCGGATGCCAGGCTGTTGGAGTTGCAACGTCTGGCCACCAACAGCATTGGCACCACAGACGCGGCTCGCCTGCGCGGACTTGTCTTCGAGCAGCAGCAGTTGATTGAAGAATACCGCCTCATCAGCAAGCACCTGGAATCTCTGGAAGCGGAGATCACGCAGGTCGTGGAGCATTCCCGCGAAGGGCACATCTTGACCTCTATGCCTGGCATCGGGCCACTGCAAGCAGCCATCCTCATCGCGCTCATTGGGAACATCGCCAACTTTGACAAACCGGCTCAACTCAAATCGTATTGTGGCTGGGCCCCGGTCGTCTCTGAGTCTGGCACCACCCTGGATCAAGTGCATCTCTCGCCGCGTGGCGCGCGTTTGCTCAAGCCCACCATCTACCTGGCCGTCTGGAAGGCGATCCAGCTGGATTGTGAATGGGCCAGGCTCTATGAGCGCCTGGTCCCCATCAAATGCCGCTACGATGAGAAGAGGCGAGCCTACGTTGGGCGGGGACGGGTCATTGGTCGGATTGCCGGGCAGATGCTCTCGGTGATCTATACGCTCCTCAAGAAGGATCAGGAAACTCTCTCGAAGGTGCCTCCTGGTGTACCCTTGCCGGAGCCAGTGCTCTATGACCCGGAAGTGCATCGCAAGCATCGAGCCGGGCAATACCAGTCCTCTTCGTCGGCACAGAAGCCGCGTAAACTGATCGAACTGCCGCCACATTAACTCATCTGTTTAATGTTTCTACACGAGCCTTTCTGTTCCAACTGTGGGCAAACCCCAGGTATAATCTGGATGGGCGATGAGCCGCTCTACTACGTCTGGCCAGACGATATTCTCAGCGCGACGCCCTATCAGCCAGAAAGAACCAAACCGGACACGCCAGGCAGTCACGATTGACGGAAAGTGAGAGGCACATGGACGTCCAGGACTGATCCCGCAGGTCATGCAAAGTATGCAGACCTCCGGCCAGGTGCGACCTGTGATCTACGCTGCTTTTGACAGTGGCAGCATTCACCGCTTCCCGCTGTTCAATTTCATCGGTGACGGGCGCATGAAAGCCCACCTGTTGTTTGCAGAGGGACGCTAGGCTGGGCAGAAGCACCAGGAACGCGAGTTGCGCGAGACATGCCTGGTCACAGAAGTGTGGCTGACGCGCGAGCAGGCCAATCCGACTCCCGGCAGCCACCCACCTGCGGATGTCCCACAAAAGGAAGCGGTGATGTTCGCCGTTGCCGTCAATGCCGAACCGTACCAAACGCTGGTCAAGCTGTACGAGATCAAGCGCAGCAAGAAGGGCAAGGCGACGGAGTTAGTCTTCTGGAACGAGAGTATTGATCCGGAGGGCCTCATGGGGCTGGCGTTTATCGCAGGCTGGCGCTCCCGGTCGATGAGTGATGCCGAGGTCCAGCAACAACAACCGCAGGGCATGTGGGCATTTTTACAGTAGCAAGGAAGAAGGTATGGCATTTACCCGGCATCGATTGCAGGCAATCAGAGAGGGCAACTTGCGCGCCCGCTGCTCGATGTGTGGGCAGTCCTGGACCAGTTATGATGTCCGCAGCGTCTGCCCTGGCGTCTTCAACGTTGGAAATAAGCCTATGAAAAATGGAAGGGACAAAAACAGTGGCTATTTACTGTTCCAAATGTGGAAAGCAGCATCCCGATGATGCAAATTTCTGTATGGGATGCGGGCAGCCGTTCAAAGCAGGGGGACGACCACCACAGTCTAAACTTAAACGTTGGGAATACAGGGACATTACTATCGAGTTTCCCGATGATCCCGGCTTTTACTGGAAAGGAGGATATTCCATCGCTACGGGTAAAGCAGAGCCACCAAACGACATGCACCATATGGCACGCAATCTTGTTTACAAAAATATAGAATCTCTGACACGGCAGGGATGGTCCTTAGATGGAACCGTTGATACCGCCGTTGATTATGAGATACGTGTTGTGGGAAAAGGTTTCTGGTCGGGTATGCCTACATTTAGACTCCTAGGGGCAACAGTGAAACTTCGAAGGGAGAATTAGTCTGTTTAACATGGGAACGGGACGCTCGTCGGCGAAGTGAAAGCAAAGACATCTGACGGATCTCATACGCAAATTTTCTGGGAAGATGGAACAGCAGACTGGTCTATCGGTAGAGGCTATACGAGAGTCTCAGTCCAGCATAATTGATGTGTTTAGAACGTTCATTCAAGCATGAGCTATTCGTTCCGGTTCCCGTACAGTATCTTCATGTACCAGGCACCACTGCGACCAGGCGGGCAACCTCGCTGGTACGAAGTCTTACGCGCCGATGATCGCAACTGGGCCGAATATGTGGCCGGCCTCCTGCACAACGCTGGCACACCGGCCAGCCCTGAAACGAAGCCAGTTATCAAGGTTGTGCGCTATGGGAACACTCTCCTGGCGCTGCCCGATGCCGCGACCGTTGAGCGCGTCGAGCGGGTGATAGCGAAGTACCAACCGACTGAACCGCGCCCGCCCGGTTGGATGCGTCGGCAGGACCCGGAAGAGGGATAACCACAAATCACTCACCGATGAACCGGGGCAGGCTGCCAGCGAACGATTCAGACCCGGTAAATCGGCTCGAAGCGACCAACTCTGTTTCCCCATTCCCATCCGTAGAGGCCCAGACTCGTCTGTTCATCCGATTTGTAAGAGAGAGGCTGGCGAATGCCGAGATTGAAGAGTTCCCGGCGGATACGCATGACATCGGCCTTATCCGCATAATCGTAAGTGTAGACGCACACGACGTGGTTCTTTCCCACCGGCACATGTATAGAGACTTTCATGGTGTCGCCGAGTCGCCACATGGCCAGCGAGAGGCGCAACAACTGCCACACCTCATCGACCTCTGCTTTGTTCAGAAACACCAGCCATTTCCCGCCTCGTGTGCTATGCTCCGGATACCAGGGATTCTCCGTCACCGCATAGAGCCAGGGCTGGCCGATCACCTGCGAGGGCGGCGTATCGTCATTGGCAGGGTACTCTCGCGGTGTATCAATCTCTACGGATACTTCCTGTAGCGGTTCCTGTTTCATCTGAGCGAGCCGGGCATATTTGCCGATGTCTACCGTCCATTCGTGTCGGCTGCGCTCCTCGTGCAGCTGGAATGCATACTCCCGGTGCATCTCAAAGGCTTCTGGCGAACAGCTATTGACGCGCAGAAAGTGCGCTCTCACCTGCTCAAGGTCCAATTCACCGCGACTGGCCAGAATGCCCGCATAGCCCATATGTTTACATTGGTGACACATCTTGCACAGGGCAATCAGGCCGGTGAGGGTTTGCACATGGTTCGTATCGTCGTAGCTCCAGATTTCATGGCAATAGAGCGTCGTATTGCTGACATGGCAGATGCCGCACCGGTAGCCATAGTGCTTGTAGGTCTTGCGGCGCAAGACATCCCACTGCTCTTGCGTAAGCAGATCGCGCAGGTTTTGCCCCCAGGACGAGCTAGGGACAAGCTCAATAGAGAGGCGCAGCTTCGGCTGCTGGAGATACCACGCTTCCAACTCCCACAGTCGCGTCTGACGCTGTGCTTCTCGCTCTTTATCCAGTGCTGCTTGCCGCGTTTCCCGCGCTTCCTCTTGGTGGCGTTGCTGGGCCTCCTGGTTGCTCTTGTAGCACTCCTTGCAGATACTCATGGGATGCACACCCGTGTATTGGTTGGTGACCTTGCGGAACTGTCTGATGTCCTTCTCAACGCCACATTGCGCACAGACTTTTTTCTCTTCTGCCTCCTCAGCGCCTAGTTCTATGTGTACCTCTAGCCAGTCGGCTTGACTCTCCTTGAGGACCAGGCCGCTTTCTTCTCGTTCGTATGTATGGTTCAGCAGCGTTCCCTCGCCATCGCCGCTATAGGCATCAATGCGTATCTTCTCCCCCACGCCTGGCAATAGGAAGGTTGTACTTGTCTGTCTCGAAAAGCGAGACCGCTCTTCCGATGGACCCTGCAAGACGAGCGGGCAAGGTTTCACACCAGGAACGTACATTTTGACGCGCAAATACGCGCTGGGATCGATGGAAATGGTACAGGATTCCCCCTGCAGAGCTATGGTAATTGCGTCTTCTGCCATGTGGTCTCTCCCCCATACGTTGTTATTCAATGCCGAACATCGCGGCCACGGTGTCCGCATACTTGTTCTCGGCGCGCCGTTTGCACCCCAGGTAGATCGAGGTGGTCGCAGCATTCTATCGAGCACCTTCATTGATAGCGGCACGGCAGGGAGCGCGGGCTACAAGAACGCTGTCAGGTCATCGCCTTTATGAATTCCGAAAAACGGATGGCAGTCGGGAATATGTCTCGGCATAGCCTGCGACCAAGCAGCATACATATTGATGAGTGCTATTCGCATTCTATCCCCGACTGGCAGCTTATAAATGGGGCATTCAAGGTAATTGACCGAACGCGAGCGGGCTTTTTCTAAAGCATAGTCGCCGGATTCGGTGACTTCTTTGTTTGTTAAAGGCCAGCCACGCTGGATGCCGACCGCTATCCAACGCGCCTCCAATTCGACGACACGATAGCCTGGATCGGCTTGTGCCAGGATGCAATGCTCGAATGTTAGCCCCTCGGCGTGAAGGCCGCGTATCCAGCTGCCGCGCCGGGAAGTATCCCGGTTAGCGGTGTGTCGATGGTCGCGCATTCGACTTTGGATATTGTGTGTACGCCCTATGTAGTGAACAAGCCTATCACGCGGATCGACCATCCCATACACAAAGGATGGCGTGCGATATTGAGTAAGCCAGAGAGCATATGCCTGCTGTAGCTCTTCCCGGTGCGCCTGGTAATAAATATCCTTGCAGGCATCGCAGTGGCCGCGCTCCACGTCTCGCTTCAACAAGCGGAAATCCTCATATAAAGTTCGCCCCCATTCTGTGAGGCTGCCACATTGAGAGCAGGGTATCCCGCGCTCCCCGCATTCTTCACAAATCACGTAATCGCTAGTCGTCAACGGTTCCTGTGTGACCTTCTGGCAAAATGAGCAGAGTAGCTCCTGGTCTGTTATCATGAAACCTCCTCCTCATCTATATTTATCTGGCAGAGATCGCGGAATCTGGCAATCGTCACTTTTTATTTTGCTCATTCGATTCCAAACATCGCGGCCACTGTGTCAGCATACTTGTTCTCAGCCCGCCGCTTGCGCTCCAGGTAGATCGAGGTGGTCGCGGCGTTTTTATGATTCAGGTGCTTCTGTATCGCGGAGATCGGCGCGCCGGCATCTTCCAGCGCAACCGCGCCCGTATGCCGGGTGACATGCACGCGCGAATCACCTAGCCACTTCTTACACACATTGGCGATGCTCAGTTTGCCGAGTTGCTTGCCGTAGCTCTTGTCATGCGCCAGGGACACCCACAGCGGCGTCTCAGGCGCAAGGGACGCCAGGGCCTCGCCGCCATAGTACAGCTGCAGCCAGGAGAGCAGCGCCCCAGAAGTCGCCCGCGACAACTCAGTCCGAATCGGCTCGCCGCCCTTCGCGTTGTCAATTGACAGCGTGATGCGCCCGGTACTCTGTTTGATGGCCACATTGCGCCAGCAGAGGCCGGCCACTTCCGAGAGTCGCCAGGTGCTATCGAGCAAGACGGCCAGCAGGGCATAATCCCGCGCACCTGGTTTCGTGTGCCGGTCGATTTTCGCCAGGCGCGCCGCCACGTCTTCTTTATCAAGGGGAGCTGCGCCGCCGGTGTAGGCTTGCACCTCCTCACGATCCACCAGGTCAATTGGATTGCTGACATGGCCGGCATCGTCGAGCGGCAGCACGAGGTGGTGTTTGAGGGCGTAGGTGAAAAATGACGAGAGGATGGCCAGGCGCTGGTTGACGGTGCGCTTACTGGCGCGTTCTTTGTGTGGGTTGCTAGTAAAGGCGGCGTAGGCTTGCGCGGCCAGCGCCAGGGTGCGCACATCGGCGTCCAGATCGCGCCCGATGCGCTGTAAACTGGCCCGGTACTGAAAGAGCGTCGTCTGGTAAGCCTGGCGCGTTTTGGGCGAGCGTTTGTGCGCATCGAGCCAGCCGGCGACGGCCAGGTCAACAGGGCCAGCGGCGATGATAGTGGTTGGCGCGTGGGTGTCATCCATCGAAACGCTTCCTCTCAGTCAGCTCGTATGAGATTCTTCGCTGCGCTCAGAATGACAGGCAAAGCGTCATCCATAGCGGTTCCTCCTCGCGGGCGGGCAGGTAGAACTAACTTGCATTAGTTATAGGTCATATCCCTACTTATTCTAACGGCTCAGGCACCAATCGGTAATCCTTCTCTGCCCCTTCCAGAGGTGCTGTCACTTCAAGCTTTCGTCTGGAAAGAGTAGGGTCATTCTCACTCTTTCCAGATGATGTCCTTCTTTCCCTATTCGTCGTCCGGGAAGTCGGGTAGGAAGGGATCGCCCTCTGGTAGTTGGAACGGCTCTCGCAGACGAGCCGCCTCTTCTTGGCTGATCCCCTCTGCCTGGTGTAAGGCTTCCTCCTCGTCGTCTGGGTAGTCCTGGCCGCGCTGCCGGATCCACTCCTCGTACTGCTCGCGCGCCTCGGCCAGTTCCTCCTCGGTGTACCGTCGCTCATCTTCTGCCACATCGGTCATATCCGGGTAGCCCCGTGTGGGGAAGTCCAGGTCGGGCGGTGGGACTTTGAGCGCGGCGTTATAGGGGTCGTTGATGACCTCTTGTGGGCATGGCGGCTGCCGCCTCTGCTGCTGCTCTTCAGTCGGCTGCCACACGACGAAGAAGAGCTTCTTGTCGTACTCCCCGTAGAGTTTGAAGCGGCGCACCAGCCCCGTGCCGTCCAGGTTGGCATTGGTGAAGACGGCCCGCTCTATCGTGGCTCCACTGAAGTTGGCCCCTGAGAGATTGGCGCTGGTGAAGTCGGCCCAGGTGAGGTCGGCTCCCCGCAGGTCGGCTCCCTGAAGGTCGGCGCGGCGGAAGTCGCAGTACCGCAAAGAGGCCCCTGCCGCAGAGAGGAACATGCCCTTGACGGCCCGGAAGTCGCTGTAGGACGCCGCCGCGAAGTCGAGGGTGGCACTTTGCAAGTCGGCGTAGAGGAAGATGGCGGCCTCCATCACCGCGAAGTCGAAGTGTGCCATCCTACACGAGGTCTCCCTGAAGAGGGAGCGTGTGAGAATGCACCTCTGGAAGTCGGCCCTGTCGAGCAGCCCCTCTGAAAACGAGACGCGCTCCAGCCTGCTCCTGGATGACGGAGAGGAGAAGCGGTAGCCCGGCGCGAGTGGACGGCGGAGGTCCAGGCCTGAGAAGCGCCCGTCCAGCAAGTCTTCTGATGAGAGGCGCACACTCCCCAGGTCGAAGGCCTGGTCGCGCCGGTAGCACTCTGTGAGCAGGCGGAAGAGGGCTTCCCTACTGACCGTGGGGAGCATGTCGTTGGTGTTGGTGTTAGATGGTGGCGGTAGATCGGGATTACTGATGGTGATGGGCTCCTTTCTCTTGTTGCTTATCTCCTGCTTTTCGGCCACTGTACCTGAGCGGCCAGGCAAGAACCGGTAATCTTCGCCTGCTCCCCGAACCCCAATTCAAACTGCTCTAGCCGCAGGCCTCATCGTTCTTCTTCCCAGTCGTTAGGAACAGCCGTTGGCAGCGCCGCGCCGCCGGAATGAGCCGCTCGCTCCTCGTTGAGTTGAAGGAGCCGGCCGAGTATCTCCTGGTCATCGAGAGGATAGGGCCAACCGTAGGCTGCAAAAACGGCACGATCCAGGCGGTCATGTGCCTGGGTGAGCCAGCTCGGGCATTGGTTGTAGAGGTTAGTCAGCGTTCGAGTCTGGAGCCCAGCAGGGCTGAGTCCCGCAGGGTGCAGCCATCCTTGACGGAGCGCATCCAACGTCTGAGCAGCAATGGCAATGGCAGTGGTTTGCTGCTCGTTCACTGGCTGAGGGAAAGGGAAGGTTTCAAACGTGGTTGTCGGCGTGTAGCGAAAGCCACTCTCAACCTCGCGCAATTGAGTACCCATAGCACGTGCCCACAGTTCATGAACCCGGGAATGCAACACACCGAAGAAGAAGTCGTCCTCACGAGCAAAGGCTATGAGGGCATTATGAGGCAGCGTTTCGGCGCTGAGCCAAGTAAACAGGCGATACTTGGACGTCGTCGGCGTCACAATGTATCGCCGTAGACCAGCTAGCGCTCGACGCATCCCACTGCGCGGCTCAGCATGGAGCCACCAACGAGCAGCATACGCGGCTCGATTGTTAGCACGTCGCTCTGGCTCTACATGTGTGCGCACATATTCGAACGGGGCTTCATACAATGCGGCTTCCTCTATTGGCATATTGAGGCCGAAGTCGATGATGTACATCCCCCGAGGTCGGCTGGTCACGTCCAGGCCGTTGGCCCAAGGCCTAACAACCTCCCGGTTGCTCTTACCGTGAGGATTCGGGGTACTGAGCATGGTGTGTGCAATGGTTGCGGAGATTTCGAATGATCCGCCTTTTGTGTCACCCATGAAGGCAATACCGAAGTTCTCGGGGAGTCGCCGAGCCCGAGTGACATCCAAGGTGGCCGTTAGATTCGCGTTGATCGTTGTAACGGGACGTCCGTTGAGCGTGTGCTCCGCCTGAACCCCATTGTCGAACCCGACGATAGAGACATGAACGGACGCTCCCTCGACGACCCATGGCTCATCCGACCACGCCATGAAGATGTCGCCAGTCTCCTTGATGCGCTCCAATATCTTCCGGTTGGCCCCACCGCGGATACCCTGAGTAGCAAGCAGACCGGCGCGCCTCGCTCGACCACTGGCGACCATGGCGCGCGCTTTCTCATGCCAGTAGCACACGAAATCGGCCTCCCGAGGAACTCGACCGTTGTAGACGGCAAAGAGCCGATCGACGTATGCGTTGCCAAGGTACGAGCGCATCAACTTGCCACCGACAAAAGGAGGGTTGCCGATGATGAACTCAGCATCTGGCCACTCCGGCT
>Ga0070730_10002646_pt1 | contig 16218 bp, 13 predicted proteins | sample Coa_R1_3_FD_66447 | JGI IMG/M metagenome (GOLD analysis project Ga0070730, IMG submission 66447) | Surface soil microbial communities from Centralia Pennsylvania, which are recovering from an underground coalmine fire - Coalmine... | ecosystem: Environmental > Terrestrial > Soil > Unclassified ...
CTACATTGAGATCTGCGGCTTTGGCCCGAAGGGGTCAGCGCCTGTTGGTCTCTACGAGAGCGCGCGTGTACGTGTTGAGCAGAGTGGGACGGTGATGGTCTATACTGGCTCTTCCCCACATGGGCAGGGAGAGGAAACAACCTTCGCGCAGATCGTCGCCGAAGAATTTAGCATTCCGGTCGATAATGTCATGATTATGCATGGCGACACCGACTCCACCCCGGAAGGACGCGGTACCTATGGCAGCCGTACTACTGCGGTGGGTGGTTCGGCGGTCTTTAACGCAGTCCAGCGACTGAAGGAGAAGATGACGCAGATTGCTTCCCATATGCTGGAGGCCAGCGCATCCGATGTGACGCTGGAAGATGGCAAGTTTTCGGTAGCCGGCTCGCCTCAGAAGTCAGTTACGTTTACCGATGTAGCGGCAACCGCCAATCTCTCGAATACCCTGGCGCCTGGTATCGAGCCGGGTCTGGAGACGACGGTCTTCTTCGAGCCAGAGGCCTGCGTCTTCCCCTTTGGCACGCATATCTGTACCGTTGAGGTAGACAAGGACACCGGCGAGGCAAAGATGACACGTTTTGTGGCCGTTGACGACTGCGGCCGACAGCTTAATCCTCTGCTGGTGCAGGGCCAGGTCCATGGAGGCATTGCGCAGGGCGTCGGTCAGGCTATGTGGGAAGGCGTCGAGTATGGAGAGGATGGCCAACTGTTGACCGCAACACTGATGGACTACGCCATGCCAGTTGCTTCGGAGTTCCCCACCTTTGAGCTGGACCACACCATCACATTAACACCGGTAAATCCTCTCGGGGTGAAGGGTATCGGCGAAGCAGGCACAATCGGATCAACTCCGGCGGTGGCGGCAGCAGTTGCCGATGCGCTGGGCGTGGCTCACGTAGATATGCCATTCAGAGCAGAGAAACTGTGGAGAATCATCCACCAGAAATAAAGATTACCAGACGCGATACAGCGGCGCTCTATCTACCCTGATAGCGCGCCCAACGAAGAGGAGAAGATAGTATGTCAGTTCCAGCAGCATTCGAGTATCATACTGCACAGACGGTGGATGAGGCTATTGCCCTGCTGCAACAATATGGTGACGAGGCCAAGGTACTGGCAGGCGGTCATAGCCTGATCCCGGCGATGAAACTGCGCCTGTCACAGCCAGAACACCTTGTTGATATCGGCAGAATTAGCGGCCTCTCGTATATTCGTGAAGATGGGAACGCGGTTGCCATTGGCGCACTTACAACATATAGCACGCTAGAGCGTTCCGAATTATTACGCCAGCACTTCCCACTGCTCCCCGAGGGCACATCCTTAATTGGCGACACGCAGGTACGCAATCGCGGGACCATTGGCGGCAGCCTGGCGCACTCAGATCCAGCCTCCGATATGCCTGGCATTGTACTGGCACTCAAGGGAGAAATGGTTGTCCAGGGTTCCAAAGGCAAACGGACGGTCAAGGCGGATGATTTCTTTCTCGGCACCTTTACCACAGCTCTGGAGCCTGACGAGATCCTGGTAGAAATTCGCCTGCCCATCCCGGCCGCGCGCACAGGTAGCGCGTATGAAAAGCTAGCTAATAAAGCTTCGCACTACGCAGTCGCAGGCTGCGCAGCTGTCATCTCGCTGAGTGGTGACGGCACCTGCAGCGCGGCCAGCATAGCGATCACAGGCGCATCCATGCAAACAAGCCGTGCCAGTGCAGTTGAAGCGGCACTGGTTGGCAAGAAGTTGGATGAGGCCACAGTGGCGGAAGCGGCCAGTCACGCCCCGGAAGGACTGGATCTTGTGGCAGATATCCACGGGTCCAAAGAGTATCGTAGCAATATGACCACAGTAGTCACACGCAGAGCTATTCTGCGAGCTGCTGAGCGCGTCTAGGGTCTTACAGAAGGTCTACCACCGTTTAACAGAAGGGCGAACAATACATGTTCGCCCTTCGCTTAAGATCCAACTTCATGCTATTCACATCTCTTTAGCATGTTTCTACTGTCTCTGGATGTTCTCCACCTATAGAAAGGATTCTCTAGAATGGAAATGCTCCGCGAGATTATTCCGTTTTTCATCGGGCTGGTGCTGCCGCCAGTGATGATGCTCCTCGCTCGTATTATGCGCTTTGAGCGCATGAACAGCTTGCTCTCCTTCATACTGGCCATCCTTGTAGGCTGCTGCGTCAGTTTTTTCGCGGGAGAAATTACTGATAGCCTGGCTGAAAGTTGTATGGCTATTATCATTGATACCTCTCTGGTCTACACAGGCTCGCAAGCCGCCTATCGACTGTGGTGGAAGCCATTGCTGGCTCGTCGCCTCTCTCAACAGCAGGTAAAGTCGCCGCTCTCTTGAACAAGAAGAAACGCGGGATCCACCTCATATATCTACATACAGCAGATGAAACAGAATGCAAGAAAGAATGAGAGATTCTGATGCACGATCAGCATGACTCACACGCGAAGGAGAATCAGCCTCTAAAAGCAAAATCGGGTGCACAGATTGACCCCAGTTTGCTGAATGGCATGGAGTGGCGCTCCATTGGTCCATATCGTGGAGGGCGGGTAGTTGCAGTGGCTGGTGATCCTGTGGAGAAGCAGCGGTTCTATTTTGGTTCGACAGGAGGGGGCGTCTGGAAAACCACAGATGGCGGTTTAGTCTGGGAGAATATCTCTGACGGATACTTTCAACGAGCCTCCGTTGGGGCTCTCGCCGTTTCACAGGCTGATCCTAATGTCATCTATGCCGGAATGGGTGAAACAACGATTCGGGGAAATGTTGCGCATGGCGACGGCGTCTATAGATCGACGGATGGAGGGCAGAGTTGGACGCATCTCGGTCTGCAAGCTACGCGCCATATTGCCAGAGTGCGGATCCATCCTCAGAACCCTAACCTGGTCTATGTCGCTGCACTCGGGCATGCTCATGGCCCTAATCCCGAGCGAGGCGTTTATCGCACACAGGACGGCGGTAAAAAGTGGGAGCTGATCCTCTTCCGCAGCGAAAAAGCGGGAGCTATTGACCTCTCAATAGACCCTGATAACCCACGCATACTCTATGCTGCTTTCTGGGAAGCGTGCCGTCTACCGCATACGCTTATCAGCGGCGGCGAGGGAAGTGGCATCTTCAAATCAATAGATGGCGGAGACAGCTGGACCGAGATCTCACGCAAACCTGGTCTACCAACCGGGATGTTGGGCAAAATTGGGATCGCAGTATCACCTGCAAAGGCCGGACGAGTGTGGGCCATTATCGAGACGGAGGACAGCGCTGTGTTTCGCTCAGACGATGGGGGCGAACACTGGCAGCGACTGAGTGAAGAGCGAAGTCTCTTTGCCCGTGCATGGTACTACCAGCACATCATCGCCGACCCGGCAGACGCAGAGACGCTCTGGGTACTGAATGTGCAAGCCTGGAAATCTATCGATGGGGGACGCACATTTTTTGACGTGGCAACCCCCCATGCGGATAACCACGACATGTGGATTGATCCTCTTGATCCCTTGCGCATGATCGAAGGCAACGACGGTGGGGCCTGTATCTCCTTTAATGGAGGCGAGAGCTGGTCAACGCAATACAATCAGCCAACGATAGAGTTTTATCATGTCACAACAGATAATCAGGTTCCCTATCGGATCTATGGCGCCCAACAGGACAATACCACGCTTTCGCTGCCCACACGCTCTCCGCTGGCCGGGATCACCCAATTAGATTGGTATGATGTCGGAGGTGGTGAGAGCGGCTATATTGCTGTGCGACCTGATGACCACAACATTGTGTACGCCGGGAACTACCAGGGTTATATTACTCGCTATGATCATAGAACGCGGCAGTCACGCAACATCAGCGTGTGGCCTGAGGCGGCGTCGGGCTGGGGAGCCGGATCGCTGAGATATCGCTTCCAGTGGACGGCGCCGATCATGCTCTCTCCCCATGATCCAGATATCCTCTACATCACAGGAAATCACGTGTTTCGCTCGACCAATGAAGGAAGCAGCTGGCAGGCGATCAGTCCCGATCTGACGCGCAACGATAGCAGCCGCCTGGAAGCGTCGGGAGGGCCAATCAATAAGGATAACACGGGGGCGGAATATTATGGGACCATTTTTGCCTTTGCCGAGTCGCCCTGTGAACGTGGAGTGTTCTGGGCCGGCTCAGATGATGGGCTCATCCACCTCTCGCGCGATGATGGGAAGTCGTGGGAGCCTGTCACGCCTCGGGATCTACCCGAATGGGCGCTGATCAGCATCATCGAGCCCTCACCATATGATCCGGCAAGCGCATACGTTGCCGCTACACGCTACAAACTGGATGATTTCACACCGTATCTCTACAAAACGCATGACTATGGGAAAACGTGGTATAGAATCACGGCAGGGATTCGAGAACAGGATTTCACACGTGTTATACGGGCTGATCCAGTAAGGCGCGGACTCTTGTATGCTGGAACAGAGACAGGCGTATATATCTCGTTTGACGACGGGGAACAATGGCAGCCGCTCCAATTGAATCTGCCTGTGGTACCCATTCATGATCTGGCCATCAAAGAGAGCAATCTGATCGCGGCTACACATGGGCGAGCATTCTGGGTGCTGGATGATATCACCCCTCTGCGCCAGCTGAATGAGCAGGTCGAGCAGAGCGCAGCCTATCTGTTCGCTCCACGCCCTACAATCCGCTTTATGACTGTAGGGGGATTTTCACAGGTGCCGGAGAGTGGAAAATATTACCGTAAGACCGGGGTGACGACGATAAGCACGCGTCGCGAAGAGAAACCCACAGGAGAAAAAGTTGATCGTAACCTGGATGCCGGACAAAATCCGCCCGATGGCGTGATGATCAGCTATTATCTCAAGGAGCAACCGGAAGGGGAGGTGAAGCTGATTATCCTTGATACCAGTGGCCAGGAGATCAGAAGCTTCTCAAGCGAAGAAGCTGCAGCAGACCCAAAGAGAACAAGAGCAGCAAAAAAAAATGGGAAGAAGGAAGTACGCGTAGCAAAAGAGGCTGGCACGCATCGCTTTGTGTGGAATATGCGCTATCCCGATCCGACAAAACTTGAGGAGGGGTTTATGGGTGGCGAGAATACGCTGGTAGGACCGGTCGTGGCGCCCGGAACGTATCAGGTTCGGTTGGTGGCAGGAGAGCAGAGCCATACAACCTCTTTTGAGATCCAGAAGGATCCCCGCGTAGCAGCAACCCAGCACGATCTGGAGGCCCAGTTCGCATTGCTATTACGCATACGAGACAGGCTTTCAGAGACCCACGAGGCGATCACAACACTCCGAGATATCCGGCAGCAAGTAGAGCAGTGGGAGCAGCGGACACAGGGGCGAGAGGATTACAAGGCCATTGGTGACCAGGCAAAGGCATTAAAAGAAAAGCTAACAGCCATCGAAGAAGAGTTCATCCAGGTCAAGGCCAAAACCAGGCAGGATACCCTGAATTACCCGGCCAAACTCAACGTCAGGCTGTCGGCACTCACAGGCGTAGTTGCCAGTGCTGATGCGGCGCCAACTGAGCAGGCATATGAGGTGTTCGAACACCTCTCAACGCAGGTGCAGGCGCAGTTGAATCGCTTACAGGAATGTATTACTACTGATCTGGCTGCTTTCAACAGGCTCATTCGTGAGTCAGAACTGCCCGCCATAATGCCCTCTGTGCCTGCGAAAAAGCGGGAGGGTTGAAGGAAAAGGGAAGGAAGCTCTCACCTCCTCAGGAGGTAACTGCTCTGGTCAGTCCTATTTGTTACTGGGTGGCAAGCACAGCCCGGTTACATCCTGGTTACATGTAACCAGGATGTAACCAGGATGTAACCGGGCTTGGAGCGGCCTCTGGAGGGGCTTTATGGCATTCTGGTTACAGGTTACACGTCAGGGGGGAAAAGCAAAATCCCGGAAATACCGCTTTTACTAGTTAGATGGTTGTCTAATTGTATCATTCTCAAAGGGGATAGCGAGCGTTTCTCCTCGCAGCCGTTGCACGTCGCGCATGGGGGGGACACCAAAGAGGCTTTTGTACTCTCGATTGAAGTGGGAAGCGTCTTGATACCCGACGCGATAGGCCGCACTGGCCGCATCCAGGTTTTCCCCCAACATCAGACGACGTGCGTGCTGAAGTCGCAACCGCTTCTGGAATTGCAAGGGGCTCATCGCGGTGACGGTCTTGAAGTGATGGTGCAAGCCTGAAACGCTCATGCCCAACTCGTGCGCGAGGTCCTCGATGGGCAATGGCTGGTCGAAGTCCTGGCGCAATCGGGCAATGGCTCTAGCGATATCGGAGGTATATCCTCCCAGGACCGCCAGGTGGCGGAGGCGGTCCCCCTGCTCTCCTATGAGGAGACGATAGATGATTTCCCGCGTAATCAATGGCAGCAGGACCGGCGCTTCGGCAGGAGCATCCAGGAGCCTGACAAGACGCACGGCCGCGTCGAGCAGATTGCCATCCAGCAGACTGACATCGATAGCTCTTGCGTTCGCCTGCTTCGTTGGCGAGGTGTATCCCGCTTCCAGCAGAACAGAACTCACGAGGGTGGGAGGGAGTTCCAGGCGAAGACTGAGGTAGGGCCGTTCTTTTGAGGCTTCTACAACCTGGCTCACGCTGGGAAGCTCGATCGTGGTCAGCAGGTAATGCAGAGGATCGTACCGATAGCGACTCTCACCGAGCAGAACCTCTTTGCCGCCCTGAGCAATCACGCACACGGATGGGGTGGATACCCCATGAAGTGGCGCTGTCGATGAGGATGAACGAGCCAGATGCAACCCCGGCAACGGCTGAGCCGTTCCATCTTCACGAAGAACCCGCGAGACCAGCTCAACCAGTTCCTCGCGATTGGCCTGGAGTCGTTGAAGCTCGCGTTCGGCCTGCTCTTTGATCATTGTAGACATCGGAATCCCTTCTCTTCTGGCTCTTGTGCTCATCTTCAAGTTTTGCAGAATCAAGCAATCATTATCGACAATCATTCTATCACCCCGCGCTCTGAAGCGTCTATACTGCCTTTAGATCAAGCACATGCCTCTCTGCTTGTGCAGTCCTGCTGGACCTTTCTTCAAGGGAGGCTGAAACGTGCTGATAGTTTATATTGGAGAGACAAAAAGGAGCAACCGAAATGGGAAAGCTTGATGGAAAAGTCGCGATTGTGACCGGGGCCGGGCGAGGGATAGGGCGCGCGATCGCAGAGGCATACCTGCAAGAAGGGGCGTCGGTGGCGATCACGGCTGCACAGGGACAAACCGAACTCGATCAACTAGCGAAGCAGGATTGGTCTGAACAGGTGTTGGCGCTGCTCGCCGATGTGACGAATCCAGAGGCATGTGAACAGGTGGTGGACCAGACCATCCAACGGTTTGGGCACGTAGATATCCTGGTCAATAACGCTGGTCGAGGCATGAAGTATGTCAATGCTTCTTTTCTGACGGAGCCAACGCGCTTTTGGGAAGTAGAGCCTGCGGTCTGGCGTATGATCATAGAAACGAATGCCAATGGGCCATTCTATATGGCTCGTGCAGTTGTTACACGTCTGCTGGAGCAGCAGCGCGAGGGGAGTATCATTAACATTGGAGTGAGCTATGAAACGATGAAGCGGCGCGGTTTTTCTCCCTATGGACCGTCGAAGGCCGCGCTTGAGTCCGCCTCGGCCATCTGGGCACAGGAGCTGATCGAGGCGCGTATTCGTGTCAATATTCTGCTGCCGGGTGGCGCGACCAATACTGGTATGGTCCCGGCTTCGACGCCAGCGGATGTACAGGCGCGTTTGCTCCAGCCGGAGATCATGAAGGCTCCGGCTGTGTTTCTCGCCTCGGACGCTTCGCAAGAGTTCACCGGTCGTCGCTTGATTGCAACGGAATGGAGCGAGACGAATCCGCAGGGCAGAGCTATTGTGGAGGGAATTGGCTAGCTCTTCGCGGATCGAGAGAGCGCACGACAATGCTCTGCGGTTGGACCGCATGCATCCGGTGATGGCCTTCGAAGGAGTGGCTAAAGGCCAAATTGCGGAGATGTGTCTTTTTCCGGCCTGGTGGGACTTTGGTTCGATCTGTTGGATGAACCTGTAACAAATTCTTCCTCAGAATTGAATATGTAGTAAGAATAAGATTGTTAAGGAGCGTCTTGATGGCGGCAAAAGGATTTGCAGATGGAACCTGAGATAGCCCAGCGTGTGATCCAAAAAAGCCCCAGTGCGGCTGTCTCCTCTACAAAAGACCCATTGATTGAGTTTCTGAACGAGAAGACAGCCCCTCTGCTGGGAACTTTGCGCTCCTACGTGCAACGCATGGGCCTTGCCAGCGGCGAGGAGGTGCCAGCGGTGGCGCTTGAGGTATTACAAGAAGTAGCCATTGAGGCGCTTGATCACGCGGACCGCTTCAATCCGACGGGTCAACCTATGGCCTGGCTACTGGGTATTGCTGCGAATATCATCAAACGCAAAAAGGCTGAACGAGCGAAACGTTCCATGCGAGAGTTGTCCATCACACGCTTCTCCACAACAGAGCAAGAAGTGGGAAGCGAGAGCGACCTGTTTGATCAGATTGCAACGCCTATTTTAGGCGGACCAGAACAGGAGATTGAAGCCAGTGAGCAGGCTGAGATGATGCTTGCGCTGGTTTCAGAGGAGGATCAACATATATTACGGCTCGCGTTCCTATACGATTTCGAGCGGGAGGCGCTGGCAGCAGAACTGGGAATTGCGCCAGGGACAGCACGCGTAAGACTTCATCGTGCACTGAGTCGATTGCGCGTGGCCTGGCAGAAAGAGCAGCAGAGAGGAGAAGGCCATGCATAAGCAGCTACCATCATCTATACAACAACGCATCACGATATTGCAGGATTATATACATGCAATGGAATCGGGCGACGCCGGGGCGATAGCCGCCGTGTTAAGGCAGGCTGAGCAGGATCAGGGGCTAGAGCGTATGATCCTGGAAGTCAACGATGTCTATCAGCAAGAGGACCAGACTGTTGTACAGGCAGGTGATGTTGCTATGGCGCACTCACTCCTTTTCAAAGCAAGCCAGACAGATCAGATAAGCAGGAGAGAACAGATGGAGAGCCCGTCTTTAAATAATACAGTACCCTCTCACGGGTCAACAGAAAACGCCATCAAAAGTCCCTCTTTCCCCTCCCACGAAGTAGGAGGGAGTATAGAAGAGCAAACCGAACCCGTCAATGGATTCAGCACCAGGAGGAAGGTGGCAACGCCAGTGCTGCCAGCAAGGACTGTAGCGCCTCAGAAGTGGTATCGGTCGCGAAGCAGATGGATCGCGGTCGCCGTAGCAGCAGCATTGATTGCACTCCTGTTGCTACCTGGAACCAGCGCGCTGGCGAATCAATTTCTTTCACTCTTCAAGCCGCAGCAATTCCAGGCCGTACAAGTCAGCAAACAAGATGTATCCACCCTGTCCAATTACCCTGCTCCCAGCATTGATGACTTTGGCAGCGTCCAACTTCAAGCGAAGAGCCTGCAGATACAGCATAACCTGACCCAGGCTCAGGCGGCACAAAAGGTCAACTTCACTATCCTGCTGCCAGGCCAGTTGCCAAAGGGCGTCACCAACGATCCAGTCTTTAGCGTCGTCGATAGTGGTCATGGCACATTTACCTTCAGCGCTGCTAAAGCACACGCCTATCTTGCGAAAAATGGCCATGGCAGCGTGCAGGTGCCGACCAATCTCGACGGGGCAACCTTTGAGGTCACAACGACTGCAGGCGTTATGATCAGTTATAGTAACCACACAGGCAATCCATTCAGGGTCGTAGAAATGCCCAGCCCGGTCATACAAGCCACCGGGAAGGCTTCGCTGCTTGAGTTGCGCGACTTCATGCTCTCGCTGCCTGGCCTGCCGCCGACGCTTGTCACGCAGCTCAAGCAGATCGATCTGAATAGTGGTACGGTCCCGCTACTTGTTCCCGCTGGGATAGACTCACAATCGGTCACCGTGCATGGCACAGCCGGGCTGCTGCTGAGCAGTAGCAAAACAACGACGGTCGAAGAGGTGAAGCAGTTTCCTGTCGGCAGCATGGTAGTCTGGCAGATGAACGGTATCATCTACGCCCTGGGCGGCATTGTAACGGACACCAACCAATTGGTTAGTGCCGCTAACTCGTTGAAGTAATCAGGATTACCAACCAATTGGTTAGTATTAGCAACTCCTACAGGAGCAATAGATACCAACCAATGAGTGGGTATTGCCAATTCGACACAATGGCAAACACATTGATCCAACGCAGGACACACAAAAATTGTGTCCTGCATATCTCTTATTTCAGGAGGATGAGCTATGCAAATGTCTCCGCCTGCCCACACGCCGCAATCGCAGCCAGAGGGAGGGTCAGGGGGGAGCGTTGACTCCCATGTACCAGTAGTGGAAGTAAGGGGATTGCGCAAAGTTTACGGCCAGCTTATTGCCGTAGAAGACATCAGCTTTGTGACCTATCGTGGTGAGGCTTTTGGCTTTCTCGGGCCAAATGGCGCTGGCAAAAGTACAGTGGTGAAGATACTGACCGGGCTGGTCGCTCCCACCGCAGGAGCGATCCAGGTTCTGGGGCAACCGCTTGGCCATATTGAAACCCGACGGCGCATAGGCTACTTACCAGAGTTCCCCACCTTTCACCGCTGGCTCAAAGCCTCGGACTTCCTGGAGTTTCATAGTCGACTCTACGGCATAAGCGGAAACAGGCTGGCAAAGCGGTGCAGGGAAGTGCTGGAGATGGTTGGGCTGAGCGGACGCGAACACCAGAAACTGGGGACCTTCTCTAAGGGGATGCTGCAACGTATAGGGCTGGCTCAGGCCCTGCTCAACCAGCCAGATTTACTTATTCTCGATGAACTGGTCTCTGGACTTGACCCGGTCGGTCAGCGCGATATGCGCGAACTCTTGCTGTATTTCAAGTCTGAGGGGACGAGTATCTTTCTGAATTCGCATCAGCTTGCCGATGTGGAAGCAGTATGTGATCGGGTAGCAATTATCAATCAGGGATGTATTTTGAAAGTCGGGACACCACCAGAACTCTTCGGCGAGCAACCAATGTTGGAGGTGCGTGTGGACGCAGTGAGCGAGAAATTACTGCAACAACTCAATGGCATAGCAGTCAATATACAACGGGATAAAGAAGATCCCAATTGTCTGCTCATTGAAGTCCAGCAGGCTGAGCAGGCAGCGGATATCGCGAATATCGTACACGCCTGTGGCGCCCGCCTCTACACTCTGGCGCCACGCCGTCGCTCATTGGAGCAACTCTTTTTCCACACCATCGAAACATTGAGCCAGCAAAAATAAGACTCCAAGGAGTACAACATGGGATTGTTATTGATAACGCGCTTTACTATACAAGAAGCCTTTCATCGCTGGCTGTTGTTTGCCATGTTATTACTGAATATTTTGCTGCTGGGAGTTTTCGCGCTACTGCTCAACGCCGCCTATACATCGGTAGTCGCGAACTCAGCCAGGCAAGTTGATCCGCAATTGGACCTGCTGAGATTCAGTATGGCAATTAGCATTTTATCGGTCTGGGCGGTATACCTGCTCAGTGGCGCATTGACCATAGTATTGACTGTGGGTATGACCTCAGGGGAGATCGAGGCTGGAACATTCGCCATGATCGTCTCCAAGCCGTTGCGGCGTATGGAAATTATTATAGGAAAATGGTTGGGCTATGGAGTGATCCTGAGCATCTACACAGCCATGCTCTTTTTCACCTTCCTTGGTCTTATCTACTGGCGTACCGGCTACTGGCCCGAACAGGCGCTCCCAGCGCTGGGGATGATAGAGCTGAGTATGCTTGTGCTGCTGGCGCTAACAACGCTGGGCAGCGCCTGGTTTCCAACACTCGTCAATGGAGCGATCGCGATTATGCTGTTCATTGGAGCGCCGCTGGCCAGTTTTGTGCAGCTGATCTCACCTACGCCGAGTGCGACAACCCAGAATATCACGACAATCATCAATCTGATCATCCCAACCGATGCCCTCTGGCATGGAGCCTCGTACTACTTGATTCCACCTTATATCTTGACGCTGGCACAGCAGCAGGGGTCGTCGGAACTATTTAGCACCCCCTTTACCTCGATTCAGCCACTCCCGCCGGCACTGCTCAGCTGGGCTATCCTCTACTGCATCGTCTTGCCTCTTATCGGGACCTGGCGCTTCCAACGCCGCGACCTATAAGAGAAGATCAGCTCTCCCTACCGTGGATAAAAATGTGCTATCATGCAAACATCTCGTGAAACGCCTCAATCGCCGAGGCTCATGTGGAGCAGCATGACGGGTACACACATTAAACAATGGGAGAGAAGAGTAGTATGCGTGACATTCGGATAGAACGCTGGGCCCATACCCTGGTCCACTATTGCTTGTATTTGAAAGAGGGGGATATCTTTGCCATTTATGCCACACCGGAGGCAGCACCGCTGGTAGAGGCGGTGTATAGAGAGGCCCTGCATGCTGGCGCCTACGTACTTCCATTTATTCAACTGGATCAGCTCAATGCTGTGCTTTTGCAGGAGGGCAGCGATGCACAACTGACATGGCTCACCCCAATTGCCAGCGTCCTGGCCGAAAAGGTGACGGCGCGCCTCTTGATCGAGTCGAGCAATAATACAAAAGGGCTGAGCAATATTGACCCGGCTCGCGCGGCAAAGTTTTATCAGTCCAATAGACAGCTTCGTTCCCTCTATCGCCAGCGCGAACAGGCAGGAGAGTATCGATGGTGCATCACACTCTATCCAACTAATGCGTACGCCCAGGATGCTAAAATGTCGCTGCGCGATTTTGAGGAATTCGTGTTTGAGACGTGCTTCCTCAATGATCCTGATCCGATTGCACGCTGGAAGGCGTTGGGGGCACAGCAGCAATATCTGGTTGATTGGCTGGCGGGGCATAAACAGGTGCATATCGTGGGTGAGGGGACCGATCTGACGCTCTCGATTGAGAACCGGATCTTTATCAATAGCGATGGAAAACGGAATTTTCCCAGCGGAGAGTTTTTCACCAGTCCGGTTGAGCAGAGCGCCAATGGGGTGATCCGATACGATATTCCCACCGTCTATAATGGGCACGCGGTTGAGGGCATTCGCCTGGTGTTCCGCGATGGGAAGGTCATCGAAGCCAGCGCGAACCAGGGGGAAGAGTATCTTTCGCAGATGCTGGATATGGATGAGGGTGCCCGCTATCTAGGCGAGTTCGCCTTTGGCAATAATGCGGGGGTGACGCGAGGCACGCAGAATATTCTCTTTGATGAGAAGATGGGTGGCACGGTGCATTTAGCGTTAGGGCAATGCTATCCCGAAACAGGGGGGCTCAACCAATCGGCGCTACACTGGGATATGGTCTGTGACCTGCGTCAGAACGGCGAGGTGTGGGTGGATGATACGCTGTTCTTGAAGGATGGGAAGATCCTGGTGTAGGTTGGCTCACGGAAGAGGCGCACCTTGCTAACTTCCCTTTCGATAGCATAGAATAAAGGCACTACATTGTTATGCAGACGGCCAACGAACTTCATTCTAGCTTCGCTCAGGCCGTCTGTAAGGAAGTATCTTGTGTGTGCTGAAAAGCATTAGTCTGTTCTTGGAGGATGCCGTTGGAGCAGGAACTATTGACACCATTTGCGACGATTGAAGAAGTCCAGCGAGCGATGTTTGCTCACAATTACATAGCAGATCGCAGCCTGGCAACGGCAGTGTTCCTGGCGCTCAAGCAACGTAAGCCGCTTTTGCTAGAAGGAGAGCCGGGAGTAGGAAAGACGGAGGTTGCCAAAGTGCTGGCTGCGCTCCTCAACACAAAATTGATCCGCCTGCAATGCTATGAGGGGATCGATATCAGCACAGCCGTCTACGAATGGAACTACACGCGCCAGATGCTGCATATTCGCCTGGCGGAAGCAGGCCATATGAACCGGCAAGGAGAATTGCAAGAGATCTTTGGGCCTGAGTTTCTGATGCAGCGACCGCTTCTGCAAGCCATTGATCCAGCCAATGCCAGTGCGCCAGTTTTGTTAATTGACGAATTAGATCGCAGCGATGAAGAATTTGAAGCCTATCTGCTCGAACTGCTCTCAGACTTCCAGATTACCATTCCTGAAATCGGCACGATCCAGGCCAAAGAGCCACCTTTTGTGATTATTACCTCGAATCGCACACGCGAGATCCATGACGCGCTGCGGCGGCGCTGCCTCTATTATTGGATCGACTTCCCCACGCTGGAGAAAGAATACCAGATTATACTGGCACGCATGCCAGGCGTACCAGAGCGACTGGCAAAGCAGGTCTGTACTTTTGTGCGCGAACTGCGCAGCATCGATCTCTATAAAGCGCCCGGGGTGGCGGAGACGCTTGATTGGATCAGCTCGCTATTGGCATTGCAGCAGATGGAATTGGTTGAGGGTCCAGTACGCGATTCGCTCGGCGCCTTGCTGAAATATCAGGATGACATCTTGAAGGTAGGGGGCAACGAGATGAACAAGATACTGCAAAAAGCGCGAGGAGCGTCGTAATCTATGAGCGTGCAGCCACAAGATAACGGCGAATACAAACAGCCCCTCGTTATGCGCCCACTCGATATCGAGCGAGGGGAGCGACTGCTCTACCGCCTGACCGAATTTGGACGCTTGCTGTGGGAGGTGGGGATCAACGTGGGGCCACACCAGATGCTCGGCCTGGCCGAGACGCTCAAGTATATCGACCCGACCAACAAAGAAGATTTCTACTACACACTCAAGTGCAGTTTGCTGAGCAGGCATGAACAGGAACCGGTCTTTAATCAATTGTTCAGCTACTACTGGTTTGTGCGCGACAATCCCAACAAGAAAGATGCGCCTCCTGGAACGGTCAGGCACGAGGAACGTCAGATGCGCCTTCCCCCGTCGGAGCGCAAAAGGCTGGCGGAACATCTCAACGCCAATGAACGCAAAGAGGTGCGCACTGAGATGAAGCCAGGCGAGCGGCGCAGTTTCAAGGATGAGGAAGAAGAGGAAGAAGACGACGATGTAGGGAAGCCGCAGGGGACAGCGTATAGCGCCATCGAACAATTGCGCAAGAAAGATTTTGAGAACTTCTCCTGGGATGAGGTACAGGAGGCGAAAAGGCTGATGGCAGAGATGCGCTGGCACCTGGGCATGCGACCGACGCGGCGCAAAACACCCGCCAGGAATGGCTCTTATCCCGACATGAGACGCATCGTGCGACGCAATTTGAAGTACGGAGCGGAGATGATCGAGCTGACGTGGCGCGAGATCAAACGTAAGCCACGGCCACTGGTCATTATCTGCGATATCAGTGGATCCATGAGCCTCTATTCGCGACTGCTACTGCACTTCATTCATACCATTTCAAATGGCCTGCTGAATGTCGAAGCCTTTGTCTTTGGGACCCGTCTCACACGCATTACACGGCAGTTGAAGAGACGCGATGTAGATGATGCAGTGCGCGACGTCTCAAAACTTGTGCAGGACTGGTCGGGTGGCACACGTATCGGCGACGCCCTGCACAACTTCAACCACCAGTGGGCGAAACGTGTGCTGGGACGAGGCGCGGTAGTTCTGATTATCAGTGATGGCTGGGACCGCGGCGAAGCGGGTGTGCTGCAAGTTGAGATGGATCGCCTCCAACATAGTTGCCATCGCCTGATCTGGCTCAATCCGCTGCTAGGCTCGCCCGACTATCGGCCTCTGACAATCGGCATGAAGACGGCATTGCCATTTATTGACAACTTTTTGCCAGCACATAATTTGAATAGCCTGATCAACCTGGGGAAGCTCCTCTCCACCATTGATGACAGCAGGCCAGAACGCAATCCAGCCGCACGACGGAAGGCAGTTGAGGCATGGAGCAAACGCAAAATATAGTGAAAGGCAGGCATGCGATGCGTGATGTATTACCTGATATTGAGAAGTGGCGTAGCCGTGGCGAGAAAGTAGCGATCGCCACCGTCGTCAGTATGGCAGGATCGGCCCCACGCAGGCCAGGCGCGAAACTGGCGGTCAGCGAAAAAGGCGAGCTGACCGGCTCAGTCAGCGGCGGCTGCGTGGAGCCAGCGGTGGTCGAGGCCGCCATGGAGGTAATTGAGAATGGTCGGCCACAGATGCTCGAATTTGGTATTAGCGAAGAGCAGAATATCGAGCAGATAGGCCTGGCCTGCGGCGGCACTATCCGCGTCTTTGTAGAACGACTTGACTGGTAGGATGTTTTATCCACGGCAAATAGCAGGTGACAACTGCTGAGCTTATGGTGTC
>Ga0070730_10002647_pt1 | contig 16214 bp, 20 predicted proteins | sample Coa_R1_3_FD_66447 | JGI IMG/M metagenome (GOLD analysis project Ga0070730, IMG submission 66447) | Surface soil microbial communities from Centralia Pennsylvania, which are recovering from an underground coalmine fire - Coalmine... | ecosystem: Environmental > Terrestrial > Soil > Unclassified ...
GTGCCGCCGACGGGGGCGAAGGGGCTGAACCTTGCCGCTGCCGATGTGGCGATGCTGACGCGCGGGATCGTGGCGTTCTATCGCGACGGCCGGACCGACATGCTGGACGAGTATTCAGCGACGTGTCTGCGGCGGATCTGGAAGGTGCAGCGGTTCTCCTGGTGGATGACGACGCTGCTGCATCGGTTCTTCGACCACACGCCGTTCGAGCAGCAGATGCAGGCGGCGGAGCTGGACTATGTGTTCAGCTCGCGCGCCGCATCGCTGGCATTGGCGGAGAACTACGTCGGGCTGCCGCTATAGCCCGCCGGTGACGTCGATGGTCTGGCCGGTGACGTAGTCGGCATCGGACGAGGCGAGGAAGCAGATCACCTTCGCCTGGTCGGCTGCCTCAGCCATGCGGCGCAGGGGGACGCGCTCGATTTCCGCGGCCTGGTCTTCGGGGGATTGCTGGTTGAAGCGGGGGCGGATGCGCTCGGTCAGCGTGCGGCTCGGCGCGATGGCGTTGACGTTGATGTTGTAGGGACCGAGTTCGAGCGAGAGCTTGCGGGTAAGCGCGATGATGCCGCCCTTGGCGGCGGCGTAGGCGCCGCTGGAGGCGATGCTGAGGCCTCGGCCGGCGATGGAGGCGAGATTGACGATCTTGCCGCTCTTGCGCCGCTTCATCAGCGGGATGACGGCATGGCAGAACAGGAATGTGCCGTCGAGGTTGAAGGCGACCAGCCTTTGCCAGTCGCTGAGGCTGAGTTCGTCGAGTGTGGCACCTGGATTGCCGATGATGGTGCTGCCGCCGACGGCGTTCACCAGGATGTCGATCGTGCCGTACTGCCTGGCAGCCCAGGCGACGACTTCGGCGACCTGTGCTTCGTCCAGTGCGTTGGTGGGGCGACCGATGGCGCGACCACCGGACATGTTGATGGCCTCCATTGCCATCGCGAGGCGGCGTTCGTCGTTGTCCACGCCGATGATGACGGCGCCTTCCGCGGCCATGATGTCGGCGGTGGCTCGGCCGATGCCGCTGCCGACCGCGGTGATGAGGGCTACCTTGTCCTTGAAGCGCATTTTTTGCTTCCTCCCTTGGCACGTCATTCCATCGACAGTGACGAGTCAACCGCTGCACGTCCCGCGATATCAGCGGCGACGCGCGCCGGCTGGCCGTCTTCTCGTTTCTGCCGGTCGCTGCGGGTCAGTTCGACCCAACCGGCCAGCAGGGTGCTGGCGCGCGCGGCAAAATCCAGCTGCAGCACGCGGGCGCCGCGGATCCGGTCGGTGCGGAAATGGCGATAGTCGTCGCGCAGCTCGCACCAGGCGCAGATCAGGGTGGCTTCGACGTGGTACTCCATCGCCACGGGGCAGATCGTTCGGGAGGTGGCCGTGCCTTTCTCATCCACGTAGTCGATCCACATTTTGTGCGCATTGCGGATGGCGGCGCGCGTCTCTGACAGATCGATTGCGCTGGGCGATGGCGCGCCACGCGTGGCGACATGGAACGGTGCCTCGAGCAATTGCGCGCGCAAGACCTCGGGCATCGCTGCCGCGAGCTTGACCAGCACCTGCCGCGCGGCGGAGTCCAGTCCCGGGTCACCAGTCCGGCGCAGCAGTCGCAGGCCGACGGCGACCGCCTGCACCTCTTCCTCGGTCAGCATCAGCGGGGGGAGTTCGAAGCCGCGCCGCAGCACGTAGCCAACCCCCGCTTCTCCGTCGATCGGCACCCGGCGCGACTGCAATGTGGCGATGTCGCGATAGACGGTGCGCGGCGTCACCTCCAGCTCGGCCGCGATAGTCGCCGCAGTAATCGGAGTGCGCGCCAGACGCAGGATCTGGATGATGTCGAACAGCCGGTCCGCACGGCGCATTTGATGCCCCCCGTGTCATTGCTGACAGAACGCTGTCAGCAGGCGGTTCCTATGTCGTTCCCAGGCATCGGTAGATGAAGGAGTGTTGTCATGACCATCGTTTATTTCCGTGACCTGCCGCCCGAGAGCGTCTCCCCGGCCATATCATCGCGGCATGCCGAAGTCGCACCCGAACCGGGCCGCGGCGGGCAAGAGCCGGGGCGCAATCTATGGCTGACCTGGCTGCGAGAGTGGCGCCGGCGCGGTCGCTCTCGGACATCACTCTCGGAGCTCAACGACCGCATGCTGAAGGACATCGGCGTCACCTATGCTGAAGCTGAGCATGAGGCCAACAAGCCGTTCTGGCTACCCTGACGAACGTTGTTTCGGGGTGCCCATCGGGACCGCCGGCATTATCTCACGCCGGTGGCCCGATATGGGCGCGCGTCCGCGACCGGATCACTGGTTCGACCGAGCGGCTTGCGCCATCACCTCGATGGCTTCGGCTTGCCGTGAACGCACCGTGACGCTGGTGGCGCCGGAATCTTCCCAGGCGCGAAAGCGCTGCCTGATCCTGTCCGGCGGGCCGACGAGCGATTTCATGTCCACCCACTCGTCGGGCACCGCGGCGATCGCTTCGTCCTTGCGGTGCGCGAGATAGAGTTCCTGAATGCGCTCGGCAGCGTCCTTGAAGCCGCGGCGGATCATCATGTCCTTGTGGAAGTTCGTGTCGCGGTGGCCCATGCCGCCGACGTAGAGCGCGACCTCCGGTTTCAGCCTGGCAAGCGCGGCCTTCACGTCGTTGTCGATTTCGACGTGGACTGAAGCCTGGATGGCGAAGTCGCTCAGGCTCTTGCCGTTGCCGGCGCGGCGGAAACCTTCTTCCAGCCAGGGGAGATATTCAGGGAGCGAGCCGGGAACGAAACCGAGGGGCAGCCAGCCATCGGCGATTTCCGCTGTGAGCTTCACGGTGGATTCGTTGCCGGTGCCGAGATAGATCGGAATCCCGGGGTTCATATGCAGGATGGACTTGAGCGGCTTGCCGACGCCGGCGGCACCTTCGCCGGTGTAGGGCAGCGAAATCTCGCGGCCGTCATGGGTGACCGGGGCTTCGCGCTGGAAGATCTTGCGCATGATCGCGACGTAGTCCTTGTAGCGATAATACGGGCGCCCCCAGGGTTGGCCGTACCAGCCTTCGACGATCTGCGGGCCGGACACGCCGAGGCCCGCGATGAAGCGGCCGCCGCCTGCCAGCGCATCGACCGTGGCGGCGCACATCGCGGCATTGGCCGGCGTGCGCGCGGCAAGCTGCATGATGCCGGTGCCGAGCTTGATGCGTTTGGTGACGGCGGCGAGGTAGGCGAGCGGCGTCACGGCATCGGTGCCGTAGGCTTCGGCTGTCCATACACTGTCATAGCCGAGCTCTTCCGCGCGCTGCACGAGGGCGACGGGAAGATCGAGATGCGCGCGGGAATAGCCGATGGAAAGGCCGAGCTTCATCGCGCATTGCTCCAGGTTGGCGGTGGCACGGGGATGCCGAGATTTTCGCGCAAGGTCGCGCCGGTGTAGTCCTTGTGGTACAGGCCGCGGCGTTGCAGTTCGGGCACCACGTGCTTGACGAAATCAATGTAGGTGCCGGGCACGTGCGTTGCGGCGAGCACGAAGCCATCGGCGACCGGCTCGGTGAACCATTGTTCCAGGCCATCTGCCACTTCCTTGGGGCCGCCGACGAATGGCTTGTTGGGACGCGCGCGATGGCTGAACTTGATGAAGTCGCGCGCTGTCGGGTTGGCGATGCCGCTGGCGCGCAGCACGCGATCACGCATCGACTGCGTGCCGGAGACGTTCTCCAGTTCCTCATCGGTGAACGGTTCGTCGATACCCTTGGAGGCGAAGTCGAAGTTCATGGCTTCGGACAGCAGGGAAAGTGCGTCTTCGTCCGTCGCGAGCGTTTCGATCAGCGCCATCTTGTCCTCGGCTTCTGCTTTCGTCGCGGCGCAGACGACGTAGGCGGATGGCGTGATGAAGAATTTGTCGGGGTCGCGGCCTTGGCTGGCGACGTCTTCCTTCATCTCGCGATAGAGCTGTCTGCCGTGTTCCATGCTGGTGTGGGTGGAGACGAACACCACTTCGCCCCAGCGGGCCGAGAAATGCTTGCCTCGGCCGCTTTGTCCGGCCTGGATCACGACCGGGTGGCCTTGCGGCGAACGTGGCACAGTGAAGGGACCGCGGGAACGGAACCATTTCCCCTGGTGGTCGAGGCGGCGGACCTTGTTGGGGTATGCGAACAGGCCGGTTTCGCGATCGAGCGCGATCGCGTCGTCGTCCCAGGAATTCCAGTGGCCGAGCACGACTTCCATGAATTCGTCGGCGCGATCGTAACGCGAATCGTGTTCCAGGTGTTCCTCGTGGCCCATGTTCAGCGCTTCGCCGTCGTTCATCGAGGTGACGACGTTCCAGGCGGCGCGACCGTTGGTCATAAGATCCAGCGTCGCGAACACGCGTGCGACGTGGAAGGGCTCGAAATAGGTGGTCGAGCAGGTCGCGCCGAGACCCAATCGTTCGGTCGCGGTGCCCATCACCGTGAGCACCGTGATCGGGTCCATCTTCACGCAGCGGATGCCGTGCTCCACGGTGTGGCTATGGTCGTTGCCGTAGCGGTCGGGCATCGCCAGACGATCGTCGAAGAAACCCAGGTGGAACTTGCCTTCCTCCAGCACGCGACCGATAGTTTTGTAGTAGTCGGCGGACATTGAGTCATCGCGCGATTCCGGATGGCGCCACGAGCTGACGAGGTTGGTGCAATTCTGCGCTTGCAGGAATCCAACCATGACCATCTGGCGCATCTTAACGCTCCGTCCCTACTTGCGAGTATCATCGCGCGGAACAGCAGTGGAGGGCAATCCGATGCTTGGTCTCGTCACCACGCCAGAGGGCAAGGCGCCGATGGAATTGCGCGAACTGCCCGGACCGGTGGTGCAGCGGAATGAGGCGCTGGTGGAGGTGCGCGCGTTCTCGCTGAACCGGGGTGAGCTGCGGTCGATACGCAACAACGGCGAGGGGTGGGTGCCGGGGCAGGATGTCGCGGGCGTTGTGGTGCAGCAGGCGGCTGATGAGAGCGGGCCGCCGTTGGGCGCGCGTGTTGTGGCACTGACTGATGAGTTTGGCTGGGCGCAACGGGTGGCGGTGTTGTCGCATCGCATGGCGGTGTTGCCGGATGGGGTGAGCTTTGCGCAGGCGTGCACGTTGCCGGTGGCGGGGCTGACAGCATTGCGCACGTTGCGCCTTGGCGCACCGCTGTTGGGTAAGCGCGTGCTGATCACCGGGGCGGCGGGCGGGGTTGGCACGCTCGCGGTGCAGCTTGCGGCGCGATCGGGGGCGCGGGTCACTGCGGTGGTGGGTCGTGCGGATCGGGCGGCGGGCTTGAGGGAACTTGGCGCGCTCGAGGTGATCGAGGGGATCGACAAGGCGGAAGGGCGGTTTGGGCTGATCCTGGAGGCTGCGGGCGGCGCGTCCTTAGCGCAGGCGATCAAGCTGGTGGAGGCGAAGGGCGTTGTCGTGGTCTATGGCAATTCGTCGGGCGAGCCGACGACGATAAGCTTTGCCGATTTTCGCAGTGCGCCGAATTCTCGCGTGCAGGGCTTCAGTTATTTCTATTCGGAGGCGGAAGATCGGTTCGCGCCGGACCTCGCGCTGCTGGTGTCGCTGATCGCTGATGGGTCGCTGAAGCCGCAGATTGGCGTGGAGAGAAGCTGGCGCGAGTTTGCCGCCGTGGCGGAGCAGTTGCGCGATCGGCGCGTTGCCGGCAAAGCAGTGTTTCTGGTCGATTAGGGGGAAACGTCGATGGAATTTGCCGGCAAGGTGGCGTTGATCACGGGCGGCGGTGGCGGCATCGGGCGCGCGGCTGCAATTGGTTTCGCGGGACGTGGGGCGAAGGTTGTTGTTGTCGATGTGGATGCGACGCTCGGTGAAGCAAGCGCGGAGCTGGTGAAGCAGCGCGGTGGCGATGCGCGGTTCGTGCGGGCTGATGTGACGAAGTCGGCGGACGTGCAGGCTTATGTGAAGGCGACGGTCGATGCGTATGGCGCGATCGACTGCTTCTTCAACAACGCCGGCATCGAGGGGAAGGCGGCACCGACGCAGGAATACGACGAAGCTATCTTCGATGCCGTGATCGGCGTCAATTTGAAGGGCGTGTTCCTTGGCATGCGGCATGTGCTGCCGGTGATGCTGAAGCAGGGGCATGGCGCGGTCGTCAATACAGCATCGGTGGCCGGGTTGTTCGGTGGGCCGGGGATGGCGCCTTATGTCGCTTCAAAGCATGGCGTGCTGGGGCTGACCAAGGTCGCATCGGCTGATGTGGCGCGGTACGGGGTGAGGGTGAACGCGGTTTGTCCCGGGCCGGTGGAGACGCGCATGATGCGTTCGCTGGAAGCGCAGCGAAATCCCAGCGACCCGCAGTTGGTGCACGATACCAACGCGGCGGGGACGCCGACAGGTCGCTATGCGACGCCGGAGGAAGTGGCGAATGTCGTGATGTATCTGTGCTCGGATTTTTCCAGCGATATCACGGGGACGCACATCGTTATTGATGGGGGGCGTTCGGGGACTGGCGGAGCGTCGCCAGCCGCGTTTCGGCCCGTTTGAGGTTGTAGCGGGCAATCGCGCGCTGTTGCAGGCGGGCGGGGCCGTCCAGCGCGGTGATCGCTTCACGGTAGATGGTGACGGCTTCGTCCAGCGAGGCCGCGTCATCGAGCGCGGTAAGCGCGTTGGCCAGATTGGTGCTGGCCATTGCCCATTCGAGCGGCGTGGCTTCGCGCGTATAGACAGCCAGCGCGGCGCGGCAGGCGGCGGCTGCCTCGGCCAGAAGGTCGCGGTCCTTGTCGCGCTCGCCCAGCAAGCGCAGCGCGTGGCCCAGGTTGCTTTGCGCTACCGCCACGTCGATCGGCGATTCCTGGCGGGTGTATTCCTCCAGTGCCGCGCGGTAATGGTCCACTGCGTCACGCAGCGAGGTGGTGTCGCCGGTGCGTTCGCCTTGCAGTGACAGGACCGCGCCGCAGTTGCGTTGCATGCGCGCCCAGTCGTTGGGTGCATCTTCACGGGTGTAGACGGCGGTGGCGAGGCGGTAGCTGTTCAGAGCCGCGTTCAGCCAGGCAGGGTCACTGTCGCGTTCGCCCAGCACGACCTGAGCGGCGCCGAGCAGGGCGATGGTACGCGCCCAGTCTTCGGGGGTGGAATCGCGGCGGTACACTTCCAGCGCGTGGTCGCAGGCCATCATGGCCGACTGCAGCATCACCGGGTCGTCGATACGCGCGCCGAGTGCTCGCAGGGCGGCGGACAGGCGACTTTGCGTCTTCGCCCAATCGAGAGGGGCTTCGGCGCGCGGCGCGAGCTTCAGCGCGGCGTTGAAGGTGGAGACGGAGTCGGCGATGCCGGAGATGTCTTCCGCGGCTTCGCCTTCCGACAGCAGCAGCTCGGCTTTGGCGATCGTCTGGCGCCAGGATTCGGAGCTCATGCGTGGTTCTCGACGTGAGCGGCCGCGGCCGTGGGGGCGGCGGCGAAGTCGTGGGTGGTCGGGCCGAGCCCGACCATGACGCGGGGGCGAGGTCTGCGAATCACTTTGATTCTGCGCGCATCTCTGCGAAGACTTCCTTGGCGACCAGTAGCGCCTCGCGGACCAGTGGAGCGCCGACGTAGCCGAGCAAGTGGAGGATCGATTCCACCAGTTCGTCTTCGGTCCAGCCTTCGTTGCGGGCCATGCGGAGATGGAGCTTCAGCTCGGGCTCACGGCCGGTGGCAGTGTCGGAGATGACGCAGATCAGGGCGCGGATTTTCGGGTCGAGGCCGGGGCGGGTCCATAGCGCGCCGAAGATGCACTCCTGCGTCAGTTCGGCGAACTTCGCCATGATCGGATCGGTGTAGACGGCTTTGTCGATACGCTCGACCGCGGCGTCACCTAGCAGCCGGCGCCGCATCGCGCGGCCTTTCGTGCGCAGTTCACTTTCGGGCATTGGTGGTTGCTCCTTCATGGACGGGGCGCCAGGGCGATCCCGCGGTGTAGGCTCTACTGGCCCGAGATTGCCTGGCTGGGTCGGGCGCTTGGGGGGCCGTTGCGGCCCGGGGCTACAGTTCCACTACCACGTAGTTCTGTTCCACTGCCACCGGCACTGTCTCTGCTACGAACGGGCCCTTTGCCAGCGTTTCTCCTGGCACCACCTCGACGTTGTAGGTGCGGGCCTTCACGCTTTCCGGGTGGCACCAGGACTGGCCGGTCTTGATGTCGAATTCCCAGCCGTGCCAGGGGCAGCGCAGCATTTCGCCGTGGCGTTCCAGGCGGTATTCGCCGGGCCTGTCCGAGGTGAACCTGCCGAGCACGAAGCCGATGCAGAGTGGGGCGCCTTCGTGCGGGCAGCGATTGATCAGCGCATAGAATTCGCCACCGACGTTGAACACGCCGATGGAGCGGCCGGCGATATCGACGATCCTGCTCTGGCCCGGCGCGATCTCGCTGACGGGTGCGACGACGTGCCGGGCCACAGGCTTACTCCAGGCCGTAGAACGCCAGCGCGTTCTCGCGGAACACCATCCGCTTGTGCTCTTCGGTCAGCGGCGCCTTGAAGGCGTAGCGAGGATCGTCCTGGTCCCAGTGCGGATAGTCGGTGGAGAACATGATGCGGTCCCAGCCGATCCATTCGCAGGTGGCCAGCAGGTCTTCCGGACGCTCGGGCTCCTCGATCGGCTGGGTGGTCACCCAGATGTTCGAGCGTATATACTCGGAGGGCAGGCGCTTGAGGTGCGGCACTTCCTCGCGCAGGCGCTTGTAGTGCTTGTCGAGGCGCCAGCTCAGCGAGGGCAGCCAGGCGAAGCCGCCTTCCACCAGGGCGACGCGCAGGTTGGGGATGTGCTCGAACACCCCCTCGATCACCAGCGAGGTGACCAGCGCTTCCTTGCTCTGCGGATAGGACGGGTGCTCCTCGTGATAGAACGAGGGCCAGCCGCCGCCGGTGGAGGGATGGCCGGACGTGCCGCCGAGATGCAGCGCGATGGAGAAGCCGTTGGCGGCGCAGGCTTCCAGGATGGGCCAGTAGCGGCGGCGGCCCAGCGGCTCCAGGCCGCGCGGCGGGATCATCACGTGGGTGAAGCGGCGATCGCCGGCGCGGAGCTCGATCTCCTTGATCGCGGCTTCGGTGTATTCCAGCGGGATCTGGATGCCGGCCTTCAGGCGCGGCTCCTTGTCGCACCACACCTGCGCTTCCCATTCGTTCGCCGCGGTGGCCATCGCCGCGCCGAATTCGACGTTGCGTTCGTCGGAGCCGCGGCCGAGCAGCGGCATCATCAGGCCGTACTGGACGTTGAACAGGTCCAGCAACTGCTGCTGCATCATCTCAAGGTCGGAGCCAGGGTGCGTGCCATCCTTCGGATAAGAATCCATGCGCATGCCGGTGAACGGCGACATGCGTGGATAGTTCGGCGCGTTGGAGAAGGGCGAGCGCGACCGGCCACCGATCGACTGGCGATGCTTGCGCCAGCGCTCCGGCAGGAAGGGATCCAGATCGGCGGACGACTTGGTGTAGGGATGCACGTCGCAATCGACGATACCGAGCTTGGTCTGCGACGAGGTGTCAGGCTTACGATCAACGACCGTGACGTTCATCGGATGCTCTCCAGATTCACGGGGATAAACGGGAATAGGTTTTCAGCGGATTGTCGACGAGGATCTTGCGCAGCAGATGGTCCGGCAGGCCATCGGGCAGCGCATCCTTCTCGTCGAAATGCCAGTGCGGGTAGTCGGTCGAGAACAGCAGCATCTCGTCCGATCCGATCTCGTCGATGATGCGCAGCAACTGCTCGGCTTTTGGGGGCGCATCGAACGGTTGGATGGTCAAACGCACGTGCTCGCGCGCGTAGGCGATCGGGGATTTCTCCAGCCAGGGCACCTCGGCGCGCACGCCGCGCCAGGTCTTTTCAGCGCGCCACATCCAGCCGGGTAGCCAGGTGACGCCGGATTCCATCAGCACGACCTTGAGGCGGGGGAATTCGACGAACACGCCCTCGGTGATCAGGCTGTTCAGCACGCCGGCGAAGCCGGTGGACCAGGAGACGTAGTCTTCCAGGTAGTAGGACGGCCAACCCAGGTTGGTGGGCGGGTGGCGATAGGAGCTGCCGGCATGGATGCCGATGGGCAGGTCGAAGCTGTCGGCAGCGCGGTATATCGGCCAGTGGATACGCCGGCCGAGCGGCAGCTCTGCCATTTCCCACATCAGCACCTGGACGAAGCGCTGGTCGGGGGCGACGCGCTCGATCTCCTTGGCGGCGAGCTCGGGGCTGTGCATCGGCACGACGATGGATGCGCGCAGGCGATCGTCCTTCGCCAGCCATTCGGCGGCGATCCAGTCGTTGATCGCGCGGCACATCGCGGCGGAGAGGTCCTCGCTGAGGATGGATTGCGCGCCGTGCAGCACGCTGCAGATGGCGTAGCGCGTGCCGAATGCGTCGAGCGCCTGTGAGCGGAGCAGGTCGAGATCGGTGCCGCCGGCGCCCTTGGGGGGCTGCCAATCGGGGCGGCAGTTGATCGGCGCGTTGGGCGGGAAGGCGGAGGCGGTGTAGTTGTCGCGCTCGAGGCCGCGCATCAGGATGTGCGCACGCCAATATTCGTCGAAATATGGCACCAGCACCTGCATGCTGGGCAGGGCCGGGTGGATGTCGCAATCAATCGCGCCGGGCGCGGGAACGCTCACGGGCCGCTCCTCGTTTGTTCCCTGAGGATAGGTCGGGGCGGCGGTGGGTTCAATGCCGGGTCAGTGGCGGAAAGCCCGGGCTACCGCGGCACGCGCGCGACGGACATCGTACAGCAAACGCTGGAAGTCGCGCGGATCGAGCTTGCGTACCCAGCGCACGGCTTCCACCGCGAAGCCACCGTGAGAGCGCCATCGGCGGTTCCTCTCGGCATGCTGTGTCTGGCGGTCGGCAAGCCACGGGAAGTCACGGGATTCGCGCACCGGCAGCGGCGGCAGATTGAAGATCAGAACGTAGGCATAACGTGGCAGGTCGGAGAGGTTCGGGCCGGCAAAGTGCAATGTCCGCCCTGAATGGATCGTGCAGCCGCCGGCAGGAAGCGGGCACGGCACTGCAGCCTCTGCGTCAAATCCATCGAAGCACTCCAAGGCGTGCACGCTGCTGTTCCCGTTGGGCGAACGATGCGGCAGGACTTCGCCAAGGTTCGACCCAGGGATGAATTCCATACATCCGTTCCGGCGATCGACCGGCTGCAGCGCGAGCCAGATGCTGATCTCGCGAGTTTCGTACCTTGGGTCGCGAAAAGCCTCGTCCTGGTGCCACGGGGTCGCGGCTCCTGTTTTGGCCGGCTTCATCAGGACGTGGTCGTCTGAGAAGCGGGCGTGCGGCCCAAGGAGCTGGTGCGCGATCTCACTGGCGGTCTTGAAGAAGCTGGTCCGCAACAGTTCCCGGGCATAATTGCTGGGATTGATGATTTGCGGAAGCATTGGTTGCGTTACACTATCGTCTGAACCAACAAGATCGAATTGCGCCCCTTCGCTATATCCCGCTCCATTGGTGAAGAGCGTCTGCAACAGTCCCTTCAGTGCCTCTACTTCGTGCGGTTCTACGACCCGGTCGAGCCGCAGATAACCTTGCTCCCTGAAAAACGTTGTTTGAGAGCTTGACAGTTGAAACGATGCCACCGTTCGCTTCCCTTCAGCTTGGGCCTGCGACCCGTAGGAAGTTGCCCTGCCACTTCGGACTTTAGCCAAAGGCGAGGCATGGTGGACCCCACTCCTGCGTGATTGAAGGTGAGAATGTCGATCGGATTCCGTCGAGTACGGCTGGAAGAAATTCAACCTTCCCAGCCCAGATGGCTCAGGAAATCGCGCGTGCGCTCAAGTGGGGCTTCAAAGATCGGTCTGGGCGGGCCTTGCTCGATGATCGCGGCCTGCTTGAACACGACGACGTGATTGGCGATGTTCGCTGCGCGGCGGTGCTGCGGGGCGGGGGCCAGGAGCGAGGGCAGCGGGCCGTGGTAGCCCTTCCCGGTTACGGTCAGCGTGACGATGCGGATTGCCGGGTCGAGCAACCGGTTGATGGTGGCGTCGGCGCCGGGAAGGAGATCGGTCAGGGCGGTGCAGACGTTCGCCGCTGCCGCCGCGTTCAGCGCGTGTATACAGATTGTCCTGCGGGTAAGGGCGTCGCGTGTATCGGGGCTGTGCAGGCTGACGCCGCAGATGCCTTACGCGGGGTCATCTCGAAGCTACGTTTGTGCATACGAGGCGAGATGGGCGCGGGCGAAGGCACCGATGCCCAGGTGAACGATGCCGGTGCGCAGGGTGGCTCACAGCGGCAGCCTTTCGACTGAGGCCGGGGCGGTCATAGCGCCGCGCAGTTCCGCCAGGCGTCGGGAGGCGGCCGATCAGGGGATAGTCGGGGCGGAAGAGGAGGCGCCAGTTCGGGTCCCCGGCGGCTCGGTCAGTGCAGCGGCCGACACGGAGTTGACATCCAGTATATTGGAAAGATATTCCAATCGTCTATGGAGCCTTCTGCCGATATCGAACGTCGTGTCGCTGACCGGTTGAAGGCGCTTCGCGCGGAGCGCGGGCTCACGCTGGACGAGCTGGCGAAGCGGTCGGGGGTGAGCCGGTCGATGATCTCGCTGATCGAACGGGCGGAAAGCAGCCCGACAGCGAGCGTGCTCGACAGGCTATCGGCGGCGTTGGGCGTGACGCTGGCCTCGATGTTTGCCGAGGAGGCGCGGGTGGATGCACAGCCTGTTGCGCGGCGAGGCGAGCAGACGGCGTGGTCCGATCCGGAGACGGGGTATGTGCGGCGCAACCTGTCGCCGGCTGGGTTTCCTTCGCCGATCGAGTTGGTGGAGGTGGTGCTGCCGGGTGGGGCTCGGGTTGCCTACGACAGCGGGTTCCGCGAACCGCCGGTGGATCAGCAGGTGTGGGTGATCGAGGGCGCGATCGAGGTGCGTGTCGGCGAGCAGGTGCATCAGCTTGAGGCCGGCGACTGCCTGGCGATGCGGGTTGATCAGCCGATCGGGTTCCGCAATCGGGGGCGCACGGCGGCTCGGCACCTGGTGGCGCTTATCAATCCTCAACAGCGGAACTTCCGATGAACGCGATGGGTGTTTCAGTTCGCCAACTGACGGCGGAAGAGGCTTATGGCTGCAATGCCGCGCTTTGCGACGTGCTGATCGACTGCGTGCACGGCGGGGCGTCGGTCAGCTTCATGGCGCCGTTGTGCGATGTGAAGGCACAGGATTTCTGGCGTGGCGTGGCTGATGGTGTGGCACGGGGAGACCGTGTGCTGCTGGTCGCTGAGGACGAGGCGCACGGCATTATTGGCACTGTCCAGGTCGTGTTCGCACAGCCGGAAAACCAACCTCATCGCGCGGATATCGCCAAGATGCTGGTGCATCGGCGGGCACGGCGGCGTGGTGTTGGCGGGCTGCTGATGCGGGCGGGCGAGGCGGTGGCGCTTGCGGCCGGCAAGACGGTGTTGGTGTTGGATACTGCGACCGGCAGCGACGCGGAGAGGCTGTATCAGCGCATGGGCTGGAACCGCGTGGGGGAGGTGCCGGACTACGCGCTCTGGCCTGATGGGCGGCTTTGTTCGACGACGTATTACTACAAGGCGATCGGCTGATCGTCAGGGCCCCGCGCATCCTACCAGGCGCATCCTACGTAGAATCCCGGATAGACGCTGCCGTCGCGGTGATCGGAAATTGACGGATGTTAATTCATTCGACTGATTCCGATCATCCTTGTCTGGTTCCGGAACTCTCGCCGGCAGAGCGGCGTATGCGCGCCGCGCAGTATCGGCAGTTGGCGGCTGGCATCGCATCAGTCGACGTGCGGAACACGCTGCTGCAGCTGGCCATGCGGCACGAGAGCCTGGCGGCCGGCGAGTCCGGCGCAGAGGGCGCGGTGGGCCGGATCGCGGATTAGCCGGGAGCGGTGCGGCGCTGATCTGACACTGGATTTTTGCACTCGCCTGTCGGGAGCAGGCACACTCCGGCGTCCTTGGGGGACAGCGGGAGTGCCAGCACATGATGTATGCCGTGCTTTGCTACAACGACGAGGACGTTGTCTGGTCCTGGAGCAAGGAAGAGGACGCAGCCGTGATGGCGCGCCTCGGCGTCGTGCAGCAGAAGTTGGCGCGCGAGGGGAAGCTGGGGCCATCGCTGCGGCTATTGCCGACGACATCGGCGACCACGCTGCGGAAGACGCAAGATCCGCCGCTGGTGATCGACGGACCATTTGCAGAGACAAAGGAGCAGTTGCTCGGGTTCTACATTCTGGATGTCGCCAACCTGGATGAGGCGCTGGACGCGGCGCGCGAACTGGCGGCTGTGAACCCAGGCGGGTCGTACGAGATACGGCCGGTGGCGCTGTATCATGCCGATCCTCGTGCGGGATGACTGACCTTACCTGGATCAACGGGGCGCTGACCGCGGCACGGCCTCAGGCGATCGGGGCGCTGCTGCGGTATTTCCGCGATCTGGATACTGCGGAGGAGGCGTACCAGGAGGCGTGCCTGCGGGCGCTGCAAAACTGGCCCAGGAATGGGCCGCCGCGTGATCCGGCGGCGTGGCTGATCCTGGTGGGACGAAACGCGGCGCTGGATGGGGCGCGGCGGCGGGCCCGGCAGGATCCGCTGCCAGAAGAAGAGACGCTGTCCGACCTGGAGGACGTAGAGACGCCGCTGGCGGAGCGGCTGGACGGGTCGCACTACCGCGATGACGTGCTGCGGCTCTTGTTCATCTGCTGTCATCCGGAGCTGCCGGCGACGCAGCAGATCGCGCTGGCGCTGCGCATCGTGTCGGGGCTGACGGTGGCACAGATCGCGCGGGCGTTCCTGGTGAGCGACGCGGCGATGGAGCAGCGGATCACGCGCGCCAAGTCGCGGATTGCACGGGCAGACGTGCCGTTCGAGACGCCGGGGGCGGTTGAGAGGGCGGAGCGGCTGGCTGCTGTCGCGGCGATGATCTACCTGGTGTTCAACGAGGGCTATTCGGCGCGGACTTCGCTGTGCGACGAGGCGATCCGACTGGCGCGGCTGCTGCTGCGGCTGTTTCCGGCGGAGCCGGAGGTGATGGGGCTGACCGCGCTGATGCTGCTGCAGCATGCGCGGGCGGCGGCCCGGTTCGATGCGGCCGGCGAGATCGTGCTGCTGGACGACCAGGACCGCTCGCTGTGGGACGGCAAGCTGATCGCCGAGGGGCTGGCGCTGATCGACAAGGCGATGCGGCATCGGGCGCCGGGTGTCTACCAGGTGCAGGCGGCGATCGCGGCGCTGCATGCGCGCGCGGCGCGGCCGGAGGAGACCGACTGGGCGCAGATCGATGCGCTGTATGAGGCGCTGGAGCGGCTGCAGCCATCGCCGGTGGTGACGCTCAATCGCGCCGTGGCGGTGAGCAAGGTGCAGGGGGCCGAGGAGGCTCTGGCGATGATCGAGCCGCTGGCGGAGAGGCTGGCTGGGTATTTCCACTTCTTCGGGGTGAAGGGCGGGCTGCTGTTGCAGCTCGGGCGAGGCGAGGAGGCGCGCGTCGCGTTCGACCGCGCGATCGCGCTCGCGAACACGCCGGCTGAAGCAGCGCATATTCGCATGCATTTGGATCGGCTGGGTGTCGGCTGAGGGGTGGGTCGTGCGTCCTTGGGGTATCCACAAGGAGAGTGACACATGACAACGAGTGCTGAAGGACGCGACCTGGTTCTGACACGGCTGATCGCCGCGCCGCCGGAGAAGCTGTATCGCGCATGGACGGATCCTGCGCTGCTGAAGCAGTGGTTCGCGCCGTTGCCGTATACGACGCCGGAGGCGGAGCTGGACGTGCGGCCGGGCGGTTCGAACCTGGTGGTGATGCGGGGGCCGGATGGCGGAGATATCCCGTGCCACGGTGTGTATCTGGAGGTGGTGCCGAACCGCCGGCTGGTGGTCACGGATGCGTTCGTCTCGGCGTGGGAGCCTTCGCAGAAGCCGTTCATGACGTTGGTCCTGACGTTCGAGCCGGAGGGCGAGGGGACGCGCTATACGGCGCGGGTGCGACACTGGTCGGTGGAGGACCGGGAGGCGCACGAGAAGATGGGCTTCCATCAAGGATGGTCGCTGTGCGCCGATCAACTGGAGGCGCTGGCAGGGCGGATTTGAACGCAGCGCCTTGGCTGCGGTCGCGGCGCGCCGGCTTCGGTGGTAACAGCGAAGTCGTGCGCTGCGCCGCTGGTCTCATGCAGCAATCAAAGAGATCACCCGGATTGCGCCGATTGGATCGCTCTGCGACCCACTGCACGGATTTCACGGAATTGAATTGTGGCGTCCCATTCAGCCGAATGGAATTGCACACGATGCAAGTTCTTCTGTGTC
>Ga0070730_10002649_pt1 | contig 16203 bp, 10 predicted proteins | sample Coa_R1_3_FD_66447 | JGI IMG/M metagenome (GOLD analysis project Ga0070730, IMG submission 66447) | Surface soil microbial communities from Centralia Pennsylvania, which are recovering from an underground coalmine fire - Coalmine... | ecosystem: Environmental > Terrestrial > Soil > Unclassified ...
GCGCGAAGACGTGCAGGCGATCGTCAATACCTACTATCTGGAGCAAGGCTGGCACCCCGAGTCCGGCATCCCGCTCGCGGGCACCCTGGCCGCGCTCGGCATCGCCGACTACGCCGCCTATGCCGGCACTGTCACCCCGCCCGCCAGCGGGGCCATGCTGCCGCCAATCGTCACCGGCGCCTCGGTCGCCTCAGTCCAGCCCTCGGAGTAGCGCCGAGCGCCAGTCGCCCACCGTCCGCCGCCGGCTTCGCACCCGCTCAGGCGAGCCGAGGCCGGCGCACGGCCGCGGCCAGCACCAGCGCAGCCCCTCAGGCACCGTAGCGGAGCGAGCGAGGCGAGGGGCGCTGAGCGGACGCGGCCAGCGCCAACGGAACACGTCAGCACCGTACCGGAGCGAGCGAGGCGAGGGGTACGGCCGCGGCCAGCACCAGCGCAGGACCTCAGGCACCGTACCAGAGCGAGCCGAGGCCGGCGGTACGGCCGCGCCAGCACCAGCGCAGCCCCTCAGGCACCGTAGCGGAGCGAGCGAGGCGAGGGGCGCTGAGCGGACGCGGGCAGCGCCAACGGAACACGTCAGCACCGTACCGGAGCGAGCGAAGCGAGGCGCGCGGGGCAGGTGGCATGGTCCGTGCGTTGGGCAGCCACGGTCGCGTGTCAACTGGATGGTGATGTTCTCGGAGCTCGAGCGATTCGCGCTGGTCGACGACCAGGGACGGCGGGCGCGGCTGGTCGACGCGGCGATCGACGCGGCCGCGGGCGACTATCCGCCGGTCCGGGGACTGATCTTCCGCGACACTCCGCGGCGCCAGATGGTGCTGGAGTGGGCTGCGGTCCGATCAGTGGACTGGAGGCACCGGCGGATCCGCGTCGGCGATCTTTCGGCCGGCAATCCGGAGTCGACGGAAGCCCTGGCGGACAGTGTGCTGCTCAAGCGCGACCTCATGGACGCGCTAGTCGTAGATGTCGAGCACTGCCACACGACGCGCGCCAATGACCTGTGGCTTCGGGAGTCCAACGGCCAGCTGGCGCTCGTCGGGGCGGACGTCAGCGCCTGGGCTGTCTTGCGGCGCCTGGGTCACGGCTTGCTCGGTCGAGGCGCCGAGCGCGCCCTGCTGGACTGGAAGAACCTCGAGTTCCTGCGGGGGCACCCGGATCTGGCCCGCCAGAATCGCGATTATCACCACCGCATTACCGAGCTGCCGCCCGCCGAGATCGCCCATCTGCTCGACCAGCTGCCGTATCTGCACGCGGCCGAACTGCTCTCGATCATTCCAGACCCACTGGCCACCGACACGCTCGAAGCGATGGGCGTCGGACGCCAGGCCCAGATCGTCGACGAGCTGGAGGACGATCAGGTGGCGCGACTGCTCGACCTCATGGCCCCGGATACCGCAGCCGACCTGTTGGGCAGCATCGACGCGGCCCGGGCTGAAACTCTGTTGCGGTCGATCGGCGACGCCCAACGGAATCGCGTCGTGGACCTGTTGAAGTTCCCGCCCGACACCGTGGGCGGCATCATGACCAACCAGTTGCCGGTGCTGCCCGCCACACTGACGGTGGCCGCGGCGCGAGGGGTCCTGCAGGACCAGCTCGCGGCGCCCGACTTCGTTTACTACATCTACGTCGTCGACGACCTCGCCAGCGGCCATCTCCAGGGCGTCGTGACGTTGCGCGAGTTCGTCCTGGCGACGGACGACCAGCTGATCAGCGAGATCATGCGCGGTCAGGTCTCGACGCTGGATCCATTCACGCCAGCGATCGACGCGGCTCGCCACGTCGCCGATCAGGACCTGGCGGCGATGCCCGTCGTCGCCCCGGACGGCCGACTCCTCGGCGCAGTCACCATCGACGTCGCCATGCGCCAGATCGCTCCGGCGGGATGGAGCGAGCAAGTACCGCGGGTCTTCTCATGAGCGTGCGCGTCACCGTCCGCGGGCGTAGCCTGCGCCTGCGGGGCCTGCGCAAACCGCCGACCGGAGTCCTGGCGATCTTGCTGGTGTTTGGTCCGGGGCTCATCGCCGCGACCGCCGGCGACGACGCGGGCGGCATCGCCACGTACAGCCAGGTCGGTGCAAAGTACGGCTACGACCTGTTGTGGGTGCTGGCGGTCATCACGGTGTCGCTCGCCCTCGTCCAGGAGACGTGCGCCCGCCTGGGCGCCGCCACCGGCCGCGGGCTTCTGGACCTCGTTCGTGAGCGTTTCGGCATCGGCTGGGCGCTGTTCGCCGTCGGCGTCGTCCTGCTGGCGAACGGGGGTGTGGTGGTCACCGAGTTTGTCGGCATCGCCGCTGCCGCGGAGTTGTTCGGCATCACCCGATACCTCGCGGTCCCGGTGACGGCGCTCTTGATCTGGTATCTCGTCATTCAGGGCAGCTATGCGTCGGTGGAAAGGGTCTTCCTGGCTATGGCGCTGGTCTTCTTCGCGTACCCCGCCGCGGCGATCCTGGGCCACCCAGACTGGGGCGCAGTGGCCCGCGGCGCCTTCATACCCACGGTGCAAACCGACCCCGACTACCTGCTCCTCCTCGTCGGGCTGATCGGCACCACCATCACGCCGTACATGCAGCTCTTTCAACAGAGTGCGATTGTCGAAAAGGGCGTACCCCGCCGACAGTATGGACCCGAGCGCGCCGACGCCTATCTGGGCTCGGTGTTCGGCAACATCATCGCCGCGTTCATCGTCATCGCCACCGGCGCGACACTCCATGCGGCCGGGATCACCGACATCCAGACCGCCAGCGACGCCGCCCAGGCCCTCCAACCGCTCGTCGGCGACGCGGCGCAGGCGCTGTTTGCCGTCGGGCTGCTCGGCGCGTCGTTGCTGGCGGCCGGCGTCCTGCCACTGGCCACGGCGTACTCGGTGGCCGAAGCATTCGGATTCCGCAAGGGTGTCGATCTGGACTTCCGTCGGGCGCCGGTGTTCGTGGGCATCTTCTCCGCGCTGATCGCACTCGGTGCGGCGGTGGCATTGATTCCCAACTTGCCGCTGATCCCACTGCTGGTCGGCATTCAGGTGCTGAACGGGATGTTGCTGCCGGTCATCCTCATCTTTCTGCTGCTGCTGATCAACGACCGCAGGTTGGTTGGCTCGCTCAAGAACGGCCTGCTCTACAACGTGCTGTCCTGGGGCACGGTGGTCCTGGTCACGATCGCGGTCGTCTGCCTGTTGGGCAGCCAGTTCCTCTCGGCGCTCGGGGTGCTAGGCGGCGGCTGACCGACGTTGACGGGTGCGCAACCGGTGGACGCGCACACTTGCCCCGGCAAGCGGGATGACTTCGATGCGCTCGACGAGGTCCACATCGGTGATCCGCGCGTTGACGCGCGGGTCGGCGGCGACTTCGTCGGACAGCAGCACGTCACCGCCAGATGTGGAGTCCAGCAGGCTCAACGTCATGAGCGGGGTGACGCCGAAGTAGCCGAGCCGACCGGCGACGGTGGCTGACAGGCACGGTCCCTCGTGCACGCTGACCTGGAGGAGCCGCGCCGTGTCGACGCCGCGATCATCGACCAGCGTCGCGCTCGCCCGCTGGAGCGTCAGCGCGGCGCCGACCGCATCGTCTACCGACGAAAATGTCGCGAGCAGACGCTCACCCAGCGTGCCGGTCACCGCGCCGTGGTGCACGCCGATGATCGAGGTCGCCCCGCGCAGGCACGCTTCGATCAGCTTGAACGCGCGGCCCTGACCCAGCGCCGCGTAGAGCGCCGCCGGCTCAGCAACTCCGGCTGCGAGGAAGGTGAGGCGGCCGATCGCCACCTGTTGGCCGGCGGCCAGGACCTCGGTCGAGAACAGGTCGCGGAAGGTCCCGAGGGTGCTGACGAGTGCGGCGGTGGCGATCGTGTCTGGCCAATCGGCGCGCTCCAGGTCGACTGTAGCCGGCAGGCCGAGGTGGCTCACCAGGCTCAAGGTCGTGGGCCCGGGCGGTAGACCCAGTCCGTCCGGGCCCATCCGGTCCGCGTAGACGCTGATGACGCGCGTGGTGAGCGACGCGGTTGGTTGCGGCGCCGCGTCGATCACGACGCTGCCCGCGCTCTGCCGGGAGACGATCCGATACCGTCCCGGCGCCAGGTCGCCCTGGAGCGTGGTTACCGCGTTGGGCCCGACGACGCGCCGCGCCAGCAGATGCGGCGTGTTCATCGGGCCGCCCTCACAATAGGTGTTCGCCTGTGCCCGGCGCAGGGTTGGCGAGACGTCGAAGCGCAGCTCCACGTTGCGATCGAAGTCGACCTCGTACGCCGTGGCGCAACTGGCACAGAACGCGTTGGGTTCGAGGTGGGCCAGCGACGTCGAGCGGGCTTTGGCGGTCAGGCAGTGTGGACAGAGCACGTCCCAGTGCATCACGACGATGCCTGCCTGGGTGGCGTGCAGGAAGAGGCTCAGGACGTCGAGGCGATCCATCTGCCACGCGTCGGCGAGGCGGAGCGGTCGCATGTTCAAGACGTCGAGATCCGCGGCCTGCGCGAGGTGCTGGCGGAGGCGCTCGACCAGTTCCGGCGTCGCGGCGATCCGGGACAGCCGGTCCCAGGGTGCGCGCAGCGTCGAGTCCGTCGGTACATCGCCGCGCTCGAGCGTGGGAAAGGGCGAATCGCTCTCGCCTGACAGGTACGTCCCGAACTGCTCCACCTGGTCGATACCTCGGGTGATGCCCAGCGCGCCAACGAGGCGGACCACCAGCCAGCCCAGCGGACCCAGGCGAGGCTCGAGATCGCCCCAGACGCGGACGGTGGTGGCGTGCGCGTCGATCGGAATCAACTCCACGCCACCGTGGAACGAGGCGATGGGTCCCCAGTGGTAGCGGCGCACGACGTCATAGAAGCGCGGCGCCGCCCACTGGAAGGGCTCCTCTGTCCAGCGCGCGAGTGTCAGCGGACCGATGCGGTACTCGGCGCTGGTGACGCTGCCGCCGCCAGGCTGAGGTCTGGGGGAATAGCGCACCGCCGGCAGACCCGTCGCCCGATTGATGCGCTCGGTGTCGGCCACCAGCGGCCACAGCGCCTCAGGAGTGGCGGGAATCGCCCGGGTGGCTTCGAAGCGCACGTCGAAAGTTGAGGGTGGGCAGGTTTCGGGCCACACTGATTGCCGGCCACCAAACAACCGATAGTTGAGGGTGCTCAGTGCGTTCCGACGTCCCGCACCGAAGGCGTCGCCGGGGCGTGGGCGACACGCCGAAGCCCTGGCGGCGGCCATCGAAGCGCTCGGCGCGGGCGGCGACACGCGTGCAACGCTGCGCGCACTGGCCCGGGCGAGCCGGGCGGCGCTCGACGCCGATCGGGCCGCCATGTGGATCGTCGAGCCGGGCGTCGGGCTGGCGCGCGTCGCCGGCGAGGCCAGCGACCTGCCCAGCGGCGCTGCCGCGGACGTCATGCGCCTGGACGATGCGCTCGGCGCGGCGTTCTTTGCGACCGGGACGCTGCAGATGGCCCACGATCGCCACGGCGACCCGTCGCAGCCGATCGCGCGACGGTTCCACGCCCGGTCCTTGCTCGGCATCCCCTTCCTGCGAGGCCACACGGTGGCCGGCATGGCGCTGGTTCTGTGTGATCGCGCCCACCGCGACTGGTCGGCCGATGACGTCACGACACTGTCCGCGCTGGCGCTACAGACCGGCCTCGCGCTCGAGCGCACGGCGCTGGCCGCAGAAACCCAGCGCCTCGGCCTCGAGGACCCGCTCACCGGCTTGCCCAACCGCTCACTGTTCATCGACCGATTCGACCAGGCGCTGGCGGCTGCCGCGCACCGGTCCACCCCACTGGCGGTATGTGTGGTCAATCTCGACGGCTTCAAGGACATCAACGACGCCTTCGGGCACGCGGCCGGGGACGCGGTGTTGGGTGAAGTCGCGACTCGCTTGCGCGCGGAGCTGCGGGCCCATGAAACGGTCGCCCGCCTTGGCGGCGACGAATTCGCCGTGCTGCTGCCGGCGAATCAGATTGCCTCCGAACTGGTCGCCGAGCGGCTGGTGCGCGCCCTCAGCCTGCCAGTGGTCGTCGCCGGGCAGAAGGTGGCCATTGCCGTCAGCATCGGAATTGCCGCGTATCCGGACCATGGCGATTCGGCCGAGCTGCTGCTGCGTCGTGCGGATCTTGCCCTGTCGTCGGCCCGCCGCGCTCAAACGAGCTTCGCGGTCGCCACGCAGGGCGAGGACACGCCGAGCGGCGAGCGCTTCCTGCTCATCAGCGGTTTACGGCAAGCCCTGGCGGGTCTCCCTGAAGGCGGCCAGCTGACCCTGCACTACCAACCCAAGGTGAGCTGCCAAACGGGCCTGACGATCGGCGCCGAGGCGCTGGCCCGCTGGCATCACCCGACCCTGGGCAGCGTGGCGCCGGATCGGTTCATTCCGCTCGCCGAGCAAACCGGCCTGGTCCGCCGCCTCTCGCGCTGGGCGCTTGAATCGGCCATCCAGCAGTGCCGCGACTGGCTCGACCTTGGCTGGCGGTTGAGTGTCGCGGTGAACCTGTCAGCGTACGACCTTCAGGACGCCGCGCTGCCGGAGCTGATCGGCCAACTGCTCGAGCAATACGCCGTGCCCGCTGAACTGCTGACGGTCGAGATGACGGAGAGCATGCTGATCCAGGATCCGGAAGCGGCCATGCTCGTCCTGGATCGGGTGGACCGCATGGGCGTGCGGGCGTCGTTAGACGACTTCGGAACGGGCTACTCGTCACTGGCGTATCTCAAACGTTTGCCGATCCGCGAGCTGAAGATCGACCAGTCGTTCGTGCGCGACCTGGTCACGGACGCGCGCGACCAGGCGATCGTCGCGTCGACGATCGGGCTTGGCCACAGTCTGGGGATGCTGATCGTCGCCGAAGGTGTCGAAGACCAGGCCACGCTGGACCTGCTCCGCGAGCTCGGTACTGACCTGGTCCAGGGCTACTTTCTGTGTCGCCCGAAAGCTCCAACTGCATTCGGAGCGTGGCTCCCGTCGGTTGACGGCTGACAACCAGCCTGTTACTCTGTGCAACACATGGAGACGCTTTGAAACGCGCCACGTACGGAACGGAGCGGCCCGCCGCATGGTGATGGAGCTCGAGCTCGACCAGAACCTGGCGCCCCAGTACGGCGCCCAACAGACGCTGAAGGTCTCCGCGCGCCTGGTTGCCGCCAACCATGTGCTGGAACTCAGCTCGCAGGCGCTCCAGCAGGCGATCGCGACCGAACTCCACGACAATCCCGCCCTCGAGCTGGTCGAGGTGCCAACCTGCGGCGTGTGCGGCACGGCCCTGCACGGCTCGATCTGCCCCAACTGCATTCAGCGTCAGAAGACCGGCCCCCAGGCCGCCGGCGTCGGCGATGCCGCCTCCAACTTCGACGACCTGCGCGATCGGCGCGGGTCTGAAGACGACGAGTTCGATCCGCTGACCCGCGTCGCGTCGGAGCAGACCCTCGCCGAAAAGCTCCTGGCTGATCTGGGCGCCATCCTGGCGTCGGCAGACCTGCCCATCGCCGAATATCTGATCGGCTCGCTCGACGACAAGGGCTACCTGGGCGCCAGGCTCGAGAACATTGCGTATGAGCTTGGCACTGACGTCGACGCCGTCCAGGCGGTCTTACGTGTCCTCCAGGCCCAGGACCCGGTGGGCATCGGCGCCCGCAATCTGCGCGAGTGCCTGCTGCTCCAACTCGATCATCTGGCGGAGCGTGGCTTGAGCCAGCCTTTCGCGCGCGAGATCGTGAGTCTGTACCTCACCGAACTGGGCGAGCACAAGTTCGCCCGGATTGCCGCGGACCTCAAGATTTCAACCGAACAGGTCTCGGACGCGTGGGAGTTCGTCAAGCAAAAGCTGAATCCTCACCCGGCCCACGGGTTCTCGCCGACCAACGCCAGCGACCGTGACACGCGCGCCATGTACATCACGCCGGATGTCGTCATCACCCGCGGCAGCGACGGTTTCGAAGTCGACGTCGTCGAGAGTCACCGGTTCGCGCTGCGCGTCAACCCGTTGTACACGCGTTTGGCGGCCGACCTGCGCCGGGGCGCCGAGAGCATGTCCCCGGAGGAGAAGCAGCACGTCCAGCAGTACGCCGGGCGAGCGAAGATGTTCATCGCCAACATTACCCAGCGGCGTCAGACCATGTTCAAGATCACCACGTGCATCGTGGAGCAGCAGCGTGCCTACCTCGAGCACGGGGTCCGGGCGCTCCAGCCACTGAGCCGGGCGCGCATCGCGCAGCAGATTGGGCTGCACGAGAGCACGGTCAGCCGCGCGACTGCGAGCAAGTACGTGATGCTGCCCAATGGTGAGGTGATTCCGTACGCGCACTTCTTTACCCCCAGCCTGGGGGTAAAGGACGTCCTCAAGGAAGTGATCGAAAAAGAAGGCCGGCCGATGTCTGACTCTGACATCGTGGCGCGGCTGCAGGAGCAAGGCATCCACATCGCGCGGCGGACCGTAGCCAAGTACCGCGCGCAATTAAAGATCCTGCCGAGCGGCCTGCGCTAGATTCGGCGGCGCGGGTGCGATTTCGCAGTGGATGGCGTGTACGATGCGCTTCGACTGATGCAGCCACCCGCGTACGGGATCGAAGGGATTGTCGACGCAGATCGGGCCTATCAGGGCTCGCGCTTCGCCGAGGTCCGCGACGCGGTGTTCAGTCAGCCGTATCCGGGTACCCGGGCTGCCAGTGGCCGGATGCCGACCTACCCGGTGATGCTGGGGCGCATGGTGCACGGTCTGTTGCAGTTCCCGTTCGGCCGCTTCTATGCCTTCCGTCAGGCAACCGCGCGGGCGGTCGATTCGCACGCCGACCTCCGCTGGGGTCCCGATGGCAGGGGCTTCCGGCGACTGGTTCACCCGAACGCCATCTGTCTGTCGGGCGTGTGGGAGATCACCGAACCGACGGCGTACTCCGGCTACTTCGCCAGCGGCAGCAAGGCCCTGGTCATCGGCCGCTACTCGACCTGCTGCACTGAAACCCGGCGCGGGCACACCCGCTCGCTGGCGTTGGCGGGCAAGCTGTTTCCCACGACCGACCCGGAGCATGCCGCCCCGCTCCGGACGGCGAGCTTCTTCACGCAGCAGGACATCGGCGGCGACGACACCGACTACATCAACGACGTGGAACTCCGGAATGCCCCAGACACGAGCAGCTGGCGTCGCGGCAGCGGGATGCCGATCCTGCTGATCACGGGCCTGGTGTTCAGTTTTGTGGATCGCGAGCCGACGATCCGGCAACTCTACGACGTCGCCGAACTGGGCAAGCCTGACGCGGAACCCACTCGGGCACCGGCCTATATGCGCCTGCTGGTCGCGCCCGAGCAGCCGCGCATCGAGGGACCGGGGCTGGATTTTCGCGACGAAATCATGCGCCAGATCGTCGACTCTGGCCGTCTGGTATTCACGATCGAAGTCACCGATGACGGCGAGACGCACGGCCCGGCGTCCGCGCAACGCCGCAGGTTCAGCAACTGGCGACGCATCGGCACGTTGACCTTCGACGACGCGGCCGCGTCGTACAACGGCGACTTCGTGCTCCACTTTCACCATCCCACGTGGCGCCGCGATCGCAACGATCCGGCCACGGCAACCCGCGTCGGCGAACGCAAACGGGCCTAGCTGGCGCGGAAGCCGGGCAGCTTCGCGGCGACGACGCCCACCAGCAACGCGCACACACCGGCATTGAGCGCGACCGCGACCGGGGCGCCCAACAGGATGCTGGCCGCCCCGATCTCGAGCGTCCCGACTGGTCCCGAGCCGATGGCCAGGGTCAGTGCGCCCATCGCGCGCCCGCGCAGCTGGTCGGATGCCTTTCCCAGGACGATGGTGCTCTGCAGCGACGCGAACGCGGACGACCCCAGCCCGCTGACGGCGACCAGCACCAGCGCCAGCGGCAGGTTGTCGGCGAGCGCAAAGCCGACAATGCAGATGCTGAACACCAGCGAGCCAACCCAGAACAGCAGCCCGGACCGCGGCACCCGCCCGACTGAGGCAATCGCCATGGCGCCCACGAACGAACCCAGGCCGGTGGCGGCGCCGAGCTCACCCAGCCCAACCGCGTCCTCGTGCAGGACGTCGCGGGCGAAAACGGGCAGGAGCGTCTGGTAGGGGAACACCAGAACATTCATCGCGGTGCTGATCAGCAGCACGCCGACGATCGGTTGGCTCTGGCGTAGCTCGTCGAAGCCGTCCCGCAGATAGCGCAGCATCGAGGTACTGGCGACCTGTCGGCCGCGGACCGCCAGCGGCATGATCTTCAACACCCCGATCTCCACGGCGTACAGGCCGGCCATGACCACGAACGCGGCGGCGGGACTCAGATAGGTAATCAATCCGCCGGCGACGAGCGGGCCGACGATCCGCGTCAGGTTCATGGAGACGGCTTCGAGGGCGACCGCGTTGACAGTCAACTCGCGCCCGACCAGGTCAGGGATCAGCGCGCGTCGCGTTGGCCAGTCGAGCGCCCATTGGAGTCCCAGGAGGAACGTCGCCAGGGCGGCAAAACCGAAGTCGAACAGCCCCGCCGCCAGCAGCGCCGCGGCGGCGACCGAGACACTCAGCCCGAGGCCCTGAGCCCCGATCAGCAGCCACCGACGGTCAATCCGGTCGGCGACGGCGCCGCCGGCGATGCCGAACATCAGCAGCGGGAGCCACCGCAGCGCGCCGATGACCGCCACGTCCCAGGCCGAGTTGGTGATCTCCAGGACGACCCAGCCGATGACCACCTGGTCCATCCAGCGCGCCTGGTTCCACAGCAGCGAGGCGAACCACAGGTAGCGGTAGCCAGGCGATCGGAAGGTCTCCAGTGGCGCGAACCGCGCAGGCCGCGCGGGCGCCTCAAGCTTCAATGCGGATGTGCCACCCCTGGCTGGATCGTACGCGGGATCCTCCGATAGCTGCCTCCCTCGAACGCAGCGATTGCAGCGGGCACCAGGATTCACCTCCTCAGGGCGTGCCGTGAGGAAGCGAGCGCAGCGATGCGGGCATCAAACGAGTAGCCTGTGAGCCAACGTATGACCGACAACAGCGACCCCACCGCGCGGCTGGCCATCGACTGGGATGCCGTCACCGACGAGGCCGCGGCGATCCTGTCCCGATACGTGCGCATCGACAGCTCGCATCCGCTTGGCCGCACCGTCGAGACCGCCGCCCTCTTCGCGCAACAACTCGCGGCCGAAGACATCGACTACAAGGTGTACGAGTCGCCCGAGCCGGGCAAGGTCAATCTGGTCGCCCGCCTGCCCGCGACCAACCCGGGCGGCAAGCCGCTGGTGCTCAGCAACCACATGGACGTGGTGCAGGCCGTGGCGGCCGACTGGCGCTTCGACCCGTACTCAGGCGAGATCGCCGACGGCTACGTCTACGGCCGCGGTGCCCTCGACATGAAGGGCATGGGCGTCATGGAACTGATGACCATGCTGCTGCTCAAACGCCGCGGTGTCGCTTTAGCCAGGGACGTCATCCTGATGTGCAATTGCGACGAGGAGATCGGCAGCCCCATGGGCGCGGCCTGGATGATCGCGCAGCACTTTGCCGACCTCGACCCGGAGTTCGTCCTGGACGAGGGTGGCTCAGGGATGAAAGGCTTCTTCAGCGCCGGCGACGTGTTCGAGATCAGCGTCGGCGAGAAGCGCGCCGTACGGATCAAGATGGTGGCTCGCGCCGAGCCTGGCCACGCCTCGCAGCCGTGGGACGAGGCGGCCACGCACCGCCTGGTCCGCGCCGCCCACGCCGTGCTGACCCAGCCGCCGGAAGACCGCGAGTGCCCGCCGGTGGCCGAATTCGTCAAGCGCCTGGGCGGCAGCGTGCGCCAGGAGATCGCCGCGTACCGGGCGACCAGACCGCTGCTGCACGACACGGTCAGTCTGACCATGCTCAGTGGTGGCTACAAGATCAACGTGCTGCCCGAGCGGGCCGAGATGAGCTTCGATTGCCGCCTGCTGCCCGATACCGACGAACGCGCCTTCATCTCGAACCTCGAGCAGCTCATCAATGACCCCGGCGTCCGTCTGGAAGTGACGTGGCCCGACGCGCCGCCCAGTACGGCTACCTGGGACGCCCCGCTATTTCGCGCGCTCGAGGCCGCTTGTGCCGACTTTGCACCGCACGCCATCGTCGCCCCGTCGATCTGCGTCGGCGGCACCGACGCCCGCTACTTCCGCGAGCGGGGCGTGCCATCGTACGGCCTGGTACCGTGCCTGTTCGATGCCGAGGACCTCAAGGGCTACCACGGCATCGACGAACGGCTGTCGCTGGCGAACCTGCGGCTGGGCACCCAGATCATCCTGGACACGACGCTGCGGGTCGCCGCGCGCTGACCTGCTGATTACACGTCGTGCACGGCTTGGGAGGGCCATATCCGCCGCCGCTGGCGGTGAAGAAGTCCTGGTAGAACGACTCCGCGATCACAGCTAACGGGTAGGCTTGGAGGCATGACTATTCCGGCCGAACCGAAGACCGAGCTCAACATTACCGACGTGGTCAGCGGGCCTATTCCGCCGCGCGTGGTGAACCTGACCTGGCCCAACAAGTTGCACACGCGCATCGCCGACGTCGTGGCCGAAAAGGGTCCGCCGCCGTGGTCGGTGCGACTGATCGCCGATGAACGAAACCTGGTGACGCTGATCGCCAATCCGCCTGGCACGGGCAATCGGCCACACTGGCACAAAGACTTCGATGAGTGGTGGTTCGTGCTGTCCGGCCGGTTACAGTGGGAGCTGACCGGCGGGACGAAATTCGAAGCTGGCAAAGACGAGATCGTGTGGGTGCCGCGCGGGACCGTCCACCACATCCAGAACATCGGCGACGAGATGTCGCTGCGCGTGGCGATCGCGATGCCGCCGGCGGTGCACTACTTCAACGCGTGTGAGCAGTGCGGCTTTACCGACGACGGCCCGCGCGCCTTCTGGTGAGCGTTTTCGTTACGCTGTGACACGTATGCAGATTGGCGCTGTTGTGCGACTCGGTCCGGTTCATGCAGGCGCGGAGCCGCCACGCTACCCGGCTATCCGAGACATGGCGTGTCGGATCGAGGCCGCCGGGCTTGACTCCATCTGGGTCTACGACCACCTCCTGTACCGCTGGCCGGGCCGCGGGGCCGACGGAATCTGGGAGTGCTGGACGATGTTGTCCGCTCTGGCCGCGGTCACGCAGCGGGTCAAGATCGGGACACTCGTGATGTGCACGCCGTTCCGCAACCCCGCCCTGCTGGCCAAAATGGCGAGCACTCTCGACGACATCAGTGACGGCCGCCTGATTCTGGGCATCGGCGCCGGCTGGCACCAACCGGAGTTCGACGCTTTCGGCGTGCCGTTCGACCATCGCGGCGGCCGGTTCCAGGAGGCGGTGGAGATCATCCGGCCGCTGCTCCGCGACGGCCGCGTGGATTATCAGGGCACGTACTACGCGGCGCCCGATTGCGCGATCATTCCGCGAGGCCCGCGGCCGGAGGGCCTGCCGCTCATGATCGCGGGCAAAGGTCCGCGCATGCTGCGACTCACCGCGCGCCACGCGGACGCCTGGAACACGGCCTGGCACGCCAACCCGGCAGACGCCGTTGCACGCATCGCAGATGTTCACGCCGCGTGCACGGCCGAAGGTCGAGATCCGGCCACCCTGGAGATTACCGTGGGTCTGCCACTGGTGTACTCCGACCTCGGCACACCCGCGTTCGCCAATTCGCTGGAAGGCACCCCCGAGAAGATCGCCGCGGCTCTGACTGGCTTCGCTGACCTCGGCGTCGGCCACGTGATCGTCGACATCGCGCCGCACACGCCTGAAACGTTAGATCGTTTCGTCCAGGGCGTCCGGCTGTACCGCTAGCGCACAAAGTCAACACCTCACCCACCGCTGCGCACTTTCCACGGCGCGGCAGGCACGGTCGCGCTCGCCCACCACAACCGCCAGCGCGGCAGGTACGGTCGCACTCACGCACCGCAACCGCCAGCGCGGCAGGCACCGTCGAGCCCGCGCACCGCGATCGCTAGCTCGGGCAACCGCGAGCGCGGCAGGCACAGTCGCACTCACGCACCGCAACTGCCAGCGCGGCAGGTACCGTCGAGCCCGCGCACCGCGATCGCTAGCTCGGGCAACCGCGAGCGCGGCAGGTACGGTCGCACTCACGCACCGCAACCGCCAGCGCGGCAGGTACGGTGAAGCTTGCCCACCACAACCGCCAGCGCGGCAGGTACCGTCGAGCCCGCGCACCGCGATCGCTAGCTCGGGCAACCGCGAGCGCGGCAGGTACGGTCGCGCTCACGGCAACGCAACCCTCGGCGAGCAGCGCGCTGGCTGTTCGATGCTCCTTGGCCCTGAGTGCGGGAACCTGCATGGAGCGAGCGCAGCGATGCGGACGACTCGATCACACCGCGTCAGGATGATGGCGAGCCCCGCCCCGCGTTTTTGCGCATCGATAGCGCGATCCGTTTGCGGGCCGGGTCGACTTCGATGACGGTCACCTCGACGTGCTGCTGGACTTTGACGACGTCGTTGGCATCGCGGACGAAGCGATCCGCGAGCTGACTGATGTGCACCAGGCCGTCCTGGTGGACGCCGATGTCGACGAATGCGCCGAACGCGGTGATGTTGGTGACGATACCCGAGAGCGTCATGCCCGGGCGCACGTCGTCGATGGAGTTGACTCCGTCCGTAAAGCGAACCACCTCAAATGCAGCGCGCGGATCGCGGCCCGGCTTGGCCAGTTCGCCAAGAATGTCGCGCAGCGTCAACAGCCCCACGGATTCGGAGACGTAGCGCTCCACACTGATCCGCTGTCGCAGCCGGTCGTCCTGCATGAGGTCGCGGACGCTACAACCCAGGTCCGCGGCCATGCGATCGACGACCGCGTAGGACTCCGGATGGACCGCCGATTCGTCGAGCGGGTCGGCAGCGCCGCGAATCCGCAAAAATCCGGCCGCCTGCTCGAACGCCTTGGCGCCGAGTCGGGGGACCTCCAGCAGGTCGCGTCGGCGCTTGAACGGACCGCGCGTGTTGCGGTACTTCACGATGTTGTCGGCCACGGTCGCATTCAAGCCGCTCACGTAGGTGAGCAACTGCTTGGAGGCCGTGTTCACCTCCACACCGACGGCGTTCACGCACGACATTACGACGTCGTCCAGCGAGCGCTTGAGGTCGTCCTGGTCGACGTCGTGCTGGTACTGGCCGACGCCGATGCTCTTGGCGTCCAGCTTGACCAGCTCCGCCAGCGGATCCATCAGTCGGCGGCCGATGGAGACGGCGCCGCGGACGGTGATGTCGCGGTCGGGAAACTCCTCGCGCGCGACGTCCGAGGCGGAGTACACCGACGCGCCGGATTCGTTGACCATCACCACACTCACTTCCGCGGGCAAGCCCAGCGTACGGACGAACGCCTCGGTTTCGCGTCCAGCGGTGCCGTTGCCGATCGCGATCGCTTCAACCCGGTAGCTCTCGACCAGGCGCCTGAGCGCCTCAGTGGCGGCTCGAGTCCGCTGCTGGCCCTGGTCGAGGTAGATCACCTCCTCATGGATCAGCTGGCCTTCAGGATCGAGCACTACAGTCTTGCAGCCGGTCCGCCAGCCGGGATCGATCGCGAGGACCGACTTCTGGCCCAGCGGCGGCGCCAGCAGGAGTTGCCGGAGGTTGCGCGCGAAGACGCCGATGGCGGCGGCATCGGCTTTGCGCTTGGCTTGCGCCCGCGTTTCGGTTTCCATCGCCCGTGCCAGCAAGCGCTTGTAGCCGTCTCGCACCGCGAGCCGCACCTGCTCGGTGCAGGCACCGGTGCGCGCGACAAACAGGCCGTCGAGAATCGACAGCGCGTCCTGTTCCGGCGGTCGGATCGAGCAGGACAGAACCTCCTCGGTCTCGCCGCGACGGATGGCCAGCACGCGGTGCGAGGGCGCGTTGGCGATCGGCTCGGACCACTCGAAGTAGTCCTTGTATTTGATGCCCTCGGCGGCTTTGCCCGACCGGACCTCGGACCGCAGCAGGCCGCGCATCCAGAAGAGGCGACGGATGCGGGCCCGGGCACCGGCGTCGTCGTTGATCCGCTCGGCGATGATGTCGCGGGCGCCTTGCAGCGCGTCGTCGACGGTCGCCACGTCGAGTCCCTCGGCCACCGCGCCCCCGGCGGGGGTGATGAATCTGGCTGCCTCGACCGCGGGATCCACCCTGGGATCCTGGCGCAGGATGATCTCGGCGAGCGGCTCGAGTCCGCGGTCGCGCGCGATGGTCGCGCGCGTCCGACGCTTGGGACGAAATGGCAGGTACACGTCTTCGAGCACGGCCAGG
>Ga0070730_10002650_pt1 | contig 16203 bp, 8 predicted proteins | sample Coa_R1_3_FD_66447 | JGI IMG/M metagenome (GOLD analysis project Ga0070730, IMG submission 66447) | Surface soil microbial communities from Centralia Pennsylvania, which are recovering from an underground coalmine fire - Coalmine... | ecosystem: Environmental > Terrestrial > Soil > Unclassified ...
ATCCATTTCGGGACAGAATGGGCTGAGAAGATCGCAAGACCGTAGGCGCCTACGCCAAAAAAAGCAACATGGCCCAGAGAGAGCTGCCCGGCATAGCCACCCACCAGGTTCCATGCCAGTCCCAGGCCCGAAAAGAGCGCGATGCGGAAAAAAACCTGCAACAGATAGTCATTACGCACAAAAAGCGGCAGGCAGGCAGATGCAACCACAAACCCGAGCAGCGTCCAGAGTCTCCAGCCGCGTAGACTGTTCATGCGCGTTGTCTTCCGAAGATTCCGCTTGGCTTGAGGGAAAGCATCAGGAGAAAGAGTACGAAGTCTATCGCCAGGGCCCACTGGTTGCCAAGATAAAGGCTGGTGATGCTTTCCGCGACTCCTAAAGCAAGCCCGCCGACCGCAGCCCCTTCAATGGAGCCCATGCCGCCCAACACCACAATCACAAAGGCTTTGAGCGTATAGTCCTCTCCCACACTGGGAAAGAGATAGAGGGCCGGTAGCAGAAGCCCACCGGCAATGCCGGCAAACGCAATGCCCAGGGCAAAGCTGAGACCCTGGATGCGCGTGACATTAATGCCCATCAGAGGCGCTACTTCTCGATTTTGCGCGATGGCCCTCAGCGCGTGTCCGGTACGGCTGCGCGCAACGAACACTTGTAACCCAACAATGAAGAAGGCGGCGATAACGAAAGAGAGCACGGCCGCAGCATTGGCAGTGAATGGGCCGAAGCGAAAGACGGAGTTCACCAGCGCAATGCTGGTCTGGCGATAGTCGGCGCCAAATGCGAGTTGCGCGCTGTCCACCAGAATGAGCGAAATTCCGGTGGTCATGAGGATCTGCATGAAATCGGATTTATCGCGTATCGGCTGGATCAACAGCCTGTAGACGAGATAGCCGAAGGCGAAGAGCAGGATTCCAGCAGGGAGGAATCCCAGATAGGGATTGATCTTGAATTTGTCAAACAAGACATAGGTTGCATACATGCCGGTCATCAGGAAAGCGCCATGGGCAAAATTGACGATGCGCATGACGCCGAAAATCAACGCCAGCCCCATGCCGATGACAGCGTAGAGCGCGCCGGTCAGTAGTCCGTTGATACAAGCTTGTACGAGGTGTATCAATGTGTCAGCCAAAAACTCTTACCGCTGGTTCCAGCGCGGAGCGGGAATAATGGGCTTGCCAGCGGCGACCTCCGGCGGATAAACGACCGTATATTTTCCGGCCTGCACCTGGGTAATCAGAACCTCGTGCTGATTCTGGCCATTGGCATCGAACTTGACCGGCCCAAACGGGGTCGAACTGAGGTTGAGGTTCCTGATGGCATCCCGAATCTTGGCACTATCCAGGGACTTAGCGTCGTTGATGGCATGGGCAGCGGCGTGCAACGATTCATAGGCCTGGATGGCGTGATAGGCCGGGTGCGACTTATATCGCTTGAAATATTCGGAGTCGAATTCCTTGGAGCCTTGCCATTTTGCATCCGGCAGCCACTGGGAAACCGAAAAGGTGTATTCCGCATTTTTGCCCGCGCCCTTGGGAGTAGGAAATTCAGCAGCAGCGAATCCCGTACCGGCCGACGTGTAGTACTTGGGATTGAGATCAACTTCCTGCGCCTGGCGCATCAAGGTTCCCGCATCCAGCAGGTAGGAGGCAAAATAAATCACCTCCGGGTTGGCCTGCTTGACGCGCTGCAACACCGCTTTATAGTCCGGAGACTTAGCTTCATAAGACTCAACCGCCACCACGTTGATGCCTGCTGCCTTGGCAGCCGCATTCATGGCCTTCATATTCGACTGTCCAAAGTTTGTGTTCTCGTAAACAATGGCCATGGTCTTGGGAGCACCGCTGTCCTTGAGGAACGCAATCGTCGACTTGGCATAATCGCCTGCGCCCGCGCAGATACGGAAAATCCAGGGCGATTTTGACTCCATCACATTGTCTGCCGTGGCTGTGGGAATGATCAGAGGCACCTGCCTCTGGGTCACGCTGGGAAGAATCGCCTTGGTGCTCTCGCTTGAATACGAACCGAGGAGCACCGGCACGTGGTCCTGGTCTACGAGTTTGGAAACTCCCTGTACTGCCTGGTCCGGCTTACTCTGATCGTCGTAAAAATCCAGCTCAACCTTTTTGCCTAGAACTCCACCCTGGGCGTTGATCTCATCCAACGCGATGAGATAGCCATTCTTGTGCGCCTCCCCAAAAGCCGCCAGGCTGCCAGTGACAGAGGTGATGACACCGATTCGCGTGGTGTCCCCGCCAGCTTGCTTAGAGCAACTGGCGACCAGCAACATTGCAACAAATACGGCCAGAAAAACTGTAACTGTTTTAAAACGCATGGGGCTCTCCCATTCTTGGCAGGATAACCGGGTCGCTGCATTATACACATGGGCATTGAACGAGTTGCAGCGCGTTATTCAGAAAAATCTCAGAATTGATCCACTCATAACGTACAATTTTGTGCATACAAGAAACCGCAAAATCTATAGCGCACGACATTGTGCGGCATGTCGGCTTCGCCGCAAGATGCCGCTTGAGAAAGTTTGGCTGACTGGCTAATTTCACCACTCGAACCAGACTTTGTAACGGTTGGCGCTCTAGAAACACTAAAGTATAAGGCCGATGATGTCTTGAGATAGAAAACCAGAGAACGAAACCAGAAAAGCATTGGAAAAACCCGGCCCCAGATCGATTTTTTAAAGGCGGATTTGTGAGACCTATTGTTGTTCCCATCCAGTTTTCAGGCCATACGTCATCCATCTTAAACTTAAAGCGATATCGTTCCTTCGCCTTCATTCCGGCCATCGCAGTCCTTTTTCTGGGCTTCGCTCTGCCCTCCCCCGGACAAGTATTAATCACAAGACAAAATGTGCAGCACGACGTCTCGCCGCCGTTGCGTGATTTAGCTAAAGCTGCTAAAGCGTCCCAGGGCTCGCCACAAACGCATGAGGCAGAACCACTTCGCCTCATCCCTTTGCCGGAAGGCTTCAAACTTCCGGAGGCGCCCGACCCGGTGTTGCAAAGGACTGCGCCGAGCTTCCCCGAAGCTCTTGCCCCTACCTTAATCAACAACTTTGATGGTCTCGGACAAGACGTGCCATCGGGATTCAGCCCATGTTGCGCCCCTCCAGATACCAATGGCGCTGTGGGCCTCACCCAATACGTCCAATGGGTGAATCTGTCGTTTGCAGTATTCGATAAGAGCAGCACCAACATGGTTCTCGGGCCGGTGGACGGGAACACTCTGTGGACGGGCTTCGGCGGGCCATGCGAAGCCGATAACGACGGCGACCCAATGGTGGTCTATGACAAGCTGGCCGACCGCTGGGTTTTAAGCCAGTTTGCGGTCAGCGAAGGCCCGCCCTTCCTGCAATGCGTGGCAGTATCCACCACCTCCGACGCAACCGGCAGCTATAACCGCTACTCTTTTTCATATTCCAACTTTGATGATTATCCGAAGATGGGTGTCTGGCCCGATGCCTACTATGTCACTTTCAACATGTTCGGGACATCCAGCTTCGTGGGCGCCGATGCTTGCGCCTACGACCGCAACGCCATGCTCAACGGGCAACCGGCAACACAAATCTGCTTTCAGCAAGGCTCCTCTGTGGGAAGCCTGCTGCCTGCGGATGTCGATGGCCATAATGCGCCCCCGGCGGGGTCCCCAAATTTCATGCTGACGTTTGGCGCAAACTCTCTGAGCCTGTTTAAGTTTCATGCGGATTTCGCAACTCCTGCAAATTCCACATTCACCGGCCCAACCACCATTCCGGTAGCGGCCTTTACGCCGTTGTGCGCCACCCATCGTGGCTGCGTACCCCAATCGGGCGACGGCACGACACTGGATTCCCTGGGCGACCGTCTTATGCATCGCCTGGCTTATCGCAATTTCGGCGACCACGAATCACTGGTGGTCAACCACTCGGTGGCGGTTGACTCGAACAGCGGCGTGCGCTGGTATGAAATCCAGAACCCTAACGGAACTCCTACAGTCGCTCAGCAATCAACCTTCGCCCCTGATGCCGGCTTTCGTTGGATGGGAAGTATAGCCATGGACATCAACGGGGACATCGCGCTTGGTTACAGCGTATCCAGCGCCACCACCTTTCCGTCGATCGCGTTTGCCGGTAGGATGGCATCCGATCCCACCAGCACACTGGGCGCAGAAACCACCATCATCAATGGCACCGGGGCACAGCTTAACGGCCTCACTCGATGGGGTGACTACAGTGCTATGCAGGTAGACCCTGTTGACGATTGCACCTTCTGGTATACCACCGAGTACCTGAAGAACTCCGGTATCTTCAACTGGAACACCCGCATTGCAAGCTTCAAATTTCCAGCCTGCGTACTTCCAGACTTGACGATTGCCCTGTCCCACACCGGCAATTTTACGCAGGGACAAACCGGCGCAACCTACACCATCACGGTCAAAAACATAGGCGACAAAGATACCCAGGGAACCGTAACCGTAACGGACACGCTGCCAGCGAAACTTACGGCGACGGCAGCCGCCGGCGACGGATGGAGTTGTACTCTCGGATCTCCGGTCACCTGCACCCGCACCGATGTACTCGCAGTCCAAGGCAGTTATCCGCCCATTACGCTGACCGTGAATGTAGCGAATGATGCCCCCGGAACCGTCACCAATACTGCCACGGTTGCGGGAGGAGGCGAGAAGAATACCGGCAACGACACAGCCAGCGACTCGGCAACCATTATCCAGACCGGTCCGGACCCTGCCATCACCAAGGTCCACAGTGGAAAGTTCATCCAGGGCCAAACTGGGACTTACACGCTCACAGTCACCAACACCGGCCTCTCCGCCACCAGCGGCATGGTGACGGTAACCGATACCTTGCCGACAGGACTCACGGCCAATGCCGCCAGCGGTACAGGATGGTCTTGCACTCCCGGCGCAACTACGACCTGTATGCGCAGCGACGCTCTGGCCTCCAATACGGCTTATCCATCCATCACCCTGACCGTGAATGTAGCGAATAATGCACCGGGTTTGGCGATCAATACCGCCACCGTTTCCGGAGGCGGCGACACGAACCCGCTGAACAACACCGCCAAAGATCCTACGAGTATTATCCCTCCGCCGCCCGACCTGACCATCACCAAGAGCCACACCGGCGATTTTAGTCAGGGGCAAGTCTCCAACGCGACGTACACATTGACGGTGAATAACATAGGCGCTGGGCCGACGATCGGCATAGTGAATGTGACTGACACGTTGCCCGCAGGGCTTACTGCCTCGAACATCTTTGGTCTAGGCTGGTTTTGTAACATCAGGACCGTGAGTTGCACCCGCAGTGACGTTCTGGCTATTGGCAGCAGCTACCCGCCGATTACCCTCTCGGTCAACGTATCGAGCGACGCACCCGCCTCTGTAATCAATACCGCCACGGTTTCCGGGGGTGGTGAAATCAAGACTGACAACGATACGGCCACCGATCCTACGACCATCCACCTTGCCCCCGATCTCACTATTACGAAGGCGCACGCGCCCACAACCTTTACTGTGGGGCAGACCGGAACCTACACCATTACAGTGAGCAACAACGGACACGCACCGACCTCCGCCGACGTAAACGTGACGGATTTCCTGCCTCAAAGCATGGCTGTCAGATCGGTGAGTGGCGTCGGCTGGGATTGCTCAGGCTTTTTCTTCGTTAGCTGCACGCGGTCCGACGTATTGGCAGCCGGCAACAGCTATCCACCTATCACTGTGACCGTGGATGTGATCACCGGTGGCACGGCAGTCGTCAATACCGCAAGTGTCAGTGGCGGAGGCGAATTCAACACCCTCAACAACACGGCCAGCGACCCCACAAATGTCAACGGCCCCACACTGACCATCACGAAATCCCACACCGGCGACTTCACGGTGGGACAGACAGGAACCTATCACATTACGGTAGGCAACACAGGAACAACTGCAACTCTGGGGACTGTGACGGTCAACGACTTCCTGCCCTTTGGACTGACAGTAATTGCCGCGAGCGGCTCGGGCTGGAATTGCTCTTTGCCGCCTACGCAATTTGTGAACTGTACACGGTCTGACTCGCTGGCCACCGGCAACAGCTACCCCGCGATTGCTCTGATCGTGAGCGTGATCAATTCGTCGTCCACGTTTACAAACACGGCCAGTGTGTCCGGTGGCGGTGATTCCCAATTCCACAGCGCCAGTGACCCAACCAATGTGATTACGCCCACCCTGGCTATAACCAAATCCCATACCGGCGACTTCACTGTAGGGCAAACGGGAACCTACACGATTACAGTGAGCAACACCGGAAAGATCAACACCTCAGGGACCGTGGCCGTCAATGACTTTTTGCCCTCGGGCCTGCTGGCAACTGCGGCGACCGGCACGGGATGGACTTGCCAGCCGCTGCCAACGACCTTCCTGAACTGCAGCCGGTCTGACTCCTTGCATCCAGGAAAGAGCTATCCGCCGATCACCCTTACAGTCAGCGTCAGCGGCGGGGCGCCCGCAGTGACCAACAGCGCAAGCGTAACCGGTGGAGGCGATACACAATTCCACAGCGCCAATGATCTCACCAACATCAATGGGCCCATTCTGGGCATCACCAAGTCCCATACCGGCGACTTCACTGTTGGACAGACAGGCAGCTACACCATCACAGTGAGCAACACAGGGAAAACAGGAACCTCGGGAACCGTGACAGTCAATGATTTCCTGCCCTCGGGCCTGACCGCAACCGCCTTCAGTGGCGCCGGCTGGAGTTGCCCAGGACTACCTCTTTCATTCTTCGTAACCTGTACGCGTTCTGACGCTGTAGCTGCCGGCAGCAGCTATCCTGCACTGATTTTGACCGTGAGTGTGAACGGCGGCGGACCAGTTACGACCAACTTTGCCTCGGTCACCGGCGGAGGCGATGCCGGATCGCACAGCGCCAGCGACCTCACCAAAATCAACGGACCTATTTTGGCCATCAAAAAGTTCCATGACGGTGACTTTACCGTTGGGCAAGCAGGAGGCTACGCAATTGTCGTCACCAACAATGGACAGACATCCACCTCAGGAGCGGTCACGGTCAATGATTTCCTGCCCCAGGGCTTGACGGCCACCGCCATCAGCGGCGCGGGCTGGAATTGCCCTGGGCTGCCCACTACATCCGTGACCTGTACTCGTTCCGATGCCCTTGCGCCAGGCAACAATTATCCCGCGATCCTTATGACTGTCAGGGTAGATGGCGGCGGGCCATCCACAACCAACTTCGCCACCGTTTCTGGCGGAGGTGACAATCAATTTCGCGGGGCCAGCGATGTCACCAATATCAATGGACCTATTTTGGCCATCACCAAATCCCATACCGGCGACTTTACCGTAGGACAGCCCGGAAACTACACCATCACAGTGAGCAACACCGGGAAAGCGGCCACCATCGGAACGGTCACAGTCAATGATTTCATGCCCCAGAATCTGACCGCGACCGCAACCAGCGGCACAGGTTGGAATTGCTCCGGCACGTTCTTTGTGAGCTGCTCACGAACGGACGCGCTGGCCGCAGGCAGCAGCTATCCCCCAATCACCGTGACCGTGAGCGTCAACGGTGGCGGCCCTGTCACCAACTCAGCCAGTGTTACCGGCGGAGGCGATTTTCAATTCCACACTGCCAGCGATCCAACCAATATCAATGCACCCACTCTCTCCATCACTAAGTCCCATACCGGCGACTTTACTGCAGGACAGCCGGGAAGCTACACCATCACAGTAAGCAACACAGGCCAAACAGCGACGGTAGGCAACGTCACCGTCACAGATTTCCTGCCCCAAGGCATGAGTGCAACTGCAATGAGCGGGACAGGATGGCTCTGCTCAACCTTCTTCGTGAACTGCACGCGCCTCGACTCGCTGGCTGCCAACAGCAGCTATCCCCCGATCACTCTGACGGTAAGCGTAACTGGAGGAGGCCCCAACGTCACCAACAGGGCATCTGTGAACGGCGGCGGTGATGTCCAGTCCCACACCGCATCTGATCCAACCAATGTCAATGCGCCCATCCTGGCCATCACCAAGTCCCATAGCGGTAATTTCACCGTAGGACAAGCTGGCGTCTACACCATTACAGCCAGCAACATAGGGTCAACAGCAACCTCCGGGTCTGTAACCATGAATGATCAGATGCCGCAAGGCTTGACGGTAACTGCTATCAACGCCTCCGGTTGGAACTGCTTTGGGGTACCCACTACATTCGTGAGCTGCAACCGCTCGGATGCTCTGGCCGCAGGCAGCAGCTATCCTGCCATTACCCTGACCGTCAGCGTGGATCCTGGGACTCAGCCCGTGGTGGTCAACCAGGCTAACCTGAGCGGAGGAGGAGACAACGTCACTCACATCGCCAGTGATCCCACGCTGATTAATTTGCCCGATCTCGCTATTACCAAATCCCACACTGGCGCCTTCACCGTGGGACAGCCTGGAACTTACACGATTACAGTCAGCAACGTGGGGGCCGTCGCAACCGCTGGCGGAACCTTGAACGTGGTAGACTTCCTTCCCTCAAGCATGACGGCCACCGCAGCCAGCGGACAAGATTGGAATTGCTCCATCCTCCAGACCACCCCGGCAGAGTTGACCTGTACGCGGCAAGCCGGCGTGCTCGCGCAGGGCGGCAGCTATCCTCCAATTACACTGAACGTAAATGTGGCCCCTGACGCCCCGTCGTCAGTCCTAAATGTCGCGGGTGTTTTTGGCATCGGTGATGCCGATTTCGGCAACAACTTCACTTTTGACAACACCACGATTTCCGGTTTCCGCTTCGTGCCGATCTCGCCTTGTCGTATCGCCGATACAAGAAACCCCAATGGTCCATTTGGCGGGCCATTCCTCGGCGCAGGCACTACCCGAGGATTCACAGTTCCAGATAGCGCTTGTGGCATACCTCCAACGGCCCAGGCTTATTCCCTCAATGCAACCGTCGTCCCTAAAGGCCCGCTTGGATTCTTGACCATGTTCCCCTGCGGGCAAGATCTACCGCTAGCCTCTACTCTTAACTCCATTGACGGCCGTGTGAAAGCAGGGGCCGCTATAGTGCCGGCAGGCGCCAATGGAGGCGTCTGTGCCTTTGCCACCAATGACACGGAACTGATTCTCGACATCAACGGTTATTTTGTGCCGGCTTCGAATACCTCAGCCCTGGAATTCTATCCGCTCACGCCCTGCCGCATCGTGGATACACGAGGTGCAACGGGAGCATTAGGCGGTCCCTCGCTGGTTGGCAACGCAGCCCGATCTTTTCCAGTTCGCTCGAGTGCCTGCAACGTGCCTCCGGCAGCCCAAGCCTATTCGTTGAATTACACTTCGGTGCCCAAAGGTAGCCTGGGCTTCCTGACCACATGGCCCACGGGACAAGCGCAGCCTCTGGTTTCAACCCTGAATGCACCCACCGGGGCGGTCACCGCTAATGCCGCCATTGTTCCGGCCGGGACCAACGGCGATGTCTCGGTGTTTGTCACCAACAACTCGGACGTGATCATCGACATTGATGGATACTTTGCGCCGCCTGGAGTAGGAGGATTGTCGCTCTTTCCCCTAGCGCCATGCCGTGTCGTGGATACCAGAAATCCAGTTGGCTCTCAGCCATTCAATGGAACGCTCAACGTAGATGTGTTGGGAAGCGGCTGCGGCGTTCCCGCATCCGCGCAATCGTTGGTGCTCAACGCCACCGTGGTTCCGCCCGGCCCCCTGGGCTTCCTGACGCTATGGGCCCAGGGCGCGACGCAACCGGTAGTCTCGACCCTGAACGCCATCGACGGCGCGGTCACCTCCAACTTGGCGATCGTGCCTACAACCAACGGCTCGATCAGCGCATTCGGAGCGAACCCAACTCATCTGGTTCTGGACATCTCTGCCTATTTTGCGCCTTGATTAGGTGTGGGAAGGCCGTGACAGTAAAAATATTGTGTCTGGGAGATTGGAGCGTGGATTTTGTTTGGGTTTTTGTTGGTGGAAGAACAGCACTTTAGTGTCGGTCTTGAGGCAGGAAGGAGCCGTGTTGAAAGTCGAATGCAAATGGGCTTTGCTCAGCTGTAAAAAATCGGCGACTGTACCAACTCTGGAATCACACTAGCTGAACGCTACGATGTGGGTCGTAAGCCAATTCAAGATCAAGTTAAACCGAAATTCGTTATTGGCTAATGCACCGGCAATGAACTTATATGCGATGAGCGAATCAACTTGTAGGTCGTAGCCGTTGACCTGCAGAAATGTATGAACAGACGCAAAAGCCGTGCGTTTGTTGCCATCAAGAAAGGGGTGATTGTTGGTCAGGGATTCCATGAGGGCTGCCGCTTCTTCCTGGATATTATTGTAGTATCCGATTTGCGGACGAAATACGGCCGATTCAAGTAGTCCATTGTCACGGACTCCATGAACGCCGCCATATTCTTCGATCTGTAGGTGATGGATGGTGAGAACTTCGGCCAGAGTCAAATAGACTTTTTCTGCCATTTGTCCTATTCAGCCAGCTTCCGATACAACTCCTTGAACTTCTCGTTCGAGCGGCGGTATGCAGCCATTACTTCGGGCCGCACTGTATGCTGAGATGGAATGACATTGTGAATATAGTGATCAATCGCCTTTTCCAGTAGATAGCGCTGAGAATGACCATATTGCCGCGCAACCGCGACAAACTCTTCGTGCAGCTTCGCATCGATTGCTGGGCCGATTTTTTTTAAGATTGTTCCGGCCATAATTTATACCTCTAATCCATTTTAGCTTTAATCAAGTTGTATCCAGATTAATCTAGATTTTACCAGTAATCTTATAAATCTCCATTCCATCTAAAAAACGACAGCCAGTTCCACCCGTATCCATCTATCTCGTCTCACGTTGAGACACAGCCCCACTAACTCCCCTCGTAAATGAGACGCAACGCTTTCTTCTCCCCTTAAAGTCTCCTCACGAACCTTCCGATTCTCTCGAAGAATAACTTTTCTTTCAATGACTTACGAGTGTGATGTTCCGAAAGTAACATGTCTGCTCCACATGGCACTGACATTGCATTTCATGTGACCAGGGATTTCCTGGCGAGCAGGATAGCTGTGTCTCTGAAAATGGCTTGTCAGCGATTGGTCCCTGGTGCTTGCTTCAACTGAGAGCGGAACATCAGCACGCCCCGACGTGGTGAGCGCAATCGAAAAACCGGAGCGTGGAGGTTTGAAATGAGTATTGGCAAGAAACTTTATGTCGGCTTTGGGCTCATTCTGGGCATTGTTTTCCTGCTCTTTCTGGGAAACTATCTCGCGGTTGTGCATGAGCACAACACCAAAGACACCTTCTTCAAGTCCATTGAAATGCGCAAGGCCATGTCGAGCCTGTATCTGGAACGGATGAATAACCGTTTGCGGCTCCGCAATTTCCTGCTCAATGGAGATACCAAAGAAGCCGATGCGCTTTTGGCGGGTGAAAACAGTGTCGAGAACCTTATTAACCTCGCCCAACAAAGGGCCGTGGAACTGGGCCAGGGCAGCCAGCGCGCCAAAGAGCTGCTGGAAGATATCCGCAAGGTTGACGTCGCCTGGAAAAAAGAATTTGCCGATCCGCTTATCGAAAAACGGCGCCAGGTGGATGCCGGCAGCTCCACAGTGGCTGAAATGCAAATTGCCTACCTTCAGGCAAATCCTGGTAGCTGGCAGAGCAAAGAAGATGATCCGGTCAAAGAGCTGAACAAGTACGTGGACGAAAGCAACAGAGCTTCCAACGAGTCTGCCGATTCAGCCACCAAGATCACCAATTGGGCCACTGGCCTGGGCATGCTCCTGGTCATGGTTCTGGGCGTAACCATCGCCTGGAGATCGTCCAAATCGATTACCGATCCTCTGGCCCAGCTCATCTCCGTTGCCGGCCAGATCGGCAACTCCGGGGACCTGGACCAGAAGGTTGAGGTCCGAGGGGACGACGAAATCGGCGAACTGGCAAGGACCTTCAACAATATGGTGGATTACCTCCGCGAAATGGCAAACGTTTCCGAAGCCATCGCCGGTGGCGACTTGTCGGTGGAGATCCATCCTCGCTCGAACCGCGACACGCTGGGCAAGGCATTCCGCGAGATGACTCTGGGGCTGCGCAACCTGGTCAAGACTACCCGCGACAGCGCTGCCCAGGTCGCCAGCGGCTCCAACCAGGTGGCCAGCGCATCCGACGATTCCGCCAAGATCAGCGTGCAGGCTGCCTCTGCCATCGACGAGGTCACTAGCACCATGCACGAGATGAGCATCAACGTGCAGAACATGGTTAAGAGCACCCAGCTTCAGGCCTCCAACGTGAGCGAAACCTCAGCTTCCATCGACGAGATGGTGGCCTCCATCCAGAGAGTGGCGGACACTGCCAAGGTGCTGCTCGATATCTCACAGCGCTCCCGTGACGAAGTTCATGCCGGCATCAACACCATGGAGAAAGCCACAGACGGCTTGAACCGCATCAACACCGCCATCAGCTCTTCCTCGGACATCATTGGCGTTCTGGGCCAGCGGGCCGATGACATCGGCAAGATCATTGAAGTAATCGATGATCTGGCCGAGCAGACCAACCTGCTGGCGCTCAATGCTGCCATCGAAGCCGCCCGCGCCGGCGAGCACGGCCTGGGATTTGCAGTAGTCGCCGACGAGGTAAGAAAACTGGCCGAAAAATCGGCACAGTCCACCCGCGAGATTTCTGAGCTGATTCAGAGCATCCAGAAAGAAGCCCGCAAGGCGGTCGACAATATGGAAAAGAGCACCACCATCGTGAATGAGGGGCTCACCCTGGGTGGCGACCTGAGCGGCGCTCTCAAGAAGATCTCCAACGTGGTGGCCGAAGTCTACAAATTTGCCCAGGAAATCGGCGCTGCAACCAACGAGCAATCGCATGGCTCATCTCAGATTGCCAAGGCCACGACCCGCTTGAACGAGATTACTCATGAGATCAACTCCTCGGTAGAAGAACAGGCATCGGGAGCGCAGGCGGTTGTCCGCGCCATGGAGAAGATGCGCGAACTGGTGCAGCGATCGTCTTCTGGCTCAACGGAGCTGGCGGCGTCGTCCGAGCAAATGTCCAAGATGGCCCGTTCGATGTTGGAGGCCATGGACCGATTCATCCTGGAAAACAGCCAGAACGGCGACGGACGCAACGGCGCAGCTCGCCGTGGCGAAGAACAACAACAACGACCGGCGGCAACGGCCCGATACGCCACCGCCAACGCTTACAACTGAGGCTCGGAGGATTTCGGATGGCCAAAGACCTGCATATCGTCGGCTTCCGAATCGGCCGGGAGACGTTTGGGGTGCCGATCTCGCTGGTTCATGAGATTGTGCGCGTCCCGGACATCACCGCCGTGCCGGAGGCCCCGGACTACGTCGAGGGAGTCATCAACCTGCGCGGAAAAATCATCTCGGTGGTCGATCTGCGCAAACGCTTCGGCGAAACGGAAATCAAGGTCCACAAGAAGAACCGCATTCTTGTGGTGGAGGTGTCCGGCAAGCTGGTCGGCTTGATGGTGGATTCCGCCTCGGAAGTGCTGAAGATTCCTCCGTCTGAAGTTGATTTGCCGCCCAACGTTTTCGAAGAAGGCGAACTGAACTATGTCACAGGGGTCGGAAAGCTGCATAGCCGTCTGATCATCCTGATTGACCTGACAAAAATCTTGCAAAAGGGCGAGTTGCGGAGATTGGAAGAGTTCCATGAACACCAGTCAGCGGCTGCTTCCGCCTGATTGATCTTGAACCGGAAAGTACCAGTGGGGACCGATGGCCACACCTAGCATTCAGATCCAGATTACCGAGGCTGAACTCAAGCTGTTACAGACCCTGGTCTACCAGGAGTGCGGCATGTATTTCGACGAGCGCCGCTCGCACTTCCTCCAGGACCGCCTGCAACGCCGCTTGAAGCTTTGCGGACTCGACACCTTTTATGGCTATTACCGGCTGCTGACCAGCCACGAAGGTAAGGCCGAACTCGTAGCGCTACTCGAAAATCTCACCGTCAACGAAACCAGTTTCTTCCGCAACAAGCCTCAGCTTGATCTCTTCCATAAGGTCATTCTGGAAGACCTGCTGCACCGGAAACAGGAGCGGCGCGATTGGACCTTGCGGCTGTGGAGCGCCGGCTGCTCGACCGGCCAGGAGGCATACACCATCGCCATGCAGGTGTGCGACGCGCTGGCGTACTACTATCTGCGCAATCCTCTGCCCTTTGAAATGCCCAGCCCCAAGCCCCTGATTCCACCGCCCTGGAAGGTCGAAATCCTGGCTTCCGACATCAACTACTCTGTGTTGCGTACGGGCCAAGAAGGCATCTATCCGGAATCCGGCATGGAGGCCGTGGAATACGCTTATCGCTTGCGTTATTTTGACAAGGTCAAAGACAAATATGCAATCAAGAAATCATTGAAAGAGCTGGTCCATTTTGACTTCCATAACCTGAAGACCGAGTTTTTGCCGCAACGCAACGATGTAATCTTCTGCCGCAACGTAATGATTTATTTCGACGAGGCCGAGCAAAAACGATTGATCGACAAGTTCTATCGCTGCTTGAATCCTGAAGGATATCTGTTCGTCGGACATGCGGAAAGCCTTTTTGGACTCTCCGACAAGTACCGCATGATCCATCAGAACAATGGTACGGCTTATCAGCGCAATGAGGTACATCCTTGAGCTTTTTCTCAGACGAGCGTGCTTCTGAGCTCCGCGAGCTCTTCTTTGAGAGCGCAACAGAACTGTTGCAGAATCTCAACGAAGAAGGTCTGGAGCTGGAGAAGCGTCCGGGGGATGGTGAGGTCATCCGCCAGGTGCGCCGTACTGTGCACACGCTCAAGGGAGATTCGGCCGCCTGCGGTTACCAGGAGCTGAGCGAACTGGCCCATCAGTTGGAAGATGTGCTCACCCCCGAAATGGCGGAATCCAGTGACGGGGCGCTTGCCGACCTGGTTTTGATTGCCGCCGACACTTTCAGTTCTATGCTCTCTGCTTACCGGGGCAGCCTGCAGCCGCCGGCCGGTGAAGAGCTGCGGCAGCAGATTCTCTTTCTTACGCAAAAGCCTTCAACTCACATGCCGGGCCGGTTGCAGGCCCGTTTCGCCTGGAGCGAATACGAGCAGATGGTGATTGACGACGCCCTGGCCAATGGCGAAGCGGTTTACAACGTGGCTTTTGGCATTGACCAGCACTGCCCTATGCGTGGCGCAGCCATGCAGCTCATCCGCAACGTGTTGCATGAGTGCGGACGCCTGCTGGTCATTGTGCCCGACCAGAGCACCCTGGCCGCCGACCTGGATGTGGTGGAAGCGGCCGTGGCCAGCGCCCACGACCAGGATTGGATCGAAAAAAAGTGCCTTATTCCGGCAGTTATCTCTGAAGTTCTCACGCAGGCGGTCATCAAGCAGGTGGCCGACCCGTCGGAAGATCTTCTCGATATCGTGAAGCACGTGACCGCTGATTTGGATGAGGCAGATGTGGAAGTGGCCATTCGTGCGGAAGAAATTGCCGCGAGCAGCACAGCAGTGACTGCCATAGGGGCCGCGACTGCCCCGCAAAACGTGGAAGTTCCGAGCACCAGTTTTTCCAGCGTTCCTGAAACGTTGTTGCGCGTAGACGCAGACCGCATCGACGCGGTTTTAAACCTGGTGGGCGAACTCATCATCGGCAAGAGCATGCTTCACCAGACCATGAATGATTTCGACAAACGCTTCGCCAAAGATCCACTGCGCGCAAGGTTCGCCGACGCCATGGCGTTTCAGTCGCGCATCATCAACGACTTGCAAAAATCGGTGATGAAGATCCGCATGGTTCCGGTGGAACAGCTCTTCCGCCGTTTTCCACGCGTGGTGCGAGACGTCTCCAAGTCCTGCGGCAAAGAAGTGGCGCTCGTCATGAGCGGCCAGGACACCGACCTGGACAAGAGTATCCTGGACATGCTGGCGGAGCCTTTGGCCCATCTCGTGCGCAACGCTGTAGACCATGGCATCGAATCGCCGGAGGAGCGTATCAACGCCGGGAAACCGGCCCAGGGCACCGTGAAGCTCGATGCTTATCATCAGGGAAACCAGATCGTTATCGAGGTTAGCGACGACGGACGCGGCATCGATCAGGGGAAACTGATTGCCAAGGCCGTGGAAATCGGCATCCTCAGCGCTACGGATGCCGCCACGCTTGCCGAACCTGACGCGTTGAACCTCGTCTTTCATCCTGGCCTGAGTAC
>Ga0070730_10002651_pt1 | contig 16199 bp, 15 predicted proteins | sample Coa_R1_3_FD_66447 | JGI IMG/M metagenome (GOLD analysis project Ga0070730, IMG submission 66447) | Surface soil microbial communities from Centralia Pennsylvania, which are recovering from an underground coalmine fire - Coalmine... | ecosystem: Environmental > Terrestrial > Soil > Unclassified ...
TCTCAGTCACCATAATATCCTGAACAACGGCTATTTCGTAGCTCGGCTACAAAACTTTACGCACCAGGACAAATTGTGCATTCCAGTACCCCTCTATCATTGCTTCGGCATGGTGATGGGCAACCTGGGCTGCATCACTCACGGTGCGACCATGATTTATCCAGCTGAAGGCTTCGAGCCCCTTGCCGTGCTTCAGGCCGTGCAGGAAGAGCGATGCACCGCCCTTTATGGCGTCCCCACCATGTTTATCGCCGAACTGGATCATCCCGATTCCAGCACGTTCGACCTGAGCAGCCTGCGCACCGGCGTGATGGCTGGCTCCCCATGCCCGGTTGAGGTGATGCGTAAGGTCATCTCGCTGATGGGCATGCGCGACGTGGAGATCTGTTATGGCATGACCGAGACATCTCCGGTCAGCACCCAGACCAGGCTTGACTCGTCGCTGGAGAAACGTGTCAGTACGGTCGGCGTCATTCACCCACACCAGGAGATCAAGATCATTGATCCAGCCAGCGGGAAAGTCGTTCCCATCGGCTCACCCGGCGAACTCTGCACACGCGGCTATAGCGTGATGCTCGGCTACTGGAACAATCCAGACGCTACCGCCAGCGCTATCGATCGGGCGCGCTGGATGCATACCGGCGACCTGGCGACCATGGATAAGGATGGCTATATCAACATTGTCGGGCGCATCAAGGACATGGTGATCCGTGGGGGCGAAAATGTCTATCCCCGCGAGATTGAGGAGTTCCTTTATAGTCACCCCAAAATCAGCGATGTCCAGGTCATTGGCGTGCCCGATCCCAAATACGGCGAGGAGATCTGCGCCTGGGTCCGCCTCAAGCCAGGCGAGCAGGCCAGCGTAGAGGAGATTCGCGAATTCTGCAGGGGCAAGATCGCTCACTACAAGATTCCACGCTATGTCATGTTCGTCAATGAATTCCCGATGACCGTTACAGGCAAAATCCAGAAGTTCCTGATGCGCCAGCAATCCATCAAGGATCTGGACCTGAAGGGGGCCGCGTCCATTGAAACGGCCTGATGGAACCCTCATCCTGTGCAGGTCCTCCATCTTTGGAGGATCTGCGTCTTGCTCCCGTCTGCCCATATGTTACAGACACTTCTAAAACTACTCTACACAAACAAGAGCAAAAAAACGTTAGTGTGGAACCTGTGTCCTGCTAATCACAATACGCTGCTGTTGTACATATACATCATCAATGCTCGTCCCATACTGTTTCTCCACCCACTGCCGCAAACGTTCTAGCGACGCCGCAAAGATGTCATCTGGCACAAGCAGCGTAGTCGTCCAGAGACGCTGCTCCACACCCTCATAGATGGCCCGTGCCGTTATTTCCCGCTCCCAGGTCACTACCCCTACCTGCTCTGTCTCGAACCCCTGTTGCTGCAACCATGCCGCCACAACCTGCTCCCCTACACCAGGATATGTGGTGCTTCCACCCAGCTCCTGCACAATCTTACTCCACTGACCCCTGATATCATTCGGGCCAGGTTTCCAGAGATCTTCCCAGTTATCATCCCAGCAACGCATCAGCACTCCCCCAGGCCGCAAGACGCGCAACACTTCCTTGAGAGCCTTCTGCCAATCACTCACCAGGTGAAACACATGCACCGCAATTACTGCATCAAATGACTGATCATGAAAAGGGAGCGCCGTCATATCGGATACCACTAGCCTCATAGCCCCCGGCTTCCCCTCCTGGACGAAGCGTCGCACATCCAGTTTCCGCGCCACATCTTCGTCAAGCACGCTTCCCCATGCCAGGGGCACTTCTCGCCAATGCTTAGCGTATAACTTCTCCTCCATCCGACTCAACATCTTCTCCGAAATATCTATTCCTGTATACTGACGTCCAAGCTCGGCCAGCGGAACAGCGATGCGTCCGGTTCCAACACCCACCTCCAAAAAGCGACTCTGAGTATTCCCACCGGCCCCCTGATCAATCCTCTGTGCAAGCTGCCTGCCCACCTTTTCAGGGTATCCACGTGTAGCATCATACTTGTGAGACACAGGATCAAATGACACTGATGACATGCTTTTCCTTCTCCTTCTTTAATCAGCAGATAACACCTTGCTCATCTTTTGCATGCCACCTGAGCATGCAAAAGATGAGCAAGGCGGGCAGAGTCGCCGTTCAGATGCTAAAATGTATCAAGCACCAGTTTGATACATCAGTGATAAGCTATGAACCAATCAGTGCCTTGTTAATCGTGTCAGTCGCCACCAGATCATTATAGGCCAGAGAAACAGCCATGAGACCCGCTTTCACATGGAATTGATTCGCAGTCTCATAACCCTGCTGACTGATCTGCGGCGTCAGTGGCATACTCGGCTTCGCTGCGCTCCAGGCAGCACTAACCGTTTTCTGATCAAGCTTGAGATACTTTTGTAGCAGAACTATCACCTGGTCTGGATTATTTTGGATGAACGTCTCAGCCTGAGCGATCGCACGAACGAAGGCCTGCACAGCTTTAGGCTTGGCATCAATAACACTTTGTTTGAGGTAGATCACTCCAAAGAGTTGCCCCTGCATGCTTGGGATATCACCACGCACCGGACTGATGAATGTGTCGCCAATACCTTGTAATTCGGCTTGCACTCCACCGGGCGCCCCAACGACGACGGCATCGATACGTCCGGATTGTAGGGCCGCAAGATCTGCTGCAGTGGCTGCACCCACACTGACCTTGGTAACATCTTTCTGTGCATCCAACCCCTGCTGCCTGAATAAATAGGTCACCAGAGCGTCGGTAGCGCTATTTGGTGATGAAATGCCAACTTTTTTCCCCACTAACGCTTTCACCTTATCTGCCAGCGGGCTTGCTGCCGTCAGATGCGCCTGCTGTTCAAATTGTCTGGTTACAACGATATCCAGCAGAAAATCATTCGTAACAGCTCCGGCGACCCTGATGTACGAATCAACTCTTGACATCGTAAAAGCGTCGGTCAGAGCCCCTACTCCTACTTCGAGGCTGCCCGCCTCAACCGCCGTTGCTAGCTTCGCGCCGCTTCCCAGCAATGGAAGGGTAGGAGGATCAAGCGTCAATCCCTGAGTTTTGAAATAGTTTTCCTGCTCAGCAACATATAACGGAAAAAAAGGGATCGCATCAACGATCGTCCCTACTTTCAACGTCATATTGACGGCGGGACTCGTCGGCCCAGAGCTACTACCACCACAGCCCACTATGCTCAGGCCAACGAACAACAAACAAACAAGGAGTGACCATGTGCGTCGAATAGAAAACTGCATAAGTATTCTCTCTTTCCTTAAAATAAAATAGAAAACTCATATGCATATAAATATATGCATACGGCTTATGGAAAGATATATTTAGGGAATAACCTTCCGGTCAATGCTCACGCTCGCCTTCCAGCGTGAGGTCTTCTTATCTACAATATTGACAATGGCGTTGAGGATGGCGGCGATAGCAGTCAGTACCAGCAGAGCCGCAAAAATCCCCGCAGTATTAAATTCAGATTCTGAAGCCATGATGAGATAGCCAAGACCACGATTCGAGACAATTAGTTCAGCGATAACGGCTCCGATCAACGCATAAGGGATGGCGACACGCAAGCCCGTCAGCATGGCGCCAGTGGCCGAGGGGACGATTACTTTGAAGACAATATCCCAACGCTTTCCTCCCATAAGTAGCACCGCATCGATGAGATCCTGGTCAACGTTCCGTACCCCTGCGAGTGTATTTAAAAAGACCAGGAAGAAAACCGTCACAGCTGCAAGCACTACTTTCATTTGGATATCGATCCCAAACCACACCATGAAGAGTGGGGCCAGCGCGACTTTCGGAATACTGTTGAGCGAGATGATGAAAGGATCCAGAATCTTCGCCAGCACCTGCTGAAGGCCAAAAAGGAAGCCGAACACGATACCAGTGACAATGCCGAAAACCAGCCCAAGCAGGGTTTCCTGCAGCGTAATTTCCGTGTGAAACCAGAGTGTGCCATCACTAATCCAGGCTACCAGTTGCTTCGCAACCGCCAGTGGGCTGCTGATGAACAAGGGATTGACTGCACCAGATGCCAGTTGCCACACGCCTATCAAACAAACAAACAGTAAAATACGACCACCAGTGATAAGGAGTGCTTGCCTTCTATGAAGACGCCTGGTGTTTCTACCGGCAGGCAAGGAATGTTTGATGGTCTGCTCCTGTTGAGCTGTCTTGTCAGGAAAAGTTGTTATCCTCATACTTTTACCTCCTGCTGCATACGTGCCTCCATTAAGGCGTCCCAGAGATGGTGATGGATCTGAGTGAACTGCGGGAGGAAGCGTATTCTGGCGGCATCACGGGGTCGGGGAAGATCAATCTGCTCATCAAGGACGATACGACCACGGGCACCAAGGACCACAACCCGATCACCTAGCACAATAGCCTCCTCAATATCATGTGTGACAAAGAGGACGGTTTTACCACTCCCAAACCAGAGGTCGAGCAGTTCGCCCTGCAATTCCAGGCGCAACTGGGCATCCAGAGCAGCAAAAGGTTCATCCATAAGTAAGGTTTCAGGGGATGTGCTGAGCATGCGGGCAAGGCTGGCGCGGCGCAGCATACCTCCCGATAATTCACGTGGATAGTGATTCTCAAACCCTTTGAGACCAACCTTCTGAATAAGCTCCTTTGCAGTACGCTGTCGCAGGCCCTTTTTCACTCCGCGTATCTCAAGAGGCATCTCGATATTGCTCTCAACACTCCTCCAGGGCATAAGGGTGTCCTTCTGCGTCAGGTATCCCACTTCAAGACGAGGATTGATCATCAAGCTCTCTTTATAGTAGATACTGCCCGAGGTAGCTGGTAATAATCCGGCAACAATATTGAGCAATGTCGATTTACCGCAACCACTGGGCCCAACAATTACAACGAAGCTTCCTTGCTCGACGAGCAGGCTAACATTGCTCAGAACTGCGATCTCCTGATCGCTGCGTATGAAGGACTTACTCAATTGTACAGTGCGAATTATTGCGTCCATAAAACCTCTGCCTTTTCTTCAACTACTGCTCTCAAGTTATGAAGATCGTAGAGGAGCATACAAGCCTGGAAAATACCTAGAGATCAACGTTCATCTGACTTGCTATTTAGCGCAATGTACCTTGCATAAACGTTGAGGGAGTAACATGGCAAAATGTTCATGATGCTGCCTGGATTGTAACATAGGAGAATATCTCAAGTCAAAGTTTTTAAACGTTTCTCCTATTTCATCCCTACAAGGTGCTTTACCTACTTACGCTAAAGTTATCTAGTATTAACCATCTAGTAATAAAGTTCTTTATTCCACGCTCTGAGATTACTCCATCCCCTCTTCAAGCAAGCTATTTATTCCACGCTCTGAGATTACTCCATCCCCTCTTATTGGCTATTACTTGACTTCGTAGAGAGCTATCTGTATACTAGAAGCGTTCTTGTTAAGGGTGTTTCGATAGTACCGACAAGATCGAAACATGCGTATCTGGCATAAGAACCTGTTCCCGAGCCTGAATTGATGCTTCCTACTTTCCCATGCAGTTTTTCTGCAACGACTCACAACTGGTTTCTATCCGTATCATGAATCCGCGTTATGCAAGGAAGCCAACCTTCATAACGGACGGATAGCCCAACTATCGTCGTGGATCTCTTTTACAAATCCAGCGAGATAGGATAAGTTCTTACCTGATGTACACCCTTGATTTTGAGACAATAAAGCAAGTGATGCAAGAACATCAAAAGACGGGATTACTGTACGCCGATGCGCCATCAGGAGTCGCGAGTTTGCGTGAACCTTGCCGCATAGAGATCAACATTACTGCAGGGACCATTGTCTCATGTTCTATTGTCGGTAATAGTGGACGCTATATGACGGGAAACAGAGCCGTCCAGGAGCTTTCCCGTCTGGGACGAATTCGCTGGACGTTTACACCTCAGCAGGAAGTCGCCACGCAGCCCGTTCCTGCTGTCCCTGCTCCCAGAGAAGTGGCCTTCTTCCCCCGGCGTATTGTCCAGGTACATCCACGGCAAACATACGCCTGGTCTCGTCTGCACAGGGCAGTCTTTGCATTAGCGGATGGAACAAAGCATGCGACGAAAATTGCAGAGATGCTCTCAACGCCACCAGAACTGATAGAACAGGCATTACGTGATTTGCAATCGATTGGGGCCATCATCATGGAACCACAAAATGGAAGGAATCCAGATCTCACTTCGCGAACATGATGATGTCTATTTTACGCAATTATTTTGAATATTGAATTGGAGCTAGACATGGACGATCTTTCTCCTCGCTCTACAAGTACTTTGCCAACAGATAAGCGACTTATTCCACAGGCAGAGACGGCCGTACCCTCATATCTGGCCACCGGGTTGCGTCAGGAGAATGCCATACTACGTTGGTGGTACCTGATTGCCTCTCCTTCGGCGCCAAAGAGTTCAGCTTCATTCAAAGAGCTAGAGCGCTTTCGTCGCGGACGGACAGGCAGCCAAATCATCCTGGCCCTCTATTTGCTGCTCATCATTGCCATTCCAGCCGGGTTTGTGGATCTCGGTCGGACCAATATTTACCTTATCCCTATCGTCATTGGTGCATCTTCAGCCCTGATTGTAGGAACCATTCTGAATCGTATGGGGCAGGTAACCGCCGCAGGTATCGTAGTTGTGCTCACTTTTGTCGCGTTTCCCATTGCCAATATTGTGACTGTACCTGGTGGTTTGAACATGTTCATCCTTCCTCTTTATGGTCTGCTCGTGCTGCCATTGCTGTGCACTGTCTCATTTCTTCCTCCATGGTGGGTCTTTGTGATGGCACTAGGGAATAGCCTCTTTACGCTGTATTCTCTGACCTCCCTCCCTCGCACAGCAGAATTGAGCGCTATCCTTGCGATTGCCTTTATGGGCATCATTACCCCTATCATCCTGATTCAGATTATTGTGTCCATCGTTGCCTATGCCTGGGTACAGGGTACAACCCGGGCACTCACCCGCGCTGACCGCGCTGAGGAACTGGCCCGGCTCGAACATGATCTGGCGCTGCAGGCAGAGATGGCGGCCCAACAAAAGCAACGACTAGAGACAAGCATCCAGAAAATCGTGGAGACGCATATGCATGTGGCCAATGGAAACTTCGAGGCCCGCGTCCCTCTGACGGAGGATAATGTGCTCTGGCAGATCTCTGGATCCCTCAATAATTTGCTGGCACGTACGCAACGCTTGCGCCAGGACACAATAGAGTTACAGCAGGTCAAAGTCGCACTCCAGCAAGCGCGCGAAGAGAATGGAAAGCTCAGAAGCGCTCTCAGGAAGGGCGTTTACTAGTTAACAGGCCAGAAAGCCCCCGTCTTTCAGTCGGGGAGGTTTCAGTAGTTGAGCGTACTTGCTGGAACGTGCACGTTTAGCAGGGAGTCAGTAGCATTACCTCACAACTGGTCACAATGAATTTGGGATATCATTCATAATAAGCTGGCGCTTTCCTGAGTGTTTGCCACTGCTGACCATCGTGCCCAAAGATGACCAGCGCCACCTGCTCGCGCTCGACCAGATCCAGGAGCTTTTGTGTACTCGCGCGCAATTGCTCCTCATTGTCATCCATTGGCCAGGCAGCCCGGTCAGCGGTAAACAACCGCTGCATCATAACAGCGTCGATCGCCAGCAACATCGCACCAATCCGCGGCAGGCGCACCAGGATCGACTGATGTCCTGGTGCATGTCCACTGGTTTCGATGAGCGTCAGGCCCGGCAGCAATTCGGTATCGCCATCAATCAGTCGGTAACGCAGCGCTGGATGATCCCAATGAGCACGAGCGGAGGCAAAGCGTGGATGCCCACTGCGCGCCAGGGTATAGTGTTCGCGCTGGACGATGAGTTCGGCCTTTATAAAGGCATCGTGATAGCCCGCATGATCTATATCGAAATGGGTACAGATGAGGATATCGATGTCGTCAGGGTGCAAACCAAGATCTGCAAGACACTCAATCACATCTTTTCTCTGTTCGGCTGGCTGCGTCCCTGGAGGTTGGGGGGCATCCGCAGGGTATCCGCTATCAATCAGAATATGCTTCCCATCACTTGTCTCGATGAGATAGCAACCCAGGACCATTTCCAGCGTTCGGTCTGCTCCAGCTGGTACGGACGTAGTCGATAACTGCAGAAGATAGAGTTTTTGCGGAGTAGAGATATTCTTTGTCATCCACCAATCCTTTCTTGTTACATCTAGTGAGACATACATCCATAAGTATATAAATATTAGCGGCCAAAGACTGTAAGCACCATTACAGACAAATAGCACATTTTGTGCTATGGTTATACCATGCAGAGTAGAATTTGCGTGATTATATCTTTGTGCCTACTCAATGTAGAGATTATCCTCCCCATTCAGCCTCGAGGCCCTTGCATCCCACAACATAGCTCTGTTATAGTTACCATCAGAACCTCCCTCTCATTGTTCAAACGACACCTGAAGAGGAGCAAATCCATGAGTGAGCATATCAGCCAATCCAGACCTTATGGCCTTGAACGCCAGATGCAGGTGTACCTCGCAGGCCTGCAGGGGCAGCGACCAGCGTTACCTGTCTCGCTTGAAATACTGGAACAGCAGGCTAACGCGAAAATGAGCCCGGAGGCTCGTGGCTATATCGCGGGCGGAGCAGGTTCAGAAGATACAATGCGCGCCAACCGTGCTGCCTTTCAACGCTGGCGCATTGTGCCGCGTATGCTACGCGATGTCTCCCGGCGCGACTTGAGCACACAAATACTGGGCATGGACCTGCCAGTGCCAGTCCTGCTTGCTCCTATCGGCGTACAATCCATCGCACATCCTGAAGCGGAAGTGGCCGTGGCGCGAGCAGCAGCCTCTCTCGGTCTCCCACTTATCCTCAGCACGGCCTCTTCCAAAAGCCTTGAGGAAGTTTCCATGGCTATGGGAAATACACTTCACTGGTTTCAGCTCTATTGGGGCAAGGACCATGAACTCAGCGGCAGCTTCGTCAGGCGTGCCGAGCAGGCGGGTTACAAAGCGATTGTCGTTACCCTGGACACTCCCCTCCTCAGCTGGCGCGAGCAGGATATCCAGCAGGCCTATTTACCGTTTCTGTTGGGTGAGGGCCTGGCAAACTATCTGAGCGATCCGGTCTTCCGCCAGGCGCTGCCACAGCCACCAGAAGAGAATCCCTTCGCGGCCATCCGCCATTTTATCGACATTTTCTCTAATCCTGCCCTCACCTGGGATAACCTCAACTTCTTGCGCCAGCATACCAAACTGCCCATCTTGCTCAAGGGTATCCTGCATCCAGGCGATGCTCGGAAGGCTCTTGAATACGGCATGGATGGCATTATCGTTTCCAATCACGGTGGCCGTCAGGTCGATGGAGCACGTGCGGCCCTGGATGCCCTACCCGATGTGGTAGCCGCAGTGCAGAACAAAATTCCCGTGCTCTTCGATAGTGGCATCAGGCGTGGGGCTGATGTCTTCAAGGCCATCGCGCTGGGAGCAAGGGCTGTCCTGCTGGGGCGGCCCTATATGTGGGGACTCGCACTGGCAGGTGAGCAGGGCGTGCAGGAAGTCCTGCAAAACTTCCTGGCTGATCTCGACCTGACTCTGGCTCTGAGCGGCCACACTTCCTTTAAAGAGCTAGACTCTTCCGCTCTGATCAGAGAAATATAACAGAAACATACTAGAATCAGGACAAGAAACATGCTCAAAGCAATGCTTTTTGACGTTGACGGAGTGCTGGCTGTTAGCGAGCCCTGGAAAAATAAACTGGAGCGCGAGCATAGCATCAGTAGTGAAATGACGAGAATGTTTTATCGAGAAGGAACATTTTCCGCCCTGGTGGGAAAGGCTGATCTGAAAGAGGAGATCGCCCCCTACCTGCCACAATGGGGTTGGCCTCACTCAGTCGATGATTTTCTCGATTACTGGTTTAGCGCCGAGGACCACCGCAACGAGCCACTACTTGCCTTCATCCAGCAGCAACGGCAAAAGGGCATACCCTGCTACCTCGCCACCATGCAGGAGCAGTACCGCACCACCTACATCCTGGAGCAAATGGGATTCGCCTCCCAATTTGATGGCATGTTCTCATCCTGTACTATCGGGCATCCCAAACATGAACCAGCCTTCTTCCAACACATCCTGCGCAAGCTAGCTCCGATCCAGGCCAACGAAATCTTGTTCTGGGATGACACACCCCGCAATGTGGCGATTGCCAGGGAAGCTGGAATACACGCAGAGCTTTATACCGAATTCGCAGATTTTCAAGAGATGATGCGTGCCTATATCCTATAAGCATTATTACCTGCTCTTGTTTCTCTCATTTTCAAATGCTATACTTCTAGCATCATCTTCAGGAGGTACATAACAATGTCGGCTGTGGTCCACTAAGACCTTCAGTTTAGAGCATGGATTTGAACAGAGAGAAGGCTGCCAAATGACAGCCGAAATAGCACTGTGGATTCGTCTTCAGATAGGATTCCTGCCAATCCACAAGTGGGGCTCTCTCATTAAACATGCGCTCTCAACTGATGGCGTGGACAAGCACGGCGAGTTGATGGAGTAACCTCCTACCATTTCTTCTCCCCTCTTTTGAACGAAATGAGCATTCAAGCGCTAACTATTCAAGAGGAATATCTTCTTTCTGCCTTGCCTTCACCCATGATTGAGTGCGCTCCTCACGCGACCGCGTGCAACGAAATGGAGCAAGCAAGATGGGCAAAAAACGAAAATCACAGAAGGGGAAACGATACACACGCTATTCTCTTCCCCACAGGCAGAGCATGTGGTCCTGGACCAGTCGTGGGTTATTGGTACGACAAAGAGCCTGGCTCAGTCTGCGAGAACAGGACTCTTACCAGCCGCCGCATCACTACAATCTGCATGTTCAACCCTTGAGCGGAGGCCACGACTATCATAACTACCACATTCGCTATCTGGGAACCCAGGGAACTCAGCATTTGTGGTCTGTAGTTGATGCGCCTTCTGGCATCACGAGAAGTTGCCGGATCTATACCTTCTCGAAGAGGCTCTTCATCAGAGAGGTGATTGATATCGCGAGCAGTATGGTCGTCGCAGATATTACCAACGATATCGGCGATCCGAGCATATGGATGCCGTTAAGCGAACATCTTTCTCTCGCCCTGCGCGATTTGTATCAACATGGCAAGTTCGCTCAAAATAAGCCAGCCAGGAGAAAATCATAAGCAAGATATTACAGAGATGCGGGGATGATGCCATCCCCGCACCCCATCCCAATTTTTCTATTGACAATAGAACGTTGGTTCAGTATAATAGGGCTATGTTAGTGCAAACTCCCCTCGATACAATGGCAAAGCTCGCCCAGATGAGCGATGCGACACACTTCGAGCCCGCCGGAGATCAACCGGAGAGCGAGCGACGTAATGCCGAGCAGCATCGCGTCCCCTACCAGTCGCACAGTCTCTCTGAATGCATAACACACCTGAGCACACCCCAGGGCAAGCGTCCTGTACTAAAGACAATGTTAACTACAGCTTGCGAACGAAATTGCAACTATTGCCCTTTTCGCGCCGGACGCAGCAAGACTAAACGCCTGACCTTCAGCCCGGATGAACTGGCAAGCGGCTTCGATACCCTACAACGCCATGGACAGGTGGATGGCCTGTTCCTCTCATCAGGCATTATCAAGGGCAGCGTGACCACTCAGGATAAGATCATTAACACGGCCGAGATTATTCGCAAGCGCTACAACTACGCAGGGTATATGCATCTCAAGGTCATGCCTGGGGCAGAATACGATCAGTTGTATCGACTGATGCAATTAGCTGATCGAGTCTCAGTCAATCTGGAAGGCCCAACGGAGGAGCGTTTGCAGGCCCTGGCCCCCAAGAAGGAATTTATGGGCGAGCTACTGAAGATGTTGCGCCTGGCGGAACAGATCCGGCGCGAACATCCAGAGCAGAAGCTGGCCAACACCGTAACGCAGTTTGTAGTAGGTGCAGTTGGTGACACTGACCAGGAGTTGCTCTCGCTCAGCTCTCATCTGTATCGTGATCTGGGGCTCACACGCGCATATTATTCAGCCTTCAATCCGGTAACCCAGACGCCATTTGAGCAGTTGACAGCTACTGATCCCCTGCGCGAGCATCGCTTGTATCAGGCCAGTTTCCTCCTGCGTGATTACAATTGGCGTGTAGAGGATTTATCCTTCCTGACCAGCGGCAACCTGCGCACGGACCTTGACCCCAAACGCGCCTGGGCCGAGCAACATCTGCGCCATGCCCCCATCGAAATCATGACAGCCAATCGCAGCCAACTCTTGCGCGTACCAGGCATTGGTCCAAGGAGCGCCGATACGATTATCCAGGCCCGCCGGCGTGGTCGTCTCACTGATCTGTCGGAGTTGCGTAAGCTGAACATCCATGCCCCAGAACAGGCCGCCCCCTATATTCTGCTGAACGGACATAGACCCTCTATACAAATGCAGTTATTCTAGTCTTGCCAGTTCCTGAGAGGAAATCAAACAGCTAGCTAGCGTGCGGCTCTCTGCTCCCTCGCAATACGCAGTACAGCCGCCAGGCTTTGCACGATGTCCGCCTCGGTCGTAGCCCAGGAGGAAATGCTGATGCGCATCGCAGTTTGCCCCTGCCAGACCGTCGACCCACACCAGCAAGTGCCGTCGCGCTGGATTGCCTCCACCACCCGACGCGTCATAGCTTCATCGCCGAACGAGACCAGCACCTGGTTAAGCACAACATCATTCAGAATGGGATAGCCAGCGGACTGCAACCCTTCCGCGAAATAGTGAGCATAACGACAGGTGCGCTCAATCAGATTGGTGAGACCAGAACGACCCAGCGAGCGCAGAGCGGCCCAGATCTCTATGCTCCGCCCACGCCGCGATGCCTCCGGAGTAAATTGGCCTGGATCACGGTTCTCCTCTAATGGCATATAGGCAGCGGATGTAGACATGGCGGCGCGCAGGGCAGCAGGGTCGCGCAAGAAGACCAGTCCGCTATCGTAAGGGACATTGAGCCACTTATGAGCATCTGCGACCCAGGAATCAGCCTCGCCATAATCTCTTACCAGGTAGGCATGCGCGGGAGACACCGCAGCCCACAAGCCAAAGGCGCCATCCACATGCACCCACGCCCCGGCATCATGGGCACGCGGAATAATCTCATAGGCGGGATCAAAAGCTCCAGTGTTCACATTGCCCGCCTGCAAACACACAATGGTGGGACCACTGATAACAGGCAAAGACTCGGCACGCATGCGTCCCTGCTCATCAACAGGAACTTTGATCACGCGCTGCCGCCCAAAGCCCAGCAAGCCCAGGGCCTTCAAGACAGACGGATGTGCCTCCTCTCCGACAATGACAGCAACAGGCGGTGCCCCAAAGAGACCATCAGCCTCAACATCCCAGCCAACCTGTTGTAAGAGATGATGGCGGGCGGCCGCCAGAGCACTAAAGTTCGCCATAGTCGCGCCAGTGACAAACGCACCACCACAGGTAGCAGGCAACCCTAACACATCAAATAACCAGCGCAACGTAATCTCTTCTAATGTGGCAATCACCGGCGATGTGACATACATCCATCCACATTGATCCCAACTCCCAGCCAGCCAATTGGCGGCCAGTGCGGCAGGGAGGGCGCCTCCAGTTACAAAACCGAAGTAACGCGGCCCGGCAGTGGCAACGGTGGCGGGAGAACCAAATGTGTCCAACTGATCCAGCACAAGGGTGGGGTGGGTCGGCTCATCGGGCAAGGGACCATCTAGCTTTATGAGATCAGCAAGTGCTTCTGGCGTCGGTGCAACGCCTCGCCTATCCAGCCCAGCCAGGTAGCGCTGTGCTCGTACAGAGGCCTCATTTAGTAGCTCATCCATGCTTAACTCCTTGCCAGATGGCAGATTCTTTCTACGAACCAATCATACGCAATAATTCAACTTGACATATTGTAACACCGACCATGACATCAAACAATCAAACAGGCTAGCTTTAGGTAATACGTTTAGGAGACATCGTTCGTCATCGTCCTGAGATACTGTAACCCGGCTACGTAATCGATAGATGAGAAGCTGTCAGCACCGTAGAAGGTAGGGGAAGGCCTTTTTACGATGCTGGCCTCTTGCGAGAGGAGCGGGGCGACCATGAGAATGAGCGCTCCCCTCTTCTTCGCTCATTTATTTCCGCTCTCTTCTATCTCCATTCCACCCTCATGCGGCACCTTTTCCTGGACAGCATCCAAATATGCTATCATAGAGAAATATCAGGCTCATCAATGCAATGAGTCATCATGTTCTCAAAGAGGAGGAGCGATGAAAGCAATCTTATGCAAAGAGTACGGTCCACCTGAAAACCTTGTCCTTGAGGATGTCGCATCTCCCCGGCCAGGAAAGGGCCAGGTGCTTATCAGCGTCAAAGCATGCAGCGTCAGTTTCCCCGACACCTTGCTTATTCAAGGTAAATACCAGTTCAAGCCAGAGATGCCCTTCTCGCCCGGCGGCGAACTGGCAGGCATCATCAAAGAGGTGGGAGAGGGGGTAGAGCATATCAAGGTTGGCGACCGCGCCATGGCCTTTAGCGGCTGGGGCGGTTTCGCCGAAGAGATTGTCACCGACGCCACCCGTGTCATGCCTCTGCCCGCCAGTATAGGTTTTGCCACCGCCTCAACGCTTGTCATGAGCTATGTTACCTCGCACTATGCCCTCAAAGATCGCGGCGAACTCAAGTCGGGCGAGACGTTGCTGGTGCTCGGAGCAGCAGGGGGTGTAGGACTGGCGGCGGTGGAGATCGGCAAACTGATGGGAGCACGTGTCATTGCGGCCGCCTCGACAGACGAGAAGCTCGCGGTCTGCACACAACACGGCGCCGATGCAACCATCAATTACACGAGCGACAATTTCAGAGAGCGTATCAAAGAACTGACTGCGGGCACTGGTGTGGATATGGTCTATGATCCAATTGGCGACAAATACACAGAGCCAGCGCTCCGCAGCATGGCCTGGGGCGGTCGCTATCTGGTGATTGGCTTCGCGGCGGGTGATATTCCGCGTATCCCGTTAAATCTCGTGCTGCTCAAAAGCTGTCAGATTGTAGGCGTATTCTGGGGAGCATTTGCGACACGCGATCCCCGTGGCAATCTGGAACATATGCAGGAGTTGCTTGCCTGGGTCGAAGCGGGCAAGCTCAAACCACATATTTCCGCTATCTACCCTCTGGCCCAGGCTGCCGATGCGCTTCATGACATGATGAGCCGCAAAGTTACAGGGAAAGTGGTATTGTTAATAGAATAAAGCCTTCTTGAGGGATGTGGAACTGTAACAACAACAGAGGCAGCCACCATCCCTCATGACTATAAGCTGTCTATTGATCACATTGTATTTGTTTACATGTTGCGCGTTTCCTGGGAGAAAACCATGCCACAGTTGAACCTTTCATCAGACCAGCTTCTCACAACTACCCGTTCCGTACGTAAGCGTCTAGATTTCTCACGACCTGTTGAGCCGGAAGTCATCCGCGAATGTTTAGAAATCGCCCTCCAGGCGCCAACGGGAGGCAATCGCCAGGAATGGCAATTTGTGATTGTGACGGACGCGGAGAAGCGTAAAGTCATCGGCGATTTCTACCGCCAAAGTTTTGCTCGATACCGTATTGCCGCAAACGAAGCGGCTAAACGGATGGGTTATAACGCAGAGCGAGCACACACCCAGATGCGTGTTTCAAACTCGGCGGATTATCTGGCGGAACACTTCCACGAGGCCCCGGTTCACCTGATCCCCTGCATCCGTGGTCGTCTGGAAGGGAGTTCTACTACTGCCCAGGCAGGCGCCTGGGGCTCGATCCTTCCCGCTACCTGGAGTTTTATGCTGGCTGCGCGCGATCGGGGCCTGGGAAGCGCATGGACCACATTGCATCTCCCATATGAAAAAGAGGTGGCAGAACTGCTTGGTATCCCCTATGATCAGATAACTCAAGCAGCACTCCTTCCCATCGCCTATACGCTCGGCACAGATTTCAAGCCCGCACTACGCGAGCCACTTGACACGATACTCCACTGGAACAATTGGTAAGCAGGGTCAGAATCATCAGCGAGCCCCAACGATGATTCGACCGGCAAACCACTTTGAAAGCTGCCAGTCAAGCAGCCAGTTCCACAGCATGGAACTGGCTGCTTGACTGGCAGCTTTCCCGAGGATTCTTAGTGATCTACTTTCTATCATC
>Ga0070730_10002653_pt1 | contig 16198 bp, 13 predicted proteins | sample Coa_R1_3_FD_66447 | JGI IMG/M metagenome (GOLD analysis project Ga0070730, IMG submission 66447) | Surface soil microbial communities from Centralia Pennsylvania, which are recovering from an underground coalmine fire - Coalmine... | ecosystem: Environmental > Terrestrial > Soil > Unclassified ...
TGGTGCGGAAGCTCGGCACACCGTCCGAGGATCACTGGCAGTCGGAAACCGGCGCCATTCAGTTTCGCAGCCTGTGGTATCCGCAGCGGGGTTATTTCGTCGTCCTGATGGGCGATGCCCGCCCAAGTGTTCGCTATATCGGTACCATGGATCAGAACTGGAATCCGATTCACGAAGTAGCGCTGCGCACCGGCGGCAGCACCGGGTCTACTTTGCGCGGATTGAAGAAATTCTGAATGCCTCAGGCGACCTCGACTCCTGCGCCGGCCGCTTCGAATCTTAAGAAGTTCCTAGGCCGCCTGCTCTGGGCGTTCGTGGCGGTTGCCGCTGCCTTCTGCCTGGGTGCCATAGCGCTCAACCGCGGCGAGCATATCAATAGCACCTGGCTGGTCTTGGCGGCCGTATGCAGCTACGCGCTGGGCTTCCGGTTCTACGGAAAATTCATCGCCGCGCGCGTGATGGTGCTGAACAACCAACGCGCGACTCCAGCAGAGCAGCTGGAAAACGGCCACGACTTCGAGCCGACCAACAAGTGGATTCTCTTCGGCCATCACTTCGCCGCCATTGCCGGCCCCGGACCGCTCGTAGGCCCGGTGCTGGCCGCGCAATTCGGATATTTGCCGGGAACGCTTTGGATCATCATCGGCGCGGTTGTGGGCGGCGCGGTGCAGGATTTCGTCATCCTGTTCGCTTCCATGCGGCGCGACGGCAAGTCGCTGGGGCAGATGGCGCGCGAGGAGATCGGCAAGCTGGGCGGTTTCGTGGCCCTGTTGACGGTGCTGCTGATCATGATCATTCTGCTCGCGGTCGTGGCGCTCGTGGTCGTGAACGCACTGGCGGGCAGCCCGTGGGGCACATTCACAATCGCGGCCACCATGCCCATCGCCGTGTTCATGGGCATCTATCTGCGCTACTGGAGGCCGGGCAAAGTGCTTGAGTGTTCGCTCATCGGTTTCCTGCTCGTGCTCGCGGCGATCTTCGGCGGACAGTCGATTTCGCAATCGGCCACTTGGGCGCCGGTCTTCACGCTTTCTTCGCTTGCGCTGGCATTTGCCATCATCGTGTACGGATTTCTAGCCAGCGCGCTGCCGGTTTGGCTGCTGCTCGCGCCGCGCGATTACCTGAGCACCTTCGTCAAATTGGGCGTGATCTTCCTGCTGGCCGTCGGTATCGTCTTTGTGCGGCCCGAGCTCGCATTGCCGGCTTTCACGCGCTTCACCGACGGCAGCGGTCCCATTTTCGCGGGCAAGATTTTTCCGTTTTGCTTCATCACCATTGCCTGCGGCGCCATATCCGGATTCCACGCATTGATCTCATCGGGAACTACGCCGAAAATGATCGCCAAAGAGTGGCATGCCTGGCCGGTGGGCTACGGCTCTATGCTGCTTGAAAGTTTCGTCGCCGTAATGGCCATGATCGCGGCGTGCGTCATGAACCCGGGCGTGTATTTCGCCGTCAACTCGCCCGCCGGCATCGTGGGCGCGACTCCGGCAGCCGCCGTAGCGACCATCAGCTCCTGGGGATTTCCGGTTGGCGTCGCTGAGATGCAGTCGCTCGCACGCAGCGTAGGCGAACAGACGTTGTTCTACCGCACCGGCGGCGCCCCGTCGCTGGCGCTGGGCATGGCGCACATTTTCGCGCGCTCGGGCGGCGGCCAAGCGCTCATCGGCTTCTGGTACCACTTCGCCATCATGTTCGAGGCGCTGTTCATCTTGACCATCATCGATGCCGGAACGCGCGTAGGCCGCTTCATGCTGCAGGATCTGCTGGGCCACGTGCATCCTGCGCTCGGCCGCACTAGTTGGATGCCTGGCGTGCTCGCCACCTCGGGCGCCGTGGTTCTGGCCTGGGGCTATTTTCTCTATCAGGGCGTACGCGATCCGCTGGGCGGCATCAATTCCCTGTGGCCGTTGTTCGGCATTGCCAACCAGTTGCTTGCCGCCATCGCGCTTTGCGTCGCCACCACCATCCTGATCAAAATGCACCGCGCCCGCTACATCTGGATCACCGGTGTGCCACTCGTCTGGCTCGTCATCGTGACGTTCACCGCTTCGTGGCAGAAGATTTTTTCACAGTTTCCACGCATTGGGTTTCTAGCGCAGGCCGATCAGCTCGAGGCCGCATTGCGGGCAGGCACGATCGCCACCGGCAGGGTCGCGTCAACCCAGACGCTGATTTTCAACGCCCGGCTGGACGCTGCTATGTGTGGAGTCTTCTTGGTGCTGGTTGCGGTAATCCTGATCGATTCCCTCCGCGTCTGGGCCGGCATTCTGCGCGGGACGCGGGCGCGGCAGGTGGTGGAATCGCCGTTTGTTCTCTCGCATCTGGCGGAGGAAGTATGAAGCGTCTCCGGACATTTGGCGGCTTGCTGTTGGCTTTACTGCGCGAACTCGCTGACGAAAACGCCTATCGCCGCCATCTGGCCGCGCACGGCCGCCCGCATTCGGGCGAAGAGTGGCGAAGATTCTCCGAAGAACGCCTGCGAGCGAAATACTTGCGGGCGCGGTGTTGTTGAAGCTGCGTCGCTTACGGCTACGCGAGCAGCGTCAGCCCGCCATGCCTGGCGAATGCCCGGAAGTCGCGGTCGCGCGTCAGCAACCGAACGTCGTGGTCGATGCAGCACTGAGCAATCATAGTGTCGACCAATTTGGGCCGGCAGTTTTTTTGGAATAACTCGGCCCGCAGCCTGCCGGTCCGTTCCCAAAAGCCTTCCGTAATGGCGAGCAGCGGTAGCCGCCGCAAATCCGCGGCATCCTGAGGCTCGAGTTTGGGATCGCTGAAGAGTTCCGCGAGGACAAAGGGCGACAAGACCGCGGTTTTGTCCATCAGAGCGCGAACCAACAATCGGGTGTCCACGCCGTCATCGCCGGCATAGAGTGCGATCCAGCAGTTGGTATCCGCGGAAATCAGTTCAGTCGCGCCTCAGCTCATCCACGCCGATTGAAAGATGCACCTTGCCCCGCCTCCGCAGAATCCGCTCGTATGCATCGGAAGCGGCGACCGCTTCGAGGCCCTTGCGTATTGTCGGCGTCAATCCCACGCCGGTGGCCTTGGTGGCGCGTTCCACCAGATCCTTCGGAAGCATCACCGTGACTTTGCGCATCTGCTGTTCCGGCATGATTTAATGATACCGTATGATATTCCGTACTCCTATACGGCCCAAGCACCCGGACGATGCAGGGCTAGGGTGCCGCCTGAACCGCCCTGCCTCCGCGGACACGGCACGCGCTCACTGCGCTAAACTGGCGGTTCATGCGTGGACCCCGGTGCGACACCCGGCATACGCTCGCGTTGCTGGCTCTGCTGTGTGTACCGGCCGAATCCTCACAAAGCGGTGCGGCGGCGGGTGGAAGCCAACTCCCGCCGAAGGGCGCGCTTTCGTACAACGTTGAATGGCGGCTCATCGATGCCGGCAAGGCCAGGCTGCGGTGGAGCGCTGGCACACAGCCTTCGCATTCCGGCTTGCAGGTTGACCTCCATCTGGAATCCACCGGGCTGGTCTCGAAGCTATACAGGGTCAACGACGATTACACTGCCAATTTGCTCGGTGATTTTTGCGTCGAAAACACCCACACGAACGCGCGCGAGGGCAGCCGCCAGCGCGAAACCGTGGTGCATTTCGATCCCGAAAACAAGAAGGCCAGCTACCTCGAGCGCGATCTGTTAACGCACGCTACGGTGCTGGCGAAAGAGACCGACATTCCAACTTGTGTGCACGACGTGATCGGCGGGATGCTTTTCCTGCGGACACTGAATCTCGAACCTGGGCATTCGCTCCAGGTCCCGGTAAGCGATGGTAAAAAATCCGTCTCGGCCAAAATTGAAGCGCAGCAGCGGGAACAGATCAAAGTGCCTGCTGGAACGTTCAAGACCATTCGTTACGAAGCTTTCCTGTTTAATAACGTGCTCTATCGCAGAGACGGTCATCTGTACGTCTGGCTGAGCGACGATGCGCGGAGGTTACCCGTGCGCCTTCAGGTGCGGCTGCACTTCGCAATCGGCACCATTACTTTTGAATTGGAGAAGGAAGACAAGACATGAAGTGTGTGGCCCTTATGACGGCGGCGCTACTCGCCGCGCCGTCCCTCTTTCCCCAGAACCCAACGCCACCCCCGAGCGCGGTGTCTGCGGGTCAGCCCGCCCCGAGCGCTCTGCTTTCCAACAACGACGCTCTCGCCCAGCTCCGCCGCATCTCGCAATTGATGGAATCCACCATGCTGGCCGCGCCGGGCATGGCGCGCGCGGCCGCCCCGCTGGCCGAAAACGTAAGGCAGGCCCTGGCCAATATCGAAGCCAGCTCGCCGCAAAACTCCGGTCAGGTCTACAACATGCTGGCCAACGTGCGCGCCTACCTGGCGCTTTCCGACGCACTGCCCAAGCAGTATCCGTTCGCGGACGCCGCGCGCAAACAGGTCGCCGAGCTGCGCGATGCCATGGATCGCATGGATGCCGATTTTCAAGCGCTGCTCGATTACCAGGACGAGCAGTCGCGCAATCCGGATCGCGACAACCTGAAACGTTATGCGGAGGACAACGCGCGTCTGGGTGCTCCTTCGTCCAAAACGCCGCGCGTCGTGTTCCTCGGCGACTCGATCACCGACGGTTGGCGGTTGACGGAATATTTTTCCGGCCGCGACTTCGTCAATCGCGGCATCAGCGGCCAGATCACTGGCGAGATGCTTGGCCGCATGATGGCGGATGTCATTGCCCTGAAGCCCGCGGCCGTGCTCGTGCTGGCCGGCACCAATGACATCGCGCGCGGCGTTGCGGTCGGCACCATCAAGAACAATTTGACCATGATCGCCGAACTGGCGGAGGCGAATCAGATCAGGCCCATGTTCGCCTCTATCCTTCCAGTGAGCGACTACCACAAAAACGTCAATCCTCGGTTCGCCATGACGCTCCGCCGGCCGCCGGCCACGATTCAGTCGCTCAATAACTGGCTGCGCCAATTCTGCTCGCAGCGCGGATACATTTACGTGGATTATTTCTCCGCTATGGTCGATTCCGCCGGCTACCTCCAGGCCGATCTCGCCGACGATGGGCTGCATCCCAACGGTAAAGGCTACCGCGTGATGGCGCCAGTGGCCATCAATGCCATCGACCACGCACTCGGCCAGCAGCCCAAGAAGAAAAAGGGCAAATTGTTCTAAGGTGCCGTCACTCTGGGCGTTTGGCAGCGGTGCGCCCGCGCCAGGGCCAACGTCCTGGGTTTGCGCGTAACCCTGCGCGCCCGCCCCGCGTCAATGCCAGAATAGGGGTATGCGGCTTCGTCTCGCCATCGCCGGTCTGGTGCTTTGCGTTTGCGCTTCGGCTCAACAGGCCTTGACGCTTGACCAGCTGCTTTCATTCGTTCGCTCCGCCATTAAGTTGAAGCAGCCCGATAGGGAAGTCGCCGGCTATCTGGCGAAACTGAAACTGCGCGAAAAGTTGGACGAGCGCACTGTCGAAGAATTGCAGGGTGAGGGCGCCGGTCCGAAGACTGTCGCGGCGTTGAGCGAGTTGGTCGCCGCATCGGCTTCGCTGCCGCAACCCCAACCCAAGGTGCCAAAGCCGCCGCCTCCGCCCATTCCGCCGCCGTCGCCTGAAGAGCAACAGGCGGTCATCAGCGAAGTGCGCGAATATGCAGCAAACTACTCGAAATCATTGCCAGACTTCATCTGCACGCAGGTGACGCGCAAGTACGTGGATCCGAGCGGCAAGGAATTCTGGGGGCTCGACGCCACCATCACCGAGCACCTCACATATTTCGATCAGCAGGAACATTACAAGCTGATGCTGGTCAACAACCAGTACGTCGACCTGCCGCATGAATCCGTCGGGGGGGCCAGTTCATCGGGCGAGTTTGGCAGCCTTCTCCGGCTGACGCTCGCGCGCAAGGCGGATGCGGTCATCGAATTCGACCATTGGGCGACGTTGCGCAAGCACCGGACGTACGTGTTTTCTTACACCGTTTCGAGTGGCAATTCGGACTACAGCATTCTGTGGGAAAAGAGCCAGCGGATTATTGTCGGTTACCGCGGCTTGATTTATGTCGATAAAGAGACGCACCAGGTGCTGAGGATCACTCTGCAAGCCACTGAAATTCCGCCGTCGTTTCCGGTTCAGGAAGCGTCGACCGTCCTCGACTTCGACTACGCGGACATCAGCGGCCGCACCTTTCTGCTGCCCTTGCGCGCCGAGATCCGCATGCGTCACGAGAGGTTTCTCAGCCGGAACCTGATCGAGTTCCGCATGTACCGTAAGTTTTCCGCCGATGCCGAAATCAAGTTCGACACGCCCACGCCGGACGCCTTGCCCGAGGACCAAACCAAGGAGCAGCCGGAGCAGCCGAAAGGCCTGCCGCCGAAGTAGCCGGCGTACTTGCTGCTATCATATTAGTCATGTGCCACGGGCGGGTCTGGAAAGCAGCCCTTATGTTAGTGGCGATGTGTGCGGTGCTAATGGTCAGCACCGCAGCCGTGTCGCCCGCGCACCGTCACGCTGAGGTCATCGGTAGCAACTGCGACCTCTGCTGCGTGGGGCACCTTCCCGCGCTTCAATCTCCGCACTTATCCGACATCCGCCCGTCAGTCATTCTCGACTGGCAAATTCCGGCGGAAGAATATTTCTCCAGTCTCGATCCGCAATTCTCCGCGACGTTCGGCCGCGCACCACCCGTCTAAAATCGCCCTATCAATCGTGTGGTAGCGGCTTGACCCGCCTTGTGTGAGTCTTGCTGCGAACAACCGGGCGCGGAGTGCGTGCCGGATAAGGACTGCGGGCAGGAGAATTGGCATTCTCCTCTTCGCAAATGCCGTCCGCCAGGTATTGAGGGATTTTTCCCGTCTACGCCTGGCTGTGGCATCTGGTCTCGGAAAGCGGTCGAGCTTTCGGGGAGGTGAGATGGAGCGTGTCATGTCGCGTATTAGTATCGGGTTAATCGGTGCAGGCTGTCTGACACAGTGCCTATTTGCCCAGGGCGCTTTTACCTGGCAGCAGGTTCGCGAAAAATTCGAGGCGCAGAATCCGACGCTGCGCGCCGGCGAGATCGGCATCAGCGAATCGCGCGCTCAGGAGATCACGGCGTATCTGCGTCCCAATCCGGACGCCACGGCGACGTTCGATCAGATCGATCCATTCACTCCCAACCCTTACCGCCCGTTCACCAACGCGCTGCCATTGGGATCGGTGAGCTATCTGCACGAACGGCGGCACAAGCGGGAATTGCGGCTCGAAAGCGCTAAAAAGGCCACCGATATTGCCGTATCCAACCAGACGGATCTGGAGAGGACGCTTCTATTTAGCTTGCGAAATGCATTTGTGCAAACGTTGCAGGCCAAGTCCGTGCTGGCGCTGGCCAAGGAGAATCTCGCTTACTACGATCGTCTGCTTTCGGTCAATCGCGACCGGTATAGAGCCGGCGATATTGCGGAGATGGATCTGGACCGGCTGGAGTTGCAGCGCGTGCAGTTCGAATCCGACGTGCAAACCGCGGAAGTGAATCTGCGCACAGCCAAGATCCAGCTTCTGACGCTGCTGAACGATCGCACCCCGGTCGAGAATTTCGATGTGACGGGGCCGTTTGATTTCACCGATCGGATTTTGCCGCTGGACGAATTTCGTGTCATGGCTCTGGAGGCCAGGCCGGACCTGAAGGCCGCGTTGCAGGCGGTAGATAAGGCCGAAACCGACCATCGGCTGGCTGTCGCCAATGGCTCGACCGACCCCACGTTTGGCGTGGATTTTGCGCGCAATCCGCCGATCCCGGTCTACTTCGGCGTGAGTGTGACGATCCCATTGCGCATCTTCGATAAGAACCAGGGCGAGAAGCTGCGCACCGAGCTCGACATGAAGCGCAGCGAGAAGCTGCGTGACGCGGCACGAGCGCAGGTATTCAGCGATGTGGACTCCGCTTACGCGACGCTGAACAGCAACCTGACGCTCTTGCGTCCCTACAAGGCGAAGTATTTGCAGACGGCGGTGAAAGTGCGTGAAACGGTTTCGTTCGCGTATCAGCACGGCGGCGCGTCCCTGCTCGATTTCCTGAATGCGCAAAACGATTACCGCAGCATCCAGCTGAACTACTTGAACCTGGTGGGTTCGTACCTGACCTCCGCCAGCCAGTTGAATCTTGCGGTGGGACGCGAGGTGATCCAATGAATGCTCTGAGCAAAGCTGACCGGCCGGTGGCGGCAGTGATTCTGGCTCTGGGCTTGTCAATCGTGGGTTGCGGCGGTACGAAATCCGCCGACAAAGCTTCCGAAGAGGCCCAGACGGTCCAAGCCGGCCTATTTACAGTCCCGGCTGCGCAGCTTGCGCATCTGCAAATCACTCCGGTCAAGAGCGGCGCATGGTTAACCACGGTTCATACCACGGGCACCGTGGACTGGGACGCGGATCATACCACCCTGGCCATCACGCAGGTCAGCGGCCCGATTTCTCGAATCCTGGTGGACACCGGAGCCTCGGTTGAGGCGGGTGATCCGCTGCTTTATGTCTCCAGCCCCGACGTCGCCAACGCGTTTTCGGCTTATAAGAAGGCTCGAAACAGGCAGGAACTGGCCGAACGCATTTTGCGGCGCACCAAGGACCTGGTGGACCACGGAGCGGCCGCGGTCAAGGACATGGAAAGCGCCCAGGCGGATGTCAACGACGCCGGCACCGACGTGCAAAATAGCCTGCTGGCGCTGAAGATCTTTCGCGTCACCAAGCCGGAGCTCGACCAGGCCGAGCGGCAGGGCGTCCCCATTGGTTCTGAATTGGCGGTCTACGCGCCGATTCGCGGCGTCGTGGTACAGAAGCTGGTTTCGCCGGGTCAGTTGATCCAGGCCGGCGCCACCACCTGCTTCGTGCTCAGCGATGTTTCCAGCGTGTGGGTACAGGGGCACATCTTCGACCGGGACCTGCCTTCCGTCCACCTCGGAGACGCGGTGGACCAAACCAATCCCTCGTTCGCCCAAACATTTGATGGCACTGTCTCCTACATCGGCGCCATGGTGGATCCCGCCACGCGCACTACGCCGGTTCGCATTGTTACCCGCAATCATAGATCGTTATTGAAAAAGGACATGTTCGTAAACGCTGTGATTCATACCAGAACGCAGAAGAACGTCCTCAGCGTGCCCGTTTCCGCGGTGCTGCATAACGAGCAGAACGAACCTTTCGTCTACGTGCAGATGCAACCGAACCAGTTCGCGCAGCGCTTGGTGACGACCGGCGCCCAGCAGGACGACCAGATCGAGATCGTCAGCGGTTTGAAGGAGGGCGAGAACATTGTCTCTCAAGGCAGCATCTTTCTTCAGTTCGCGAACAGCTACCAGTAAGGCGGATACGGCATGATCGCGCGCCTTGTTTCGTTTGCACTCTCGCAGCGGTTCCTGATCGTCATCGGCTCGCTGCTGCTGATGATCTGGGGAGCGGTCTCCTTTCAGAAACTGCCGATTGACGCGTACCCCGACCTTTCGCCGCCCCACGTCGAAATCGTTTCACAGTGGCCCGGACACGCCGCCGAGGAGGTCGAGAGGCTGATCACGATCCCCCTTGAAATTGAAATGAACGGCATCCCCCAGTTGGAGTCGCTCCGGTCGATTTCCCTATATGGGTTGTCGTCGGTTCAGATGAATTTCGAATACGGCACCGATCCGTACTTCGTTCGCGAGCAAGCGTTTGAGCGCATACCCAATGCGACGGTTCCGCAGGGCGTTACACCGGGCATATCCCCCCTTTTCAGCCCCAGTGGACTGATCTACCGGTATGTATTACAGAGTCCGGACCGCTCGGCGCAAGAGCTGAAGACCATCGAGGACTGGGTGGTGGCGCGTCGCTTTCGGGCGGTGCCGGGCGTGGCGGACGATTCTGGACTGGGTGGGCTGACCATGCAGTATCAGGTCCTGCTCGACCCTAACAAGCTTCTTGCTTACGGAGTGACCGTTGCGCAAGTTTCTCAACAGCTTGCGGCCAACAATGCCAACTCCGGAGGGGGCTTTTACTCCCAGGGCGGGCAATTCTACTACATTCGCGGCCTGGGACTGGTCAAAGATACGGCGGATATCGGCCAGGTGGTGGTCGCCGTCCGCAACGGAATTCCCATTTACGTTCGCGATATCGCGCAGGTTGAGATCGGCCATGCCGTGCGCCTCGGCCAGTTCGGATACATGCACCAGGATGATGCGGTGGAGGGCGTGATCCTGATGCGCGTCGGGGAGCAGGCTCAGGTGGTTCTCAACCGGCTTGAAAAGGTCACCGACGATCTCAATCGGCACGTGCTCCCGGCAGACGTAAAGATCGTGCCGTTTTACGACCGCCACGATTTGATCGAGGAGACAACCCGCACGGTGGAACGCAATTTGTTGCGTGGCATGGCTCTGGTGCTCGTGGTTCTGGGCCTTATGCTCTTCAGCGTGCGGACTGCCCTGATCGTAGCCACCACGATTCCTTTTGCGCTGCTGTTTTCCTTTATTTGCCTGGACTGGAGGCACATCCCGGCTAACCTTCTGTCGATTGGCGCCATCGATTTCGGAATCATCGTGGACGGTGCGGTGGTGATGGTCGAAAATGTTTTCCGCGAACTGGCGGCGCGCCAAGACCGGCCTCACAACGTGATCGATGTGATCCGCGCGGCGGCTCACGATGTCGAGCGGCCCATCTTCTACGCGGTCGCCGTGATCATCGCGGGGTACCTGCCGATTTACGTCCTGACCGGCCCGTCCGGGAGGCTTTTCCAGCCCATGGCTGACACCATGTCTTTCGCGCTGATCGGTTCGCTGATTTGCGCTTTGACACTGCTGCCCGTGTTGTGCGCGTACTTCTTGAGAAAACATGTGCACGAGCCGGAAGCCCGTTTTTACGACCGCATCCGCGGGTTCTACGGCATCATGCTTGGCTGGTGCTTGCGGAACCGCGTGGTGACTGTGGCCCTCTGTATGGGTGTGTTCGGAGCTTCCCTGCTGCTCATCCCGGGCATCGGAGGGGAGTTCATGCCGCATCTGGATGAAGGAGCGCTTTGGGTGCGAGCCACCACGCCGTATACCATCTCGTTCGACGAAGCGACCAAGCTTTCGCCGCAGATTCGAAACATCCTGCTCAGTTTTCCGCAGGTAACCACCGTTGCCAACGAGCTGGGGCGTCCCGACGACGGCACGGATCCTATCGGTTTTTTCAACAATGAATTTTACGTGGGCCTGAAACCCTACGACCATTCGTCGTGGAGTCACGGGATTCGCAATAAGCCGCAACTCATCGAGGAGATCCAGAAAAAGCTTGCGGCTTTTCCTGGCGTCATATTTAACTACACACAACCGGCGGAAGATGCGGTTGATGAAGCGGAAACTGGATTGAAGAGCTCGCTGGCGGTCAAGATTTTCGGAACGGACCTGAATGTCCTGGAGGATAGGGCGAAGCAAGTGAAGGATGTCATCTCCAAAGTGCGCGGTGTCACGCATGTCGTCCTCGTGCGGGAGTTGGGCCAGCCCAGCCTCACCATCGTGCCCGACCGCACCCGCATTGCCCGCTACGGGCTCAACGTAAGCGATTTGAATACGTTGATCGGGACCGCACTGGGTGGCTCGGCGGCCACACAGGTTATTCAGGGAGAACGGCAGTTTGATCTGGTGGTGCGCATGCAGGAGCCGTTCCGCAAAAACATGGACGCAATAAAAAATCTGCTGATCGAAACGCCGGACGGGCAGCACCTTCCCCTAAGCCAGTTCGCCGACATCCGTGTGGAGAACGGGGCGTCTTTTATTTACCGCGAATCGAATTCGCGCTACATCGGCATCCAGTTCAGCGTTGAGGGCCGGGACCTTGCGAGCGCCGTCGGCGAGGCCCGAAAGCTGGTGGACCAGAACGTAAGGCTCGCCCCTGGCTATTCGTTTGATTGGGGTGGCGAGTATAAAGATTATCTGGCGTCCCGGGCGCAGATGAAAATCATTCTGCCATTGACCGTCCTCCTGATTCTAATGATCCTGTTCGCTCTCTACGGCAACTTGAAATTTCCGCTCATCATTTTCTTCAGCGTCCTGGTCACCGAACCGGTCGGCGGTCTGCTGGCGCTGCGGTTGACCGGCACCAATTTCAGCGTTTCGTCAATGCTCGGTTTCGTAGCGCTGATGGGCGTGGCAGTGCAAACCAGCGTCATTCTGTATTCATTCATCAATAAGCTGCGGCTGGAAGGTACCGGCATCGTCACCGCCACCCACCAAGCCTCGCTGCTGCGGCTGCGCCCGATCATGATGACCGCGCTCGTCGCCTGCATTGGTATGCTGCCCGCGGCAATGTCGACCGGTGTGGGCAGCGACTCGCAGAAGCCGTTTGCCATTGTGATTGTGGGCGGACTCGCGTCGCGGCTCCTCCTCTCCATATTTCTTGCTCCGGTGCTCTACTCGCTGGCGGCGCGGGATGGGGACACATTGCAGGTGTAAGTGCCCGATTGTGATGGCGCTGTTGCACGGGATGATTTCACGGGCCTCGAAAATCGAGCCGCAGCCGGTGGCGGCCGGCGCCCGGAAAACTGGGGTTGCAGGACTTAGAATACAAGATGCCGTCGTGGCGCATGCGCCCATTTCTAGTCGGCGCACCGGCGGGTTTTTCGGAGGATCTTAGTTTGCCCCATGTTACAATCCATCGTTTCATGCCTTTTCAGGCCCTTCGCGCCCCGTGTTGCATTTCGCCGGCCTATGCGTCGTTGGACTCGGCCCTCCCGCCCGGTTGCCGCCGTCCGCAACCTAATTTAAGCTCTTCCAGCTTGGGTAAAATAGCTAACACGTTCAGCGGCCGGGGAACGCCTTTAGCGAGACTGCGTCCGGTCCTATGACTATGCTGGAAGCCTTTGCGCTATCCGACGTCGGACGGGTCCGAACCAATAACGAAGACTGCGCCCTTATCCTGCCGGATATCGGCCTTTATCTTCTGGCGGATGGAATGGGCGGCGCGCGCGCTGGCGAAATGGCGTCGAAGATGGCCATCGAGACCGTGGCCGAGGTGGTGCGCCAGGCATGGCAGCGCGATCCTCAACTGCTGCTGAGCGCGGTCGAAGAAGCCAACCGGCGCGTACTTGCGGCATCCAATAGCGATCCGCAACTGGAGGGCATGGGCACAACTCTGGTAGCCGTGCTCGAGACCGGCGACGATCTCGCCATCGCCAGCGTCGGCGACAGCCGTGCGTACCTGCTGGACGAAGCCGGCTTCCGGCCAATTACGGAAGACCAGACTTGGGTGCACGAGGTCGGCCGCCCACTCGGTCTCGACGAAGAGAGCCTGCGTAATCATCCCATGCGACACGTGCTCACCATGGCCATTGGCGTGGGAGGCGCGCTGACCATCCACTACTACATGATTCGTCTGCAGCCTTCGGCGTTGCTCCTGCTTTGCAGCGACGGGCTCCATGGGGTGGTCGAGCCTCCGGTCATCGAGAACATCCTGCGCGACGACGGCGCCGGGCACGAGCAGCTCGAGTACAAGTGTAAGTCGCTGGTGGAAGCAGCCAAGGACGCTGGCGGGCCCGATAACGTGACTTGCGTACTACTCCGCGGCCCTGCTGTCTGGCCCGCTTCTTCCGACCACAATTACTGATTCCGCTGTCCGCTACCTCCGCTTCGCCGGAGAATTTTCCCCCTTCCGCATCACTGTTTCTTTAAAGAACAGGAGCCTCAGGTAATCCGGAATGACCAAAACATTGCGCATGACGTGTGTTTGGGCGGTGGCCTGTGCGAGCCTGGCCGTACTCGCCGCGCAAAATCTGTGCGCGCAAGACGGGGCCACGCGCGAGCAGGCCTCACAAGATACGGTCCTGCACATAGCCGTCGTGTCGGGGGAAGGCGCCACGCATGCGCCCGGCGAGCATGTGGCGAAGCCGGTGACGGTCCAAGTGACGGATGGCACGGGCCGGCCGGTTGAAGGCGCAAAGGTCAGCTTCCAGGTGCCGCGGGAGGGCTCCGGAGGCGTGTTGTCGAGTGGTCTCGGTACCGATCTCGCCACGACCGATGCTAACGGCCGCGCGACCGTGCGCTCTCTCCAACTCAACCGCATCGCCGGGCGATACCTGATACGCGTGACGGCGGCCAAAGAGCAGGCGCGCGCCGGGATCGTTCTGCAGCAGTACATAGCCGAACGGAACTCCGGGCGAGAGAGCGCCGATAGAACTGCGCCTCTAGCATCGCTCGGAAAGGCCTCACCGGCCGCCGTGCCACTTGCAGCGCCGCCCACCCAGCCGGCGCCGGCAATTCTAGAGGCGCCGCCCGCCGCGACGGTCCAGCCCCGGAAGTCTACGGAGCCGAGAGCGCTGACCGCCATGATCCAGCCATCAAAATCCATGGGCAAGCTCGCCGATGAGACGGCGCCACCAAGACCGGTGCGTATCCCTACGATCGTCATCACGCAAGGCTCTGGTAAGCCCGGTGCGGGCGCGATGGTCGGCGACGCCACGCATCAGAACAAGTCTCACAAGAAATGGATCTGGCTCGGCATTTTGGCCGCAGGCGGCGTAGGCGGCGCGTTTGCCGGGTCGACCATGGCCGCCGGCCACACCTCCGCCGCCGCCGCGCCGGTTACCATCGGCGCCCCCACCCTCAACATCGGAAAACCTTGATGAACCGGATAGCGGCCCTTCTGCTGGCGTGCGTGTCATTGGCGACGGCCGAATCGAATCTTGGCGCGCCTGTCGTGGGCATGGCGCGCGACTCGCAAGATCGGCTTCGGGCGCTTTACGGCGTTGCCGGAAGTTTTGTGCTGCGAGAGCCCATTGCCGATAAAGTTCTCGACTGGGCGTTTGACGGCAAGGACGGCCTCGTCAAAACAGACTCCGAGCTGCTCGCGCTCGACGCCAGTGGAAAAGTTATCGGGCGACGGGCGGCGCGTGGGGATGCGGTGATAAGCGCGGGCGCGGCGTTTTTTCCAGCGACTGGTGAGCTGTGGCTGATCGGCGCGCACCCAGACCGCAAGATAAGCATCGAACGCAATGCGCTGGGCGGCGATGTGGTCGCGTTGGGGATTCCGGACACACAAAGCGCGCCCTTGGCGGTGTGCCGGGCCAACCGCGTGTGGCTGGTAACCGTTGACGTAGCGAGCGGCGCGGTTACACGCGAAACACTCGCCCCGGGCGCTATCGGCGATCAAGCCTGCGCGGGCGCTCTAGTTTGGCTCGAAGGCAATTTCTTGATGGCCACCGCACGCGGCTTGATCATGCAGTCGCCCGGCAGCGAGGTGCACAAGCTACCAATCGCCGGCGGAGATCACAGCACAAAGCGGGACATCCACCGCGCCGGAGAACGATGGGTCCAGGTCGAGTCGACAGGGGCCTCGCCGGTACTGGTTCTGGTCACCATCGACGGCGGGAAAGTTTACCGGTTGCCGGCGATGGGGGCACGCCCATGATGCGGAGATTATTGCTCCTGGCATTGCTGGGCGCTGGCTCCGTCCCTGCGCAGTTGAGCCTCTTCGTCGTGCAGGGGGATTCGGAAGCGCCTATCAACGGCCAGTATGGCTTCGGGACTGTCTCCATGGGAGACGTCCGCGATATTCCGTTCCGGTTGCGGAATACCGGCAATTCCACCACGCCTCTCACCATTCTTTCGCTCGCAGGCGTGGATTTCTCTTTCGTCAATCCTCCGGCGGTACCGCAGGACGTCGCGGGCGGGGCCGCGGTCGACTTCACGGTACGGTACGCGCCTAGCTCGCCATCCTCCAGTGCGACCTTCACCGCGGACGGCGTGTCGGCCGTTTTCTACGGCAGTGCACTTTCGGCGGGCACGGTGTCGCTGGACGATGGCAGTGACGCGCTCCACGTTCTGATGGCGAATGCAGTCATCGACTTCGGCAGCGCCGTGCGCGGCTCTACCGTCACGCGGCACATCGTCGTGGCCAACCCCTCCACCACCGACAAGATTTCGATCGGTAACGTGGTGGCGCTGGGCGCCGCGTTCCATCTGACACGAGACCCGCTGCCGACCGTACTGGCTCCAGGAGCCTCGACGACTATGCGGCTGGATTTCACGCCGCTCACCAACGGCGTGCAGCAAGGCACCCTCGAAATCGACCAGCGCAGTTTCCATCTGACAGGGACAGCCGTGGACCCGGCGGCTCCTTTACCGTCGATCGCGCTGGACCTTCCCCAGCCGGTGAGCGCGCAACAAGGCAAACTGACGGTGAAACTTGGATCGGTTTCACTGGCCACAACAACGGGCGAGGTGGACATCGACATTCATCCGAGTACTGCGAACGC
>Ga0070730_10002654_pt1 | contig 16198 bp, 14 predicted proteins | sample Coa_R1_3_FD_66447 | JGI IMG/M metagenome (GOLD analysis project Ga0070730, IMG submission 66447) | Surface soil microbial communities from Centralia Pennsylvania, which are recovering from an underground coalmine fire - Coalmine... | ecosystem: Environmental > Terrestrial > Soil > Unclassified ...
TCCCGCAGATGTCGGGCGTCCTCTGGCGGAAGGTCGGCCACGTCGTCGGTTGATCGAAAGATAAAAGCGCCTAGAGGTATGGGTTCACTGGTCTTGAGAAACGGAAAGACCGCAATGGCGCGGCCCGGTGCTTCTCCCGGTCGTAGAGTCATTTCTGTATTTCCTTCCCAGCCAATGTTTCGTGCTGTCAGCGATCCAACTGGAGCCGAAAAATAACGCCAAGAGATACAATGTAAACCACCGAATAGAATCTGACGAGCCGGTTGCGCGGAGCTGCTGTTACGCGACGGACAACGCTCTCAAAACTGTTGCAACTCTGTAGATCCTCGCGCGGGTGGAGATGAAATGTCGCTTGACCTCAATAAATTACGAGCCGCCAAAAAGCAACCGAAGGTGATCGACCCGGTTGAAATATTCCGCCGCCTCCCCAAGGAGGCCGAGATTAAGGACCTTTACGGGAGCCAGACAGAGGTATTGAGCGCGTGGTTCGCAGACCGCGCAAAGCCCGACCATGTTGTAAAGCTTCATACTGGTGGCGGGAAGACATTGGTTGGCCTGCTAATGGCGCAGTCCATAATCAACGAGACCGGTGAACCGGTCGTCTTCATCTGCCCCAACAATCATTTGGTTTCACAGACGATAAAAAAGGCCACAGAATACAACATCCCGGCCGTAGAGTACGACAAACCTTTCCCCGACGATTTTGTGAATGGCAAGGCCGTCATGGTCGCCAATTACGCGCATCTCTTCAACGGAATGAGTAGGTTCGGGATCAAGGGAAAGGACGTTATCGCACTTGGAGGCGTCATCGTTGATGATGCGCATGTAGGTTCCAGTATCCTCCGAGACCAGTTCTCGATCAAAGTCACCTCGGAATCGGAGGCGGAGTCCTACGCAACGCTTTCGTCAATGTTCCGCCTTGCCTTCAAAGAAACCGGCCAGATCGGAACGTTTGATGATGTCGTCGGTGGCACCGACTACAGTGTACTCGAGGTTCCCTATTGGACGTGGTTCGAAAAAATGGATGAAGTCCAAGGGTTTCTTCGTGACCACGCTAAACAATACGACCTTCATTGGCCACTGCTCCGGGACAACCTTAAGTATTGCCACTGCTTTATAGAGCGGAAGGCTGTTGTCGTTACGCCAATCTTTCCGCTAGTTGACCTCATTCCTTCATTTGCAACTTGCAAGCGTCGGGTGTTCATGTCGGCGACGATACCGGACGACAGCGAAATTATTCGGACGTTCGATGCGACTTCCGAATCCCTGCTGAAGCCGCTGAGCTCAAAATCGCTCGCTGGGGTTAGCGAGCGGATGATTCTCGTGCCTGAGCTACTGGGATTCAAAGTAGCCGATGTTCTCACCACCGTCAGCGCGCTCTGCGAGAACGTGGCGAAGAAAAGAAACCTAAGCACGGTTATTCTTGTTCCTTCTGGAAAGGCGGCCACTGGATGGACATCGATTGCCGAATACCCGGCAACGCCGGAAGCGGTGCAGGAGAAGGTAGCGGATCTTGTTGAAGGCAAATCTCACGGCCCAGTAGTTCTGGCCAATCGGTATGACGGTATAGATCTTCCCAACGATGCGTGCAGGTTACTTGTGCTCAGCGGGTTGCCACGAGCTGTCGGGGAATACGAACTGCATCGCGCCAACGTATTCGCCGGCGCCTCATCGTTGAATCGCGCCATAGCCCAGAAAATCGAACAGGGGATGGGACGCGCAGCTCGCGGACCGGGCGACTACTGTGTAGTGATTGTGATGGGCAAGGATCTCGTTTCGTGGCTTGGGAAGGAAGCCAACCTCCGTTTTCTGACGACGAGCACATATTCACAACTGGAGATGGGGATCGAGATTAGCAAAAACATTTCTGACTCGAAGGACTTCATGAATACCATCAACCGCTCTTTCAGACGGGAGAAGGAGTGGGTCACGTATCACGCAGAAACGTTAGCAGACCTGACTTTCAGCATCATCCCAAAGAAGGAAGAGATTGACCGAGCAGCAGCGGAACGGCATGCGTTACAACTGTGGCGTGATGGATATCATGAGCAAGCGATCGCGAAATTGACAAAGCAATGCGATGTTCAAGAGATCGAAGCCCCTGAGCGCGGCTGGCTTCTTCAGTTCGCGGCTAGGATCGCGCTCGATTGGGGCAAAAAGGGGCATGCACTAGAACTCCAACAGCGCGCCTTCGCGGATAATAGAAATCTCTGCCGCCCCAAGGCCGGCGTACCGAACGTTCAAGTTATTCTACCCGGATCCCAGGCAAAGGCTATGGTCAAGCAGCTTAAGCCGTTTCGGTACAAGCGTGGATATGTGGCTGAATTCGAGGAGCAAGTTGCATTTCTCACGATGAATTCAAGTGCTGCGCAGTTCGAGGAGTCGATGGCTAACCTGGGGACGATGTTGGGTTTCGAAACAAGTCGCCCAGAGAAATCTTATGGTAAGGGCCCGGATTTGTTGTGGCTAATATCAAAAGATGTCGGTCTTATCATCGAGGCGAAGAGTCGAAAGAACGCCACGAATGCCTTGACAAAAGCGCAGCACGGACAGCTCTTGGTTTCAGAGAACTGGTTTAAGGAAACGTACTCCAAAATGACTGGTATCCGCGTTGCCGTCCATCCGAGCGTCACAGCAACAAAGAATGCCGTCCCCAAAGGGACGAAGGCGCTGACGCTTGCAAAACTTGATGAACTCGTTGGGGAGGCTCGGCAAATCATAACCGCGCTCAGCGAATCGGGCCATCCCGATGCGGAACTGGCGGACTATTGCGAAGGGCTTCTGAAAAAGTCCAACCTTACACCAGATCGGCTTGTGAAGCACTACCTCATTGACTTCGAGGTCATCGAGATTAATTAGCCAAACAACGACGACTCGGCTTTTCAACAATGCCTATGAGTTGTTTGCATCGGGCGCGGGTGATTGTCCCTCGGCATAACGCCTAAGGGGGATTTTCGTGAAAAAGTGAATTCGAGCAGCAGTTGTTGCTAGTGGAATGTAAACGAAATGTGTTCTATCAAAACGGGTTTCCACTACCCTCCGTCGCCATTTCGTTTGCGGATTTTGCCGGACTTTGTCCGCATTTTTCCGAGTTAAGTCCTTTATCTGCTTTGTCCTCAGTGGGCTTGGACTGACTCTGGAATAGTATATCGGCGCAACACCGGCCGGTGGCGCTGGATTTCGACGTCGAAACCGATGCGATCAACTCCCCGATCCTGAATGGTGTGAACAGAATTGACTTTCGTAACAAGGCCAAGCTGTTCGCAATCGCGATTTGCTTTCAGAACGGCTTGGGCCACTGTCCTGGCAACTCCAGAAGTCCCAATTCCGTCCGTGTGGACGTTCCGCGTACATACTTATCGGAATTCCAGCGACTTTACCCAGCTGATTACTTCTTCGAGTAAATTCGAAATCTCATCAAAGTGGATTACGGTGATATATGCGGGAACGGTAGCAAAGAAACGCCTGATGTGGTGTTCTAGCGTACGCTCCCGCTTGTAGAACGGTAACCCCTTCTCGACGCGACTCATGTCATAAGCGTGGTGCGTGTCCCAAAATCTTTGCCAATTCCAATCGACATGGTCCAGACCGCCTGGGCAGCGAACTAAAACCCGCCTGCTGATGCTTGTAATATCGGCCAGCTTCTGCGAACTATCCGGATGCGCCGCCAACTCGCCGTATACATCTGGCTTGAGGATTCTCAGTTCCGAATTGGTGATTACTATCGGTACAAACACCAAAGCTGCCGGCTTGCTCCATTGTTTTGTGAAGAGTCGAAAACGGTCAATCGCCAAATGATGGAGACAATCGCGAAGTTGGTGTGTCGCAGAGGTAAGAGTCGGTATTCTGTTGCCCTCTTTTTGGCCCAGAACCGTGCCTCTAACGCAACGTGGACCACCGCTCCTCGGGTTACGCGCGCCCTCCCCTGAGACAATTTTCTCTATCTCCTCCGGGCTCATCGGTGTGAGAGGCGTGCGGTCTTGCCAGAGAGAAGGACGCCAAGCATCGAAAATAGTATCTTGCTTTGGGAAAGCGTCCGGCATGAACAACCATACACGTTCCTTGGGATCGCTATATTTGCATTCAATCAGCAGGTACAACTGAATCCCGTTGAGGTCAAGCGGATCGCGCGAACGCGGAATGGAGACCACGAAGTCCAAAGACCGCTGCTTGACAGCACCATTCTCATCGAGCGTTGTGAACACGTATCCGGGTTCAATCCAGTCGGCATCGAGCGAAGCAAGAACGCTGTAGACAGCCATCTCAAGCGGTATTCCTGAGCCCAGGATGTTTGTCTTTAGGCCCTTGTTTCCTGGTTCTTCACAATGTTGATTTTCGGCCATTCTGGCGGTCTCCCGGTAGCGTGCCTACCGTTTATCAACGATTACCGGCACTCCTCCATGAAATTCGACCAACGCTCAACAGAGTATTATCGCATCAGGTACCTACTGAATTCTGCCGAACTCGTGGTAGAAACTAGATTAGAGACGGCTGTTCGGACGTGGCGAAGCGCACCAAAAATCGCATCATGGGATCTCTTTGCTTCCCGCTTCGATTCGAACACTTTCAACGTTGCGCTCCACGTGCGCGTCTGAGTTGAACGTCCACGCCAGTGATATTCAATCGGAAGCGCAGCATCGCCGAGCTCACGCCGTACTCGGAGCAGACCTCTTCGTCGGAAAGTCGCCTTCGTCGTGTTGCAAGTAGAGCATCACGGGGTAACAAGAGGCATGCCGCAAGCCAATCCGCCTCCTGTTCTTGATCCTCATTGTACGTTCTAAGGGCCAGTCCGCTATTTGGACTCATAAACATCATTGAGGGCTCGTGGCCCAGAATAATGTGCGCCAATTCGTGCGCTAGGTCGCTATTCTGCCGCGCATCTGCATGAGACGAGTTGGCAACGATCAAGTGGCTGCGCCCATCTGTTACCGTTATTGCGGACCAGTTATCTCCGTGATCGTTAAGAAGTCGGCGGCGAATATCTTCATCTAATGCGCCCAAATCGTTGGGAGTGAGAACCAGTACGCCCAGTGACTCAGCAAGTTCCAACGGATCTAGCGGAGAACCTGGCAAGAGATGCAACTTCTGACGGACTCTAGCAGAGGTCTGCTCGGCCCAAGTTTTAAAGCCACGACGAAACATCAGTTCGACGTCCTCGTGATCGGCGAGCCAGCTCCTCGTGAGCGATCACAATAAGTTGAGCCAAGTCCTTGGCAGCTTCTGGGGGGAGCGTTTTGCTCGCCTTCAGATGAACCGCAGCCACTGGCGTTGACGATTCACCCTCTAAACCTGTGTCGCTACCATCAATTCGAACATCCAGTAGCTCATTGGGATTGATTTTCAACCAACTACAGATTTTTTGAAAGGTAGCAAGGTCAGGGAGCCTGCCGCCCTCAACCCGAGTGAGAGTTGCCGGGCTGATACCAATTTCCTTCGCGACTTCTCTAACTCCACGACCGCCTCGCCGGTCCCTTAACAAGGCACCAAGACGCAGAAGAGTCATTCGAAACCCCCTGTTTTACTAGTGAGTATTAATTTGACATACACGACACGATCAGCGTATCTTATGTGCATCACGAATGAGTTTAAACACTCATGCGTGAAAATTCAATAGACAAATAGCTGAATAATAACCACTTACACTGGCGACGGAGGGGAGATCATGAACATTAAGGTTGGCGAAGTGATGTTGGTTGTGATGGTCGTTGTGGTTACACTTCTGGTGATCGATATGTGGGTCAAACAACAGGTTGAGCTGGGCTCAAAAGCTCTTCTAAGAACATCCGTACAAAGCCCGCAACGAACAGCAATTGAGGGATTCGCGAGCGGTGTAGTGGTCTCGTAAGAGCTGCGCGTGCTAGTTGAAACGGTCACGACTGGAGGTATTCAGTGCCGTTTAGACAAAAGAAAAATCCGCCGGCAAACGAAGCTGATTTTGAGCGGCTTTGCCTAAGACTCTTGAAGGCCTATTGGAACTGCCCAACTCTAGAACTATTCGGCCGACGCGGAGAGCGCCAACATGGGATTGACATCCTTGATATGGGCGGAGAGGACCCCATACGTGCAGGCCAGTGTAAGCTGTATGATCCGCGCAAATCCCTTACTCCTTCTGAGATACACGCCGAGGTGGAGGCCGCCAGAGGCTTTGTACCACCAATCGGATTGTATGCGCTGTTGACGACCGCAAAAGTTTCCACAGATGCCCAGAAGGCGATCATTGAGATCAACAGGAACCACCGTGGAAGCGGTTTGTTCATCGTCGAACTCTTCACGTGGGACAGAATAGATGAGCTTCTAGACGAATATCCATCGATCCGCGACGAAGAATATCGGACACTGAGCGGTGAAGCTGCACGTCAGGTACAAGAAGAATTGTCCGAAATCAACATTCGGCTCAGCGCTATCGACCTTGTGCCTACTGGTCACAACAGCGCGGACGGGCTCCACGCAGAGATCGACGAGGCTCGGAGTCTAATGCAACGGGGCGAATCGCAGACGGCTAGATTCTTGTTGCAAAGGCTTCGAACAAATAAGTGGGATCGGATGACGGATCGCCACAAGTTTCGGGTGCTTTCGAATCTCGGCGCAGCGTACTTCCGCGACCGTGAGATTGGCAAAGCTGCTCAGTTGTTCTTGGAGGGGGCCAAATTCCAACCTGACGATAGTCAAGCAGCTGAGATTCAAGCATTCGCGTATCAAATTTCTCTTTCGTCCCCGCATGCCTTTGAGGAAGTTACTCGACTGCGGGAACGGTTCCCCAGTTCGTCACGCATCGCAGCTATCTGGACTAGCTCTGCACCTGGGTCTTGGACAGTCGAAGAGGTCCAAACCCGGTTGCCGGCACCGCTACTAAGCACACCGGATGTGATGACCGCGCTTGCCGCTCGGTCACTGAGGCAAGGCAGGTTTGCTTTGTGTGTGCAGCTTGCAGGTCAGAGCATCGAGCAAAACTCAGATTGGTCAGCACCTCGATCGCTGAAAGCGCATGCTTTCCTGCTCCAAGTGCTGCCTTCGTTACCGAGTTCTTCCACCTCGACGCGGACAACTCATTTGCGAGAGGCGGAACGATTATTCACAGAAGCCTTAACAGCAGCCATCAAAGAATACGATACAACGGCCCAAGCCCAATGCCTGCTTGAAAGAGCACAGATATATCTGTTGCTCAATGAGCCTGTACAAGCAGACAGAAGCATCGAGCAGGCATTCTCATTATTGCCTGATGACCCACGAGTCCGCGGCATAGTAGCCGATATGAAAATGCGCCATGGCCGCGTAGACGAAGCCATCGTCGAGCTTCGTGCGGCTGCGGCAGCTGGACCTCGACCTGACATAACGATGCGACTAGCAGATGCACTGCGCACACGCGGTTCCTTAGCAGACAATGGTGAGGCAATAAATCTGCTGCAAGGGTTGGTCGCCTCTCCGGAACCGGTACTGCCCGGTGGTCGCGAGTACGTTGCTAGTATTCTGCTGCGACTTCTGCTCAGCGCGGAGCGCTGGGTCGATGCGGAAAAGATATGCGATATTCTCGATACTCATAGCGTGAGCAGAGCGCTCGTGCTCGCATACAGATCCAGAATCGCTTACCTCAGAAGCGATATCACCAGTGCGACCTGCTTAGCAGATGACGCAGTGGCCGCTTTGACGGATTCTGCTCCGCAAGAAGAGGTCCGATGGATCGCTGATCTGCTCTCCAATTTGGGACGTCACTCCGACGCACTTCCGTTGTGGCAAAGAGTCGCGCGGCAAGATGCTCTTACCGACGATACGAAGGGATTTTTTGATTGCGCCATGCGGCTTGATCGGGATGATCTCATTCTCGAGACCTGCGCGGCCCTGCGAAGGAACGGCGTTGTTGATCGCAAGCTCACTTTGTACGAAGTCCAAGTCTTAGAGAAGTATGACGTCAGTGGTGCCATCAGTGTCCTGAGTGAATACTTGCAGCGCAGCCCAGATGACCTCGAGGTGCGATTACGACGCTCCTATATCGGTCTAACCTGGAATCGTCCGGACGTTATTGACGCGCGCCCAACGTCCATGCCCCCGGTGCAGGATGTGGATGCCCGCACTGGGCGAATCGCAGTGAACACAATGAAGCTGGGCGGTTACCCAAACGAGGCGCTGTTATATGGATATGAGTTGCTTCGGAAACATTTTGGCGACCCTGATGCACATCTTGCGTTCATGTTCAATCTGCAGCCTATCGATCCAAGACCTTCTATCGATGAACCGACGGAGGTCAAGATTGGCAGCGCAGTTTCGTACATCGAAGATGGAGAACCTCAGGCTAATTGGGTGATCATCGAAGATGCATCTGGCCCCGACGCAGGGCGCTCGGAATACAGCCCTGAACACCCGCTTTCGAAAGCGCTATTAGGGAAAAAAGTCGGAGACAATTTCGTGATTGCCCACGGCAGCGTGTCTGACCGTCGTGGTACCGTTGTAGCCATTCTCAGCAAGTATGTTTTCCGATACCAGGACGGAATGAGGAATTGGCAGATTCGCTTTCCCGAAGTACCAGCAGTTGAATCCGTTGTAGTCCGCCGCACCACGACAGCCGGCAAGGAGGAGGTCGATTTTTCCCAAGTAGTTGCCGTGATCGAGCAGATTTCCTCGAGTGCGCAGCGCTTAAAGCGCCTGTACCATTCCGATCCTGTTCCCATCAACATGATCGGAGCTGCCCGGGGCAAAGGTACCGTGGAAACGATGTTCTACCTGGCGCAAGAGAGTGATGCTTCCATATTTTGTTGTGCTGGATCTGCTGATGAGCGTGACTACGCCCTTACGGCATTGGATGTGTCTAATACTTGGGTCCTTGATCCCTCCTCGGTTGCCACAATTCTCTTGCTCAACATCGAAGGCGCCTTGACACAGATGCCAATCAGTCTTGTGCTCACCCAAGGGACCATCGCTGAACTAAACGAAATGCTGCGAGAGGACACTCTCTTTCGCGGAGAGGGGGGCGTACTGACGAAGTCCGCTACAGGAGTTGCATTTACCCCCATCACGCCGATTGAACGCAACGAGCGGCTCCAATCATTGAGCTCACGCATAGACAAACTCAAGGGTGCGTGCAAGATTGTCGGATGTGTAGAACTGGCAAAACTTGAGGGGCAACGTCGAGATTTGATGATCAAGGCTTTCGGTGAAGGCGGTGCGGAGAGTATCGTCTTAGCCTCTAAGCCGGGCCACGTGCTATGGACTGACGACTCTCGACTGGGGAGCTTTGCGCGGACAGAACACGGAACGACATCGGCATGGACGCAGGTCGTTCTTCAATGGGCGGCCGCCAAAGGGCATATCCCGGAAGAGGGTCTGACAGCGAGTACGAGACGGCTGATTGGGCATGGCTATGTGTTTACCAGTCCAAGCTTACCTGCGTTGGCGATGGCGGCGAAGATGGCGGACTGGAACTCAACCAACTGGCCTTTGTCTCAAGCGATTGATCAGCTCGGGTCAGAGACGATCCACTTGAGAGATGCTGCCACTCTTGCCGTTAGTTTTATGGAACTGACATATGGGGAAGCACTAATCCTCGATGAGAAGAGAAGATCCATTGTGCGGGCAGCGCTCGATAGGTTGGGAAGCCGTTCCGGAGGCATGCAGTCGATCGGAGAAATCAGGAGAGCGGTGCTAACTGTGTTCGGGCTGAATGTCGTAGGCGCTTCAGATGTTCTACGAACCATCGATGCATGGTTGCGAAGCCGGACTATAATCCGCGGTGCATGATATGTTGAGTTGGGTGAAGATCAGCATGCCGAACGACTGATTACCCAGGAAATTCCTTTCTTTTCATATATCTTGATCGTGTCCTCCAGATCGCTGATCCAGAGGTTACAGGCTGACGATTCTGCGGAGTTCCCACGGATTCACATAAAAGCCGGCAACAAAAATCGATATCATTTATTTGTTTTTGACGGCGTGTTCTAGCGTTGTCCTATGATGTCACCGCAGTGCTTTCGGTGCTCCAACGCGCGCCGAATAGATCCCTGACTGGACGCTCTGATTGGAATGAAGCAAGAATCCGATTGAGCATTCATTTTCCGGTCGTGTTCGTCACCCACAAATCAGCCGACTTAACCGTATTTCCAAGTATTTGGGCAGCCCCATTTGAGCGTGTAAGTTGTTAAAAACACTGGAAAGGAATGCATTAAAAGGGCGTTGTGGGCTCTGGTCATCGTCGATCTCAGCAATCGCTGGTAACCATGCTAATTTAGTGCCTTTGATCGGGTCGGGTTCCCGAGTGCCAACATTACGGATGGAAACCAAGCCTGTATTGCTTTCCATTTCACCGTTAAGGACATTGAGAAAAGTGATGAAGCACCGTAATGTCCTTATGACATCAAGATTAAGGACATTACGAAAACTGATGACGAACTGTAATGTCCTTATCTGCGCAACATTTAGGGAAATACACTGCCGTTGGTTTTGGTGAGATGGTAGCTAACTCCAAGGTGTGCGAAGACGAGCAAGCCGTTGAAAAGACAGCAGCTTAGCAATCCAATTCCAGCACACAGCAAGCCCAATCGAACTCGAGGCTTCAGATTTGTTCCCGCCCGAGCAGCCAAAAACGTTTTCATCTCCACCCCTCAATCCGCTGAATAGCCCTCAAGGATCTCCACGAATATAGTCATCGTTCCACTCCGGAAGTTTGCCCGAATCCCAAACCAGTCCTATCTTCCAATTCGAAGGCGGGAAGGAAGCGAATCCCGAAGCTTTAAAAAGGTTGGTAGGAGATATGCCGGGTTTCAGTTTTTCACGTCACAAATTGCTGATTGCGTTCCTGATTGTTTTCGCCGTACTGCAACTGTCCCCAGTCGCGGTCCATGCGCAGAACCTCGGAGGCTCGCCGCAGGTGAACAAAGCAGTCCAGGGCCAAACGGCGTCGCAGCCGGAAGGCGCGTTTCTCAACCTGGTGAACTGGGTCGGAAACGTGATCTGCCCGGTGGGCGCGGCCTTGTGCGTGGTGATGGCCATTGTGTCGTACACCAACGGACGGGGCGTGGCGCGGTGGGGCATTGCCGCAGTTGGGCTGCTCATGATTTCAGGCCTGACGCGGCTCATTGAGTTCTGGATCACCCAGGGCCAGTCGGGTGTCCAGTAATGAAGGCTGGGATGAGTTATGACGATTCCACCACTATTAAGCAGCCTTCTGCAATTGCTCTTCGATCTGGCCGCGCCGGCCGCCATTTGCACGATGGTGCTGGCAGGTGTGGCGTTACGCCGGGAGGGAGGAGTGAACTTCGAGGCCGGCGGGCAGTTCCAGCGATGGATGTTGTGGTCGGTGGTCTTGCTGACCCTGCCTCAACTCCTCTCCTGGCTTGCAGCCCAGGGAATCGTGGTGCCGCCGCAATCTGCGGGTGTTTCCAGCTCATGGCTGTCCAGCATGGAAAGAAGTTTTACCAGCTTCGTGTCGGACATCGTGCTGACAAGACTGGCGCCCGTTCTGGCGGCGTTTTTTGTGCTCAAGGCGGCACTCGATATGGCGGAGGGACGCAGCCCGCTTGGATCGGTAATCGGAGCGATGTTTCTGCTGTCGGTACGGACGACCGTGAAGTTGCTGCAAGGTTTCAACAGTGGTTCCGAGTTCGCTACGACCGACATGCTGGCATCGCTGTGGAATTATCTCGCGGGAACGATCCTGCCGGAGGCGGCAGGCCTCGCGGTGGCCGGAGCCATCATCAACTACTCGCGGAACAAGCCGCTGATGCCGTTGGTGTACTCGGCCCTGGCCTTCCTGAGCGTGTCGGGGCTATGGAAGCTTGTCCAGGCCATGGTGGGTTGAGTGGGGACGCGGAGGCTATCCATGTTTGAAAACGGACTACTCAACCTGACCAACTGGGCCGGCAATGTGATCCTGCCAACCCTTGCAGGGCTGTTTTTTGCCGCGGCGATTTACCGCTTCAGCAAGGGCCATCCGTATTCGCACCTGTCGTATTCGGGATTGGCGGCGCTCATGTGTTCGGGACTACTGAGGGCGCTCGAGACGTTTGCGCAACAGGGAGGAGCCAACGATCCAGACCGGTACTGGCTCGCGGTTCTCGCGCTGGTGAACTGGGTGGGCAACGTGATGCTGCCGCTGTATGGCGTGATGCAGGTGGTGATGCTGGTCCTCCATGGGGCGGGCCTGCTGGAGCGGCTGACCATCGGCGAAGCCTGGGTCAGAAACCTGGTCTCGGCCATGATGTGCTTCGGGCTCTCGGGCCTGCTGCGGCTGGCCGAGTTCTGGATCAGCAACGGAACGGCGGGAGTGAGATATGAACTTTTATGGCGCTCGAAGTAACACCGGTAAACCGCAACCTGCACACGCGGGTCACCTTCATGGCGCTGGAGTTTGAAGACCTGTTTGTGGTGCTGGGCCTCGCAGCGGTGATGAACGTGGCCAGCCATTTCGTGAGCGGCGACATCGGAGGCCTGCCTCTGAGCGTGGTGCTGCAGTACGGAGTGCCGCTCTCGGTAGTGCCGCTGCTGATGGTCTTCAAATACGGCAAGCCGCGAGGTTACATCCGCGACTTGTTCGATTGGCACACTCGGCCGCGCGCTTACTGCGCCCTGGCGCGCGACCGGCAGATCACGACCAGCTACACGAGGGAGGAAGAACAGCAATGCCCGTAACCATGGAGCAGCATCTGAAACGACTCGACGATCCGGCCATTTGCGAACAACTGCCGGTGCGCGATTACCTGGACAACGTCATGGTGCGGACCAACGGCGCGTTCGTGGCCGGGTACGAGTTAAGCGGGAGCACTTCGTATTTCGCGAGCGACGAGGAACGGGACAGAGGCAAGGCCATGCTCGGCGCGCTCCTCAAGTCGATTCCGGAGCAGAGCATGAGAGTGCAGTTGCGTTATGAGGTGGTCCAGGACACCGGCGACCTGATTGAACGGTACGCCGGTCAATACGCCCGCGAAACCGAGGCCATTCAGCAACTCGATCTGGCGCGTTTGGAGGCATGGCATTCGAAGGAACGCCAAGGACATTATTTGAGGCCGCTGCTGCACGTCTACTTCATATGGGACCCGCAGGTGCACCATCGTGTGACCGGGAAGCCCGACCGGCGAAAGCTTAGTTTCAGTCCCTCAGCAAAAAAGTGTATTGAGCGATCGAGGAAAGAGCATGAAGGGCTGTTGGCTGAGTTTGAAAGCCTGCTGGTGGGCATTGAGGCCACCATGCAGGCATCGGAGTTGGGTGCGCGCCGGCTCAACGAGCAGGAGTTGTTCTTAGAAGCCAAGCGCGCGCTCAACCCGCTCGAACCCGACACCCGCCCCTACACTCCAGGCGAAGAGCTGATTGAATATCGCAGCGCCCGGGAACAGCTGGCCAATGTCTGCATCCTCGATGAGACCGATTCCTATATCAATGTCGGAGGACTGCTCTATTCATTCGTAAGCCTTAAGGAGCTGCCGGACGCCACCTTTCCGGGCATTCTCCGCGATCTGGCAGGACTTGATTTTCCCATCATCGTGAACGCCCAGGTGACCATTCCCGATCAGACCAAGGTGCTGAAGGGTTACAAAAGCCGCCTGCGAAAGATGCAGGCGGCGCAGCGCGATACGCACGGTGGTTTTCGGACCAATGTGGAAGCGCAAGTGGCCGAGTCACAGCTATTCCAGGTGCAGCAGCAGATCATTGCCAGCTCTTTAAAGACCGCCAAGCTGAGCCTGGTGATCGGGACGCGGACATCGAAACCGGCCATGACCCGGAGCGAACTCGAAGAAGCCGAACACATCATCAACAACCGGCGCCAGCAGCTGATCTATGCGGTGGCGCGGATGAACGGCGCCAAAGCCATTGCCGAAGTCCAGGCTAAGCGGCGCTTGTTCTTCTCCTCCCTTCCGGGAATGGGAGAGCTCGACAAGCGCGAACAGGACATGCTGACCAGCAACGCTGCTGATCTTCTGCCGGTTGAGATGCCCTGGCGCGGGACGCCACGCTCGCCATTGTTCCTGCTCGAAACGCCCTACCGCCAGTTGATTGCGTTCTCGCCATTCGATCCTTCCTTGAGCGACGCCAACATGCTGATCATGGGTAAAAGCGGCGGCGGCAAGACCTTGATGGCGCAGATGCTTCTTTCGATGGCGGCGAGGGTGAATCCCCTGGTCTCGATCATTGAGCGCGGCGACTCCTATCAGCCCCTGGTCGAGTTGATGGGCGGCGAGATGATCTCCATGTCGCTCGATTCGGAGCAGACCATCAATGCCTGGGACATTCCCAAAGGCGAACGGGAAGCCAGTAAAGACCAGGTGGCATTTTTGCGGAACCTCACCCGGCACATGATGGGCGAAGGCCGGGCCGAAGATACGGAACTGCTGGACAACCTGCTGACCGAGGCCATTTTGCGCACCTACAAGCGCGCCGCAATCCGGCCATCCAATCCCATTCCTACGTTCTCCGATCTGCGCGATGAGCTGGCGCAATGGCGGGATGAAGAGAAGAACCAGAGAGTGATGGATGAGGCCCATCTGGCTGCCATCAAGCTCCGGAGCTGGACGGGCGAGAAGGGACCCTACTCGAGGCTCTTTGACCGGCCCACAACCATATCGCTCGACAATCCTTGGCTGTTTTTCAATGTGGAGAAGCTGGCCGACGATCCCCGGCTCCAGGGGGCGATGAGCCTGCTGATTGCCAGGGCAACGTCGGAGAGAGCCTCGGGAAAAACCGGGCAGCCGGCGCTGGTCATTCTGGATGAGTTCTGGTTCATCCTGGATTCGCCGGTGCTGGCGCCGGAGGCGGTACAACTCTATCGCACCGCCCGCAAGCGCGGCGTAAGCGTGTGCGGCATCAGCCAGACGGCGGAAGACTATGTCGGGACCCGGGAGAAGCCGCGTGTCCACGGGCCGGGCATCATCAAGAACGCGAGCACCAAGATCATCGGCCAGCAGCCGGGAGGCACAACGGCATTGCGCGAGCACCTGCATCTGAACGATACCGCGCTGGGCACAATCAAGCACTTCAGCGCGCCGCGCAAAGGCCGCCATGCCGATGCGCTGATTGTAATCGGCGAGAAGGCTGAGACCACGCACGCCGTCCGCATGGTTCCCACGGCGCTCGAGTACTGGATCATGACCACTTATGCGCGCGAGCGGATCTACCGTTCCTGGTGGTTGAAGCAGCACAAGGGCGAGCCGTTGATTGAGGCGTATCGGAAGCTGGCCGGGAAGTTTCCGTTTGGCCTCGCAGATTTAGATCCGATGCCGGAAGAGGTCTCGGGTGAAGTGATGAGAGGAGTACAGAAATGATGAAGGGATTCAAAAACAGAAAGATCTTGGTGTTGGTGCTGGCAGCATCGCTGGTGCTCGCTCCCGTGACGGCGCGGGCCGGGGTGGCGGACATTATTACGTTTCTAACCACTATTACCAGCACGTTGAAGGATGGTGTCGGGCAGGTCTTGAACGGAATTCAAAGTATCCATACCAGGATCAGAGACTTCGAGCAGCGGGTGCTGTGGCCGCTCACGCAGATCGATCAGACCAAACGATTGATTGGGCAGATGCGCGGACAGCTTGGAGGGCTTGCGGGGCAGATTCATAGCATCGAGATGAACAGCGCGACCCTGCTTACCCCAGCGCAACTGGAATCGCTACTGCGGAGCCGCAAGGCCGGGGCCATCCAACAAGTCCAGCTCGCGTTCAACCGGCTCTACAACACCATACCAGGCGCAAACGATGCTCGAGAACCCGACAGAAACGTGATGGATGCGGGGGATTCTGTGGCCATGGGATCGCTGAAGACGGCCATCGTATCCGATCAGGCCAGCGAGCAGCTGTTGAAAGTGGCCGATGGTCTGGAGCAGCAGACAGCGACATCCGCGCCGGGATCGGCGCCGTTATTGACTGTCCAATCCCAGGTGGCCAGTCTTCAAAGCCAGGCCATGCTCCAGAGGATGCTGGCGGCCCAACTGCGCCAGGAAGCGACCAGACTGGCCCAGGACAATGTTTTGCGCAAGCGGAGTGCCGCGGCGGCACGCAATCTGCGCAACCAAATGGAGCAGATCCTGACGAGACCGTAGGAGAGGGAGAAGTTTATGACGAACAGGAAATCTATTTTGCGAAATCTGAAACAGGCATGGAAGCGGCCCAGCGGGAAGCTGATTGTGATTGCGGTACTGACGCCGGTCCTGATGGTGATCGTGCCATTCAAAGCCAGCGCGCAATTTGGCCTCGATCCGTGCTGCGCCATTATCTCAGCCGGACTGAAC
>Ga0070730_10002655_pt1 | contig 16197 bp, 18 predicted proteins | sample Coa_R1_3_FD_66447 | JGI IMG/M metagenome (GOLD analysis project Ga0070730, IMG submission 66447) | Surface soil microbial communities from Centralia Pennsylvania, which are recovering from an underground coalmine fire - Coalmine... | ecosystem: Environmental > Terrestrial > Soil > Unclassified ...
TGGTCGTGCCGGAGGGCCACGGGAAGCAGGCCGAGATCCTCGGCGAGGGGCCCGAGGCTGCGCCGCGCGTCGTCGAGATGCTGCAGGCTCTCGGGGTGGCATGAGTGGCGGGCTCGTACGTGCCTCCTACGACGACCGCGAGCGGGCGATCGCGACGGATCTGGACGAGCCGCTGCGCGAGCTGCCGCAGTCGACGGTCACTCCGAGGCGCCGCCGGACTCGATTCCTCCTCTCCGTCTTCAGCTCGCTCGAGCGGCAAGGGCGGCTGCGGCTCGGGCGGCGCGTCTTCTGCGTCGCGTGCTTCGGAAACATCGACCTCGACCTGCGCGAGGCGACGCTCGAGCGAGACGTCCTCACCGTCGTCGCCCTGGGGCTCTTCGCGGCGATCGACGTGTACGTGCCCGAGGGGATCGCGGCCGACATCGGCGGAGTGATCGTGTTCGGCCATCGCGACGCAAACGGCAACGACGTACCGCCGGTGCCGGGATCGCCGCTCGTGCGGTTCACCGTGTTCGGCCTCTTCGCCGGCGTCGACCTCTGGCGTGTCCCGCTCGGATGGGCGACGCGCACATGGGGACAGGTGATCGAGGGCATCGAGCGCGGCGAGCACCTGGAGCTCGGGTCGTGAACGTCCTCTGCTTCGTCGAGCCGGACGACGAGCTCTCTGCGCAGGCGGTCGGGTTCGCGCGGACGCTCGGCGACACGCGCGCTGTCACCCTCACCGGCGCCTACCAGCCGGCTGCATGGGCCAAGGCGCTCGCCGCCGAGCCCGCGGACGCGATCGTTGCCGCCGGGTCGGACCGCGGCAACGAGCTGCTCGCGCACGTCGGCGCGATCCTCGACCTCCCGTTCGCGGCGAACGTGTTCGCGATCGACGGCGACACCGTCACGAGGCAGCGCTGGGGCGGCAGCCTCGTCGAGGAGGCGCGGCTGCACGGCTCGCCGCAGCTCCTCACCATCGCGCCGCACACGCAGCCCGCAGCCGAGCTCGGCGACGTCGAGACGCTGACCGCCGAGGACGACGGCTCGCCGAAGGTGCTCGAGCGCGTCGAGGAGTCGTCGGGGGGCGTCTCGCTGCGCGACGCGAAGGTCGTCGTCAGCGGCGGCCGCGGCGTGGGCTCGGCGGAGGCCTTTTCGATCATCGAAGAGCTCGCGAGCCTGCTCGGCGGCGCGGTCGGCTGCTCGCGCGTGGTGACGAGCGCCGGCTGGCGCCCGCACACCGACCAGGTCGGGCAGACGGGGACGAAGATCTCGGCCGATCTCTACGTCGCGTGCGGGATCAGCGGCGCGACGCAGCACATCGCCGGCGCGAAGGGCGCGAAGCGGATGCTCGCGATCAACACCGACCCCGAGGCGCCGATCTTCGCGGTGGCCGACTACGCGGTGATCGGCGACCTGCACGAGGTCGTCCCCGCCATCAGCGCCGAGCTCAGAAGGGTTCGCGGATAGGCGCTCTCGCCCTCGCCGCGCTGGTGACCTTCGCCGGCGTCGGCGCGTGGCGGCGCGGCGTCTTCCTCTACGGCCTCGTCGTCCGGGCCGTCCCGAACGACCGCCGCCGGGATCCGCCGCGCCAGGCGCGCGCCGAGCTCGAGATCGTGCTCGGGCAGCGAAAGCTGCTGCGCAGGCTCGTCCCCGGCCTGATGCACGCCTTCATCTTCTGGGGCTTCCTGGTGCTGCTGCCGACGATCCTGATGGCGATGATCTCCGCGGTCGACGGCCGCACCGAGCTCCCGTGGCTCGGCGGCCAGGAGTGGTTCGGCTGGCTCGCGGACATCTTCTGCGTCCTCGTGCTCGTGGGAGTCGGAACGGCCGTCGTGATCCGGAAGATGGTCCGGCCGGAGCGGTTCCGCGGCTCACACCTCGGCGAGGCGGACTTCATCCTCCTGATGATCGCCGGCGTCGTCACGACACTGCTCTTCTGGCACGCGTCGGCGCACGCCGTCGGCCTCTACCCCGCCGCCGGCCCGCTCTCGCGGGCGATGGCGTACGCGTTCTCGCCGCACACGAACGCGGATCGCGTCTTCCTCTGGGCCCACCTCGCCTTCATCTTCGGCTTCCTCTGGTACGTCCCGCGCTCGAAGCACCTCCACATCGCGACGGCCGCGCTGAACGTCTGGCTGGCGCGGACGCGCGCGGGCGGACGGCTCGAGCCGCTGCGCTTCGACCTGCCCGACGACCAGCTGCGCTTCGGCGTCGCCACGATCGCCGACCTCACGCGGAAGGAGGTCGTCGACGCGTTCTCGTGCACCGAGTGCGGCCGCTGCCAGGACGCCTGCCCCGCCTACGCGACCGGAAAGATCCTCTCCCCGAAGCTCGTGATCATGGGCGTCCGCGACCAGCTCTTCGCGCAGAGCGACGAGCCGATCGTCGGCAACGGCGTACCCGAGGACATGATCTGGGACTGCGTCACCTGCGGGGCCTGCGTCGACGCGTGCCCGGTCTCGATCGAGCACATCGACCACATCGTCGACCTGCGCCGGAGCCGCGTGATGGTCGACGCGCAGTTCCCGGCCGAGGCCGAGCCGATGCTGCGGGACGTCGAGCGCGCCGCCAACCCGTGGGGCAAGCCGCAAAGCGAGCGTGCAGCCTGGGCCGAGGAGCTCGGCGTCCGCATCCTCGAGCCGGGCGAGCCGGCGCCGGAGTATCTCTACTGGGTCGGCTGCGCGGCGTCGTTCGACGAGCGCGCCCGCATCTCGGCGGAGGCGACCGCGACGTTGCTGCAGAGGGCGGGAGTCGACTTCGCGATTCTCGGCCCGCGCGAGGCGTGCACCGGCGATCCCGCCCGCCGCATGGGCAACGAGTACGTCTTCCAGGGCTACGCCGAGCAGAACGTGGCGACGCTGAACGAGCAGGGCGTGACGAAGATCGTCGCGAGCTGCCCGCACTGCTTCAACACGCTGGCGAACGAGTACCCGGACTTCGGCGGCGACTACGAGGTCGTCCATCACAGCGAGCTTCTCGCCCGGCTCGTGCGCGAGGGCCGGCTGACTCCCAGGGCCGACGCGACGCCGATCACCTACCACGATTCCTGCTACCTCGCCCGCCACAACGACGTCCGCGTGGAGCCGCGCGAGCTCGTCGCCGCCGTCGGCCGGCCGGTCGAGATGAGGCGCAGCGGCAAGCAGACCTTCTGCTGCGGCGCCGGCGGCGCGCACATGTGGATGGAGGAGCGCGGCAGGCCGATCAACGCAGAGCGCGTCCGCGAGGCGGCCGAGACCGGCGCCGAGACGCTCGCGGTCGCCTGCCCGTTCTGCACCGTGATGCTCGACGACGGGGTTCGCGAAGCCGGCGCAGAACTACGCGTGGCCGACGTTTCGACGCTGCTCGCCGAGTCGCTCGAGGCGTACTAGAGTGCTCGTCGGGCTCGGTCACGTCGATCTCGTCTGCCGCGACCTCCGGCGGTCGCTCGTGTTCTACGCCACGGTGTTCGGCCCGCTGGGATTGAACGAGCCGTTCCTCGTCGCAGGCGAACGTGGGGAGCAGATCCACTACCTCCGCTTCCCCTCGCCGGGCTCCGGCTCCCTCGGCCTGCGGCAGGCGCTCGAAGAGCAGGAGTTCGCGCTCTACGCGCCTGGCCTGCACCACGTCGCCTTCGCGGTCGATTCCCGGGAAGACGTCGACGGCGCGTGCGTGCGGGCGGCGGCAGCGGGTGGAGAGGTGATGCACTCGCCCCGTCTCTGGCCGGAATATCACCCCGAGTACTACGCAGCGTTCTTCCTCGATCCCGACGGCTTCAGGATCGAGGTCGCGGCATCGCGGGACGCACGCCTCTGATTCAGAACTCGTCCGCGAAGTCCCAGGTGCGGAGGCTCCCGGGCTCGAGGCGGACGAGAACCGATTGGGCCGAGGCCGCCGCGTACGCCTCGCCCGCCTCCTGTCCGAGATAGCGAATCGACAGCTCGAGCGCGGCGTCGGCCCCGGCGGCATCCGAGAGCTGGGCGGTCGTGCGGAGCTCGACGCCGCGGTAGGGGGGCTCGTTGTCGTAGACGAGAATGGACGCGCGCGGGTCGCGGCGCAGGTGACGCACCTTGATGTCTTCCGGCGTGCAGAGGACGTCGAAGCCGCCGTCGCGCCACTGGTGCCAGACGGGCGAGAGCAGGACGCTTCCGTCGCGCCGGTAGGTGGCCAGCACCGCGACGAGCGGCAGAGCGAGGAACTCGGCGAGTTCGGAGGGTGGAAGGTCGTGGCGCATCGAGAGATCTTGACGGAAGATCACGTGCTGGTCGCCCAGATGAGCAGCAGGCTGCTCGAGGCGACGCTCGCCCAGACCAGGGCCCCGAGCAGAAGCGGCCGGGCGCCCGTCCGGCGAATCGTCGCGAAGCGGGTGGAGAGACCCACGCCGGCGAGCGCGACCGTGATGAGGACGACGCCGAGCTGTGACGCATCGTGACCGAGAGACGCTCCGATGACACCCGTGCTGTTCAGGGCCGCTGCAAGGACGAACCAGAGGAGGAACCAGGGCGCCACCCGTCGCAGGCTGCGCTCGCTGCGCGCGCCGGTCCGGCGCAGGCGAAGCCCGGCGAGCGCGAGCACGATCGGGATGATCATGGTCGTCCGCGTCAGCTTCACGATCACCGCGTAGGCGCCCGCCGCGTGACCGTAGGCGTACGCGGCGGCGACGACCGACGAGGTGTCGTTGACTGCCGTGCCGGCCCAGAGCCCGTAGGCGTGCGAGGACAGCCCGAACAGGTGGCCGAGGAGCGGAAAGAGCACGACTGCGACGACGTTGAAGGCGAAGATCGTCGAGACCGCGTAGGCGATCTCGGTGTCGGCCGCACCGACGACCCCGGACACGGCCGCGATCGCCGAAGCGCCGCAGATTCCCGTCCCGACACCGACGAGGGTCCGCAGCGCCGGGCCGATCCGAAGCAGCCGGCCGGCGACGACCGCGACGACGAGCGCCGCCGCGAGCGAGCCCAGCATCACTGGCAGCGAGGTCCGGCCGACCGACGCGACGCGGGTCAAGCTGAGACTCAGGCCGAGGACGACGATCGCGCCCTGCAGCACGGTGCGGGACGCGAAGGCGGCGCCGGGCTGGAGCGACGGCCTCTCCCCGAGCAGGGCTGCCGCGGCCGCGCCGAGCGCAATCGCGAAGACCGGAGCCCCGACGACCGGGGCGAGGCGGCCGAGCGGCTCCGCGACCGCAGCCACGCCAAGCGCCGCGACCAGCCCCGGCAGAAGCGGACGCGGCGTCCGGAGGAAACGGGACTGCGACCGGGGGTCGGCTTCGTCGACGACGCCCACCTACACAACTATACAGCTATTCAGTTTTGGGATACGATGGGGCGCATGGCGCTTCCCCATCCGCTTCCCGAGGAGCTCGCAGACCTGATCGCACACCGCTTCCGCTCGCTCGCCGACCCACTTCGCGTTCGCATCCTCGACCTGCTGCGCGATCAGGAGCTGAGCGTGAGCACGATCGCCGAGCGCCTGGGCGCCGGCCAGCAGAACGTCTCCAAGCATCTCGCGGTGCTCGTCGAGTCGCGGATGCTCGCCCGGCGCAAGGAGGGCAACCACGTCTACTACCGGATCGCCGACGAGGCGGTCTTCGCGCTCTGCGAGCAGATCTGCGGCTCCCTCCAGGAGCAGGTCGCGACGCTGAACGCGCTCGTCGCGAGCGCCTGAGACTCCCGTGGACGTCACCGCCGGGACATTCGAGCGCGAGGTGATCGAGCGGTCGCACGAGGTGCCCGTCGTCGTCGACTTCTGGGCGGACTGGTGCGGACCCTGCCGAACACTCGGCCCGGTGCTCGAGCGAGAAGCCGGCTCGCGCGAGGGCGAGCTCGTGCTCGCAAAGGTCGACGTCGACACCGAGCAGGAGCTGGCTGTCCGCTACCACGTGCAGGGGATCCCCGCCGTGAAGGCCTTTCGCAAGGGAGAAGTCGTCGCCGAGTTCGTCGGCGCACAGCCGCCGGCCGGGGTCGCGGAATTCCTCGACCAGCTGACCGGACCGACCGCCGCAGAGCGCCTCGTCGCCGAGCTGAGCGCAACCGGCGAGTTGCCCGGCGTCGTCGACGCGGTCGGGCGGGGCGACCACGAGGAGGCCTTCGAGCTCCTCCTCGACGCGATTCTCGCCGCGGCCGGCGAGCAGCGCGACCGCCTCATCGCACTGACGGTCGGGCTGTTCGGCGAACTCGGCCAGGAGCATCCGACGACGGTTCGCTATCGCCGTCGCCTCGCGGCGAGCCTCTACTGACGCTCGGCTAGAGATCGCGGCCGAAAATCACGTGCTCGCCGATCTGCTCGAAGCCGAGCTTGCGATTGATCGCGCGCATCGCGGCGTTCTCCTCGGCGTTGGAGGTCGTGACGCGCGTCGCCCCCCGTTCCGCCGCCGCGCGCAGCGTTCGCCGCTTCGCGGCCGTGGCCAGGCCGCGGCCTCGATGCGCACGAACGGTTCCGGTGAAGCCGTGCGTCGCGCGCTCGCCGCCCCGCATCAGGAACGAGAACGCGGCGACGCTCCCGTCCGCGGCGAGCACCGCGGTGCCGGACTCGAGGTCGGCGTCGGGCTCGTTCCACTCGCGCAGGAAGTCGTCGAGACCGAAGGCGTCGTTCGGCACCGGCGTCGGCTCGTCGAGCGCCGCCTCGCGGACCGCCTCGTACATCGCCTCCGGCGCAACCTCCTTCACCGGCGCCCACGAGTAGCCATCGGGCACGGATGGCTCCGGGACGGTCCGCGGATCGACCGCGATGAGCGGGCCCGTGATCAGCCGCGACCAGCCGCGGGCGACGGCCCAGCGCTCTCCTTCCTCCGTCCACCGGAAGAAGGACGTCGCTTTCGTCGCGCCGGCCCCGCGCAGGTGGTCGAGCAGCCGATCGCCGAGCTCGTCTCCAAGACCCCGCCCGCGATGGGCCGCGTCGACGGTGACGAAGGCCCAGGAAGCTCCCTCGGTCGAGGTCCAGATGTTGAGGCCGGCGTGCCCGAGCCCCACGATCTCCCCGCCCTCCTCGGCGACGAGGTCGAGTTGCCGAGCGCGCTCCGGCCGCGTGCGGCGCATGTGCCGGATCCCCTCCGCGGAGATGACGCGTGCGTCGTCGGCGGCCAAGAGGAGCCGCGCGACCCTTTCGATGTCGCCGTCAACCGTCTGGCGGATCGCCACGTCTCGACCGTATCGCGTTCGTCCCGACTTGACATCCGTGGAACGGCTGTTCCACTATATGGAAGCGAATGGCGGCTGAAACCGGCACCCAGGCGATCGAACGCGCCGCGCAGCTGCTCGTGCGCGTGGTCGAGGCGCCGCAGCCGCCGTCGATCGGCGAGCTCTCGGCCCGCGCCGGACTGCCGAAGAGCACGACGTCACGCCTCGTCGGCGCCCTCGAACGGCAAGGGCTCGTCGAGCGCCTCGGCGCCCGCGGGCGGCTGCGGCCGGGGCCCGTTCTCCTCCGCTATGCGAGCCGCGACGCGTCGCAGGCGCTCACTGCACTCGCCCGCCCCAGCCTGAAGCGCCTCGCCGACTCGAGCGGAGAGACGATCAACCTTGCCGTCCCGGGGCCCGAAGGCGTCGAGCACCTCGCCCAGGAGGACACGGCCCATCTCGTCGGCGTGACCGACTGGGTCGGGCGCCGCGTGCCCTTCGAGCTCGCCGCGAACGGCAAGGTGTTCCTGGCCTTCGGCGGCGGCGAGGTCGACGGGGCCGACCTGATCCGCTCGCGGGGCTACGCGACGTCGATCGACGAGCTCGAGGTCGGCCTCTCGGCTCTCTCCGCCCCGGTGCTCGACACCGACGGCGCCGCGGTCGCCGCCCTCTCCATCTCCGGGCCCACGGCCCGCCTACCGGCAGAGCGCATCGATGAGCTCGCGCCGCTCCTCAAGGACGAAGCCGCGTCCCTCACCCGACGACTGCGAGGTGCCGCATGACCCACGAAGAAATCCTGCAAGGCCTGTACGACAACACGCTGATCGGCAACGCGCCCGAGGTGAGAGACCTCGTCAACCAGGGCCTCGAGGACGAGCTCGCGCCCGACGTGATGCTCTACGACGCGCTGATCCCCTCGCTCGAGGAGGTCGGCGCGCGGTTCGAGCGCGGCGACTTCTTCGTCCCGGAGATGCTGATCGCCGCTCGCGCGATGCAGGGAGCGCTCGACATCCTCCGCCCCCTGCTCGCCGAGACCGGCGCCGCCCAGATCGGCACCTACGTCATGGGGACGGTCAAGGGCGACGTCCACGACATCGGCAAGAACCTCGTCAACATCATGCTCGAGGGCGCCGGCTTCACCGTCTACGACCTCGGGGTCAACGTCGCGCCGGAGACGTTCGTCGAGCAGGTGCAGGAGCACAATCCCGACATCGTCGGCTTCTCGGCCTTCCTCACGACGACGATGCCGATGTTCAAGGCGAACATCAACGCGCTGGAGAAGGCGGGCATCCGCGACGACGTGATCGTGATGGTCGGCGGGGCGCCGGTCACGCAGGAGTACGCGAACAAGGTCGGCGCCGACGGGTACGCGGCGGACGCGTCTGCCGCCGTGCGGCTGGCGAAGGACCTGATCGAGCGGAAGCGGAGCGCGGTCCCGGCGTGAAACCCGTCGCGCTGCTCGAAGCCGCGGTCAAGAAGCCTGTCTTCGGCTGCCATATGTGCGGCCAGTGCGTCCTCCACTCGACCGGCCTCACGTGCCCGATGGAGTGCCCGAAGACACTGCGCAACGGCCCCTGCGGCGGCGTGCGGCCGGACGGCCACTGCGAGGTGAAGCCCGAGATGCGCTGCGTCTGGGTGAAGGCGGTCGAGCGCTCACGCCGGCTGCCGTGGGCGGCGGAGATCCACGACCTGCGGCCACCGGTCGACAACCGGCTCGAGGGCACGTCCTCCTGGCTCAACCTCGCGACCGGACGCGACAAGCAGACGCCGAAGGGCTGGCATGTCCCGGCTTGAGGAGGCGCTCTCGGCGGGACGCTTCGTCGTCACCTCCGAGCTCCTCACCGTCGACTCCGGCGGCTTCGACGCGGTGCACGAGCGGTTCGCGCCGTTCGAGGCGCTTGTCGACGCCACGAACGCCACCGACAACACCGCGGCGCACGCGCACGCCTCTCCCCTCGCCGTGGCGATCGCGCTCGAGCAGCTCGGGATGGAGCCGATCATGCAGCTCGTCTGCCGTGACCGGAACCGGCTCGCGCTCGAAGCGGAGATCGCCGGCGCGGCGCTGCACGGCATCGAGAACGTCCTCTGCCTGACCGGCGACGACGTGACCGCCGGCGACGAGCCCGAAGCGCGACGCGTGTTCGACCTGGACTCGATCCAGCTGCTCGCGCTCGGTGCGGCGATGGCCGGCGGCACGTATCTCTCCGGCCGCAAGATCGATCCGCCGCCGAGGCTCTTTCTCGGCGCGGTCGAGAACCCCGGCGCGCCGCCGTACGACTACCGCGTCGACCGCGCGCTCAAGAAGGTGCGGGCCGGTGCGCGCTTCCTGCAGCTGCAGGTCTCCTTCCGGCCGGAGCGGCTCGAGGCGTTCTTCGCCGAGGCAGTCGCGAGGGGGCTCACCGAGCAGTGCGCGCTCCTCCCCTCGATCTGCCTCACGCGCTCGCCTGGCGCGCTGCGCTACATCGCGGAGCACGTGCCCGGGATCGAGGTCCCGGCCGAGCTGATCGAGCGCTGCGAGCGCGCTCCCGATTCCGAGGCGGAGTGCTTCGAGGTCGCGGTCGAGCTTGCCCAGCATGCGCGCTCGCTGCCCGGGGTCGCAGGCCTCCACCTGATCAGCTTCCGCCGCGAGGCCGGCATCGCCCGGCTCTGCGAGCGGCTCGGCATACCCCCACGAGCGGAAAGGGAGACGAGTGGACACAATCGTCCAGTCGCCGTCTAGGACGGTCGTCATCGGACCTGAGCAGCCGTTCTGCGTGATCGGCGAGCGGATCAACCCGACCGGGCGCAAGGCGTTCCAGGCCCAGCTGCAGGCCGGCGACCTCTCGCAGCTCGACACCGACGTCGAGCAGCAGGTTGCGGGCGGCGCGGACATGCTGGACGTCAACGTCGGCGACCCGCTCGCCGACGAGGTCGAGCTGATGGGCCAGGCGATCCCGCTCGTCCAGGGCCTGTGCGACCTGCCGCTCTGCATCGACTCCTCGGTGATCGAGGCGCTCGAGGCGGGCCTCTCCGCCTACGAGGGCAAGGCGCTCGTCAACTCGGTGACAGGCGAGGACGAGCGGCTCGAGACGATCCTGCCGATCGTCGCGAAGCACGGCGCCGCGGTGATCGGGCTCGCGAACGACGACGAGATCCCGATGGAGCCCGAGCGGCGTGTCGAGGTCGCGAAGAAGATCGTCTCGGTGGCCGGCGACCACGGGATCCCGCCCGAGGACGTGATCATCGACCCGCTCGCGATGCCGGTCGGCGCCGAGCCACGCGCAGTCACGCTCTTCCTCGAGACGCTGCACCTGCTACGCGAGGAGCTCGGCGTGAACACGACCTGCGGCGCATCGAACACGTCGTTCGGCCTTCCCGGCCGGCACATGCTCGGCGCAGCCTTCCTCGCCGTCGCGCAGAGTCACGGGCTGACGAGCGCGATCATGGACGCGCGCCGCGACGAGACCGTCGAGGCCGTGCGCGCGACCGACTTCCTCCTCGGCCGCGACGAGTGGGGCGCCGAGTGGATCCGCCGCTACCGCGCGAAGCAGGCGGCGCGTGCGTAGGCTCGACGGCGCACGCAAGGAGCGCAGGTGCCGGCTTTGGCGGTGCCGGTGCCGGAGCGGAAGACCGGCTTGAGCGCGGTCCGCGACCTGCCCGAGGCGCCGCACCCGGATCGCGTCCGCCTGCGCTACCTGCAGGTCGGTGAAGACCGCGCCGTCAAGGAGGCACGCGTTCCCGCCGGGACGACGCTGTTCGACGCCGCCAGCTGGAACGGCGTCGCCATCGACTCGACCTGCGGCGGTCACGGCACGTGCAAGAAGTGCAAGGTGCGGGTCGTCGCGGGGAGCGCGGAGCTGAGCTCGGTCGATCCGCGCGCCTTCTCACCGGACGAACTGCGCAACGGCTGGCGGCTCGCGTGCCGCGCCGCCGCGCAGGAGGACATGACGATCGAGGTGCCGCCGCTCCAGACTCGGCCGAAGGCGGCGCTGGCCGGCGTCGGGCGCCACGTGATCCTGCGCCCGGCGGTGCAGAAGCGCTACGTCGAGCTGGACGAGCCGACGCTCGAGGACCAGCGCTCGGATCTCGAGCGGTTGCTCGACGCGATCGACGACATCGAGCCGCGCGTGCCGCTCGACGTCGTGCGCACACTCGTCCACACGCTTCGCGAGTCCGACTGGAAGGTGACCGCGGTACTCGCCGACAACCTGCTCATCGACGTCGAGGCGGGCGACACGTCCGGTCGCCGGCACGCGATCGCCTTCGACCTCGGCACGACGACCGTCGTCGCGACGCTGCTCGACCTCGAGACCGGGCAGCCGCGCGCGGTGCGCTCGATCCTCAACGCCCAGCAGCCGTTCGGCGCGGACGTCATCTCGCGGATCTCGGCGACGATGATGGACGACGACGCGCTCGGGCGGCTGCAGGAACACGCGCACGAGACGCTGCGGATGCTCACCGCGGAAGTGTGCGACGAAGCCGGCGTCGACCCGCGCGACGTCTACGAGATCGTCGTGACCGGCAACGTGACGATGCTCCAGCTCGCGCTCGGGATCGACCCGGAGCCACTCTCGATGGCCCCGTTCACGATCGCGGCCCGCCGACTCCCCGAGGCGAGCGCGAGCGACTTCGGTCTCGCCGTCCACGAGCGAGCGCCCGCCGTCCTCTTCCCCGCGCTAGGCGCGTACGTCGGCCCGGACATCGTCGCGGGGATCCTCGCCACCGGGCTCACGCTCGACCGGCGCGACCGCCTCTTCATCGACGTCGGGACGAACTCGGAGATCGTGCTCGGCTCCTCGGCGCGCGCGCTCGCGTGCGCCGCGCCGGCCGGTCCCGCGTTCGAGGCCGCCCAGATCCGGTGCGGGATGCGCGCCGCCGACGGCGCTGTCGAGGGCGTGAAGCTCGTCGAGGGCGAGGTTCAGCTGACCGTGATCGGCGACATGGAGCCGCGGGGCCTATGCGGCTCGGGCCTCGTCGACGCGGTCGCGGAGCTCGTCGGCGCCGGGATCCTCGACCACTCCGGCCGCTTCGTCGCCGGCTCCTCCGAGCGGCTCGACAAGATCGGCGAAGAGACGGTCTTCCACCTCGCGGAGGGTGTCTACCTCTCGCAGCGCGACGTGCGCGAGCTCCAGTTTGCGAAGGCGTCGATCGCGACCGGCTGGCAGATCCTCTGCCGCGACCTCGGGATCGATCCGGCGGAGATCTCGCAGGTTCTGCTCGGCGGCTCGTTCGGCTCGTACCTCACGCCGGCGAGCGCGGTCAAGATCGGCCTCGTGCCGAATCTACCGGTCACGCGGATCGTCGCCGCCGGCAACGTGGCCGGCGAGGGCGCCAAGATCGCCGCGCTGTCGGTGACCGAGCGCGCCGCCGCGAACGCCGTGCTCGACGAGGTCGAGTACGTCGAGCTCTCCGGCCGCGCTGACTTCAACGACCTGTTCATCGACCAGCTCGCCTTCCCGGGATGAAGACGGGCCCGAACGGGACACGACCGGAACCAGGTTCCGGACACGTCCCGAAAGGATCCACGAATGGGCCAGAGACGGCTCGGCGGAGCGCAACCTGGTCAAGCGAGACAAGTCCGGATTCGACCCGACCGGTACCAGGTTCCAGACGCGGCAGTTCGGGACGTGGCCGCCTGAGACACGGCCCTCGGGTGGTGGTGAGCTGCGGCGCGCTTGCGTTGCACGTGAAGCAGATCGCCGCGCGGCGTGGCTGGGACGTCGACGTGCGTCCGATTCCGCCCGAGCTGCACAACCGGCCGGAGCGGATCCGCGCCGCGGTCGACGAAGCGGCCGCCGGCGACGACGCCGTCGTCGCCTACGCGCACTGCGGCGCCGAACTCGGCGACTACCCGCGGCTCGCGGGAGCCCACTGCTACGAGGTCTTCGGCGCCGAGCACGAGCCGGGGGCGTACTTCCTCACCGACTTCCTCGTCCGCGGCTTCGACCGCGTCGTCTGGCGCGGGCTCGGCCTCGACCGGCACCCCGAGCTGCGCGACGACTACTTCCGCCACTACGAGAAGGTCGTCTGGCTCGCGCAGGAGCCGACGGACGAGCTCCGCGCCGGGGCCGAGCACGCGGCGCGTCGCCTGAACCTACCCCTCGAAATCAGGGAGACCGGCATGGAAGGATTGGAGCGAGAACTGGAGAGACTGCTGTGCTGATCAACGACCTACCGCGCTACGAGATCCTCGACGAGGCCGCCCTGGCCGAGCTGGAACGCGGCTGGCGCCGCATCGTCAGCGAACTCGGGATCGAGTTCCTGCACCCCGATGCGCTCGAGTACCTGCGTGACGCGGGCCAGGAGGTGGAGGGCGAGCTCGTCCACTTCGACCCCGACTGGATCCTCGAGCAGGTCGCGAAGGCGCCCGCCGAGTTCGACCTCCAGGCTCGGAACGCCGAGCGGACCGTCCACATCGGCGGGAACCACATGGTCTTCTCCGCCGTCTACGGCTGCCCGTTCGTGCGCGAGGGGATGGAGCGGCGCGACGCGACCTACGACGACTTCCAGAACCTCGTCAAGCTCGCGCAGTCGTTCCCGCAGCTCGACTCGCCCGGCGGCACGATCTGCGAGCCGAACGACCGGCCGCTCGACTCGCGGCACCTCGACATGGTCTTCGCGCTCATGACTCTCTCGGACAAGCCGTTCATGGGCTCGGTCACTTCGGGCCCGAACGCGGTGGACACGATCGCGATGGCGGAGATGGTCTTCGGGAAGGAGTCGCTCGACGAGACCCCGGCGATCATCTCGCTGATCAACGTCAACTCGCCGCTCCGCTACGACGACCGCATGCTCTCGGCGCTCCTCGAGTACGCGAAGGCCGGCCAGGCGACCGTGATCACGCCGTTCCTGCTGATGGGCGCGATGTCGCCGGTCTCGATCGTGGCGACGCTCGCGCAGCAGGTCGGCGAGGCGCTGGCGGGGATCGCGCTCGTACAGACGATCCGCCCCGGCTGCCCGGTCGTGTTCGGCTCGTTCCTCTCGAACACCGACATGCAGTCGGGCTCGCCGAGCTTCGGCACGCCGGAGTCGGCCGTCGGCCTCCTCTGCACCGGCCAGATCGCGCGCCACTACGGGCTCCCGTTCCGCGGCGGGGGCGCGCTCACGTCCTCGCAGGTCGTCGACGCGCAGGCGGGCTACGAGTCGATGATGTCGCTCTGGCCCACCTTCCTCGCAGGCACGAACTTCGTCATGCACTCCGCGGGCTGGCTGGAGTCGGCGCTCGTCTCCTGCTACGAGAAGTTCGTCGTGGACGTCGAGCAGCTGCGGATGCTGCATGCGGCGTTCGAGCCGCTGAAGGTCGACGAGGAGGCGCTCGCCTACTCGGCGCATCAGGAGGTCGGGCAGGGCGGCCACTTCCTCGGCGCCGCTCACACGCTCGAGCGGTTCCGCGACTGCTTCTACCGTCCGCTCGTCTCGTCCACCGAGAACTACGAGCGGTGGAACCGGAACGGCGGCCACGACGCCGCCGCGCGGGCGTCCGAGATCTGGAAGAAGACGCTCTCCGAATACGAAAAACCGCCGATCGACGCCGACCTCGAGGCCGAGCTGAAGGCGTTCGTCGACCGGCGCAGGACAGAACTGGGGGATTGAGCGATGCAGACCGTGGGCGAGGTGATGTCGACGGCGCTCCTGACCGTCGACGCGACGGCGGCGCTGACGGAGGCGGCCGCACAGATGGATGCACGAGGAGTCGGAGCGGCGCTCGTCATGAACGGCGACCGGCTCTCGGGGATCCTCACCGAGCGTGACGTGCTCCGCGCAGTCGCGACCGGCGGAGTCGAGGGGACGAAGGTCGGTGCGTGGATGACGCACGACCCGGACACGGTCGGGCCCGACGAGCGGCCGGGACACGCCGCGGCGATCATGATCCACGGCGGCTTCCGTCATCTGCCGGTGCTCGACGGCGACACGCCCGTCGGGATCATCTCCATCCGCGACCTGATGCGGCTCGTGATCGACGACGAAGCGCCGAAGGGTGGCTGACGCCGCCCGCATGTTCGTCGACGGCGCCTGGGCCGACGCGGCCTCGGGCGCCACGTTCACCGCTTCGTCGCCGGCGACGGGAGAGAAGATCGCCGAGGTGCCGGAGGGCGAGCGGGAGGATGCTCAGCGCGCGATCGCGGCCGCCAACCGCGCTGCGGATGGCTGGGCCCGCGCGGGCGCGTTCGAGCGCGCGGCGGCGATGCACCGCGTGGCCGACGAGGTCGAGCGGCGCCGCGACGGCCTCACGCACACGCTGACGCTCGACCAGGGAAAGCCGGTCTCCGAAGCTCGCGACGAGGTCGGCGAGCTCGTCGCGTACTGGCGCAACGCGGCCGAGGACGCGAAGCGGCTCGAGGGCCGCGTTCCGAACTCGGTCTCGGGAGACAAGCGCATCCTCCTGCTGCGTCGGCCGCGGGGCGTCATCGGCGTGATCACGCCCTGGAACTGGCCGTACACGATGCCGGCCGAGCTGATCGCCCCCGCGCTCGCGTGCGGGAACACCATCGTCTGGACGCCCGCGCAGACCACCGCCGTCGCGGGCAGAGCGCTCGCCGAGTGCGTGGCCGAGTCGGATCTGCCACCGGGGGTCTTCAACTTCGTCACGGGGCCGGGCGCGGTCGTGGGCGACGAGATCGCGCGGAACCCCGGCACACACGGCGTCGGCTTCATCGGCTCGACCACGACCGGCCGCCGCGTCGCCGAGGCGGCCGCCGGCAAGGCAGCGGTGCTCGAGCTCGGGGGCAACGGCCCCGTCGTCGTGCTCGAGGACGCCGACCTCGACCTCGCTGCGGAGGCGACAGTCGCGGCGTGCTTCCTCTGCGCCGGCCAGAGCTGCACTGCGGGCGAGCGCCTGCTCGTCCACCGCGACGTGCGCGAGGAGTTCGTCGCCAGGCTCGCGCGGCTCGTCACGGAGTGCGTCCTGCTGGGCGACCCGTTCGCGGAGACGACGACGATGGGCCCGCTCAACAACGAGGGCGTCGCGACGAAGATGGACGAGCACGTCGCGGACGCGCTCGAGCGCGGAGCGCGGGCGGTGCACGGCGGAGAGCGCGCGGGCGGATTCCCGACCGACCTCTACTGGCAGCCGACCGTGCTCGACGGCGTTCCCGCCGATGCGCTCGTCGCGACCGAGGAGACCTTCGGCCCGGTCGCGCCCGTG
>Ga0070730_10002656_pt1 | contig 16195 bp, 8 predicted proteins | sample Coa_R1_3_FD_66447 | JGI IMG/M metagenome (GOLD analysis project Ga0070730, IMG submission 66447) | Surface soil microbial communities from Centralia Pennsylvania, which are recovering from an underground coalmine fire - Coalmine... | ecosystem: Environmental > Terrestrial > Soil > Unclassified ...
AAGGGAGCCATCGCGAACGCCCAGAGTAAGATCGGCCAGGCGGTCGCGGACGACTTGAGCTTCTGGGAAAAGCTCGCCAACCAGGATGACGTGATCGGCGTCGAGGTCTTTCGCTTCACGCTCGATCAGATCGCCCAGTTCCCCGCCACCGGCCACGCGTTCTCGAAGACCTTCAACGAGTCGGGGCAGTGGGTGTTGAGCGGGTCCGTCGTCGGCAAAGCCGTCGGCTGACAAGTTCGGATCCGGCGCGGCGGAAGAGCCGCGCCGGTGCGATCTGACGCCTACGGTCCTAGCCGTGCCGAGATCGCGCTGCGATTTCCTTCACTCGATCCAGCGTGATGCCGCGCGTTTGCTCGTCGGCAAGGGCATAGTCGGTCGGCTCCAACACGATCCGGGGCCGGAGATTTCCGGAACGCAAATGAACATGACATCGGATTTTGCGAGGCTCGGGATAACCGTCGATCCAAGTATCGAGCCAACCGAAGCGCGGGGGCTCCTTGTCGGCTTCGGGCTCGTCCCAGAGGTCCAGGATGCGCCGCAGGCTGTCTTCAGAAATCGCGACCCATACACCCCATACCAGCGGCTGTGCGCTGGAATGGACGGGAATCTCAAGACACCCTCGCACGTAAAATTCGCGGCCGTCGATTACGCAGAGGTCGCGGGAAAGCTTAGTTCGGACGGCTCGCTCGGCCAGGGGAATCGCGGACTAATTGCAGGGAGCCGAAAATCCGTAGTCCATTGGCAGCGTGCCGAAAGTTCGGCCGCAACAGCTACAGGTCCATTCGTGATCCAAGGCGCGCTCGCTCCGGCAAATCGTTCGGACAAGGTGACGCAACATATCATGCTCACCGGCCTTCACCGCGCCAAATCCCCGCAGTTTTTGCCGCGCAGCATCATAGGCGTTGCCTCGCCGCCGTCGGCTCGGTAACCATCGGACTACCGTCGGCAATGGCCGGCTGGTCTCTGGCGCGGCATTGGTATCGTGACCCTCGGCGATCGGGTACGCCCCTTCAGCGATCTCGCAGCCCGGCTCCGTCTCGGCGGGGGGCGGGGCGGTCCGGCTGCGGTGCCGGCGGGCTGGATCGCGTTCCGCAACAGCGAGCTGGCGCTCATTCTGCTGGCCGGCGTCCTCGGCGTCGGCACCGGCCTCGGCGTCGTGCTGCTGCGCCTGGGGGTGACGGCGCTGCATTCGCTGCTCTACGGCATTCCCTGGGGTGGGCATCTCTCCGACGGCTTCAGCCTCGACTGGTGGACGGTCGTGCTGGTGCCCTGCGGCGGCGGCCTGGTCGTCGGTGGGGTCGCCTGGCTGATCAAGCGCAAGCGCCCGCACGAAACAATCGACGCGATCGAGGCGAACGCGCTCTACGGCGGGCGCATGTCGCTGACCGACAGCATCAACCTCGCCATCCTGACCCTGCTGTCCGGCGGCTGCGGCGCCTCGGTCGGGCTGGAGGCCGCCTATACCCAGCTCGGCGCCGGCTTCTGCTCCAACATCGGCAGCCGCCTGGCGCTCAGGCGCGACGACATGCGGACATTGGTCGGCTGCGGGGCCGCGGCGGCCATCGCCGCGGCGTTCGACGCGCCCTTGACCGGCGCGTTCTACGCCTATGAGCTGATCATCGGCAATTATTCGATCGCCAACTTGGCGCCGGTGCTGATGGCGGCGCTGGCCGGCACCTTCACGGCGCGCGACCTAATTGGCGAGGACCTGGCCTTCGCCACCAACCGGGCCGTCCATCTGGCCACGGCCGACTATCTCTTGTTCGTGCCGGTCGGCCTGGGTGCGGCGGCGCTCGGCATGGCGGTGATGCATGGCGTGACCGCGACCGAGCAATGGATGCGGCGCCAGGCGGTGCCGTCCTGGGTCCGGCCGCCGATCGGTGGGCTGGTCGTCGGCATCGTCGCCCTGGTCTACCCCCGCGTCCTGGGCAGCGGCCATGGCGGCATCGTCGCCAACCTGCACTTCACCTTCGCGCTGCCCTATCTGTGCGGGCTGATCGCGGCCAAGATCGCGGCCTCGGCCATTTCGATCGGCGCCGGCTTTCGCGGCGGCCTGTTCAGCTCGTCCCTGTTCCTGGGCTCGCTGTTCGGTGGCGCGGTCGTGATGGCGCTCAACATCGTGGCGCCCCAGATCGACCCGGATCCGCTGGTCTATACCTTGGTCGGCATGGGCGCGGTCGGCGCCGCAATCGTGGGCGCGCCCATCACCATGATCCTCTTGGTGCTGGAGGCGACCCGCGATTTCGCCGCCACCGTCGGCGTCACGGTGGGCGTGATCGCCGCCACCGTCGCGGTCCGGCGCTGGTTCGGCTATTCCTTCGCGACTTGGCGCTTCCACCTGCGCGGCCTCAAGATCCAGGGCGCCGAGGACATCGGCTGGATCGACAGCCTGACCATCGGCCGGGAGATGCGGCGCGACGGCAAGACCGTACCGATCGAGATGACCGTCGCCTCCATGCGCAAGGCCATCCCGCTCGGCAGCACGCCGGCGCTGTTCGCGACCGAGGAGGGCCGGCTGGTCGGCACGATCGATCCGGCCGACCTCTGGGCCCCGGACCTGGGCGGTATTCCCGAGGAAGTAAGCGCCGGCGACATCATGGTGCCGATCACCGCCACATTGCTGGCGACCGACAATCTGCAGGGCTCTCTGAAGAAATTCTCCGAGGCCAAGCTCGAAATCCTGCCGGTGGTCGACGATCCGGAAACGCTGCAGCTCCTCGGCTATCTGACCGAGGCCGAGGCGCTCAAGGCCTATAGCCGCGAGCTCGAGCGCCATCGCAGCGACATGATCGGCGAGGCGCGGCTGTTCTCGACCGCCATCACGCCGGAGGGGTGAGGCCGATGCGTAGGCTGCTCTATACCATCATCTTCGCGCTGGGCTTCGCCGCCTTCTCGCTGGGCGGCCTGAGCGACCGCCCCGGCGAGCATGAACCCTGGCTCGAGGGCGCGGCGCTCGTGGCGCTGGGCCTGGGCTTCGTCCTGGGCGCGGTCCCGCGCGGCTGGTCGATCATCCCGCGTGCGATCCTGCCGCTGCCGACCTTCCTGGTGTTTCTGACCATCCTCAGCGACCGCAAGCCGGAGATGCCGTTCTTCGCCATCTTCGCCTCGTCCGCCTTCTACGCGCTGTTCATCACGTCCTACGCCAGCTTCCTGTCGCACCGGCACCGGCCGGACGAGCAGCCGCTCGACCAGGCGCCCGGCACCAGAGCCTAGACGTCCTCAGGCGGCCGATTGCGCAGTGGACGGCTTGGCGAACAGGCCGAGATTGGCGTCGCCCCAGATCTTGAGCGCGACGAGCACCGGCTCCAGAGTCCACCCGAGCGGCGACAAGCTGTATTCCACCTTCGGCGGCACCTGCGGATAGACCTCGCGCTCGATCAGGCCGTCCGCCTCCAGCTCGCGCAGCTGGGTGGTCAGCATGCGCTGCGTCACGCCTGGCACGCGCCGGCGGATCTCGTTGAAGCGCAGCGTGCCGTCGAGCAGGTGGAACAGGATCACGCCCTTCCATTTGCCGTCGATCAGGCTGAGCGTCGCCTCGACTGAACATCCGGGGCTGCAGTCCAGGCGGTTATGGCGCATCTGGGCCATTACGGTATCCTTTTTGATACTATCGGCTGAATTTGTGCGTTCTTCCCGCAAGCGACAATAGTGCTCATTCTTGTGCACAGGCAATTGAGGAGAGTGCACATGCGTGCCATCGGATACCAGATCCCGGGAAGCATCGACGCCGACGCCGCCCTGGTCGACATCGAACTGCCGACGCCTGGCGCGCCGCAAGGCCGCGACCTCCTGGTCGAGGTCAGGGCCGTATCGGTCAACCCGGTCGACGTCAAAGTTCGCGTGCGCACCGCGCCCGAAGCCGGGAGCTGGAAGGTTCTCGGCTGGGATGCCGCGGGCGTGGTGCGCGCTGTCGGCGCCGAGGTCTCCGGTTTCAAGCCTGGCGATCCGGTGTTCTACGCCGGCGCGATCGGCCGGCCCGGCACCAACGCGGAATATCACCTGGTCGACGAGCGGATCGTCGGGCGCAAGCCGGCATCGCTCGACTGGGCAGAGGCGGCAGCGCTGCCGCTGACGTCGATCACCGCATGGGAAGCCCTGTTCGACCGCCTCGACGTCAACAAGCCGGTTCCGGGCGCGGCGCCGGCGATCCTGATCATCGGCGGCGCCGGCGGCGTGGGTTCGATCGCGATCCAGCTCGCCCGCAAGCTGACCGGCCTCACCGTCATTGCCACCGCCTCGCGGCCCGAGACCCGGAACTGGGCCCAAGAGATGGGCGCGCATCATGTCATCGACCATCGCCGGCCGCTGGCCGAGCAGGTCGCGGCACTCGGCCTCGGCGCACCCGGTTTCGTGTTCTCGACGACCAGCACCGACCAGCATCTGGGCGAGATCGCCGAACTGATCGCACCGCAGGGCCGCTTTGCCCTGATCGACGACCCCGCATCGCTCGACGCCAACTGCTTCAAGCGCAAGTCAGTCTCGGTCCATTGGGAATTCATGTTCACCCGGTCGGCCTTCGCGACACCGGACATCGACGAGCAGGGCAAGCTGCTGAACGAGGTCGCCCGCCTCGTCGACGCCGGCACCTTGCGGACCACACTGACCGAGCGGTTCACGCCGATCGACGCCGCCAACCTGAAGCGCGTCCACGCCCTGCTCGAAAGTGGCAAGGGCCGCGGCAAGACCGTCCTCGAAGGCTTCGGCCTGAACGCCCCGGCCGAGCCTCGCCTGCCCTAAAGGCCGCCCTCGCGGATCACGACGGCAACCGCGCGACGATAGATGCGGGCGATCAGGCTGGTCCGGTCGCCCGCGATCTCGACCGTGCCGCGCAGCCGCTTCGGCACGGTCAGACCCGGCTGTGTCGGCGCCAGCAGGGCGCGATAGAGGGCACTCTCCGGCTCGAGCTTGCCGGCCGCGTCCTTGCGCACCGCGATGCCGCCGCCATAGACCGAGGCGAGATCCATCGCATCGAGCGCGCGCAGCGAGGCGGTGTTGACGCTCGTCACGGTTAGCGCGACCGGGTCGTCGCCATTGTCCGGGTAGAATTTCGCCTCGGCGCCGGCATGGACACGGGCAAGATCCGCCTCGCCGACATAGGCCTCGACCACGGCGCTCGACGGATCGACCAGCATGCCGAGAGCCTCGCGCCGTGGCAGCCATTGGGCCGCCCTCAGCGACGGCGGCACGTCGGTCACGATCCCGGCGAAGGGCGCGCGTACCGTCAGCACCGCCTCCTGCGCCTTCGCCTGGTCGAGCGTCGCGACGGCGCCCTGCAATTCCTGCCAGCCGACCTCGAGCGACGAGGCGGCATCCGGATCGAACGCCTGCCCCTTCATGCGCGCCTCGATGCCGGCCAACACCGCCGCCGCCGTCGCCTTGTGGAATGCGACGGTCGGCGACTGCAGTCCGAACACCGCGTCGCCCTCGGCGAACCGGTCGCCGTTGCGCGGCAGCCGGGCAAGCTGGCCCGGCTCGGCAGTGTAGAGGATCGCTTGGTGCTCCGCGCGCAGCAGTGCCGGTGCGGCCACCTGGCTGCGCCAGGGTAGCACCAGCAGCAGGAGCCCCAAGCCCGCGAGCAGGATCGTCGTCGTCAGGCGCCGGTTCCGCCGGACCTTCGTCAGGCTGCCCTTCCAGATGAACAGCTCACCCAGGATCGGCCGGGCGAGGAACCACCAGATCTCGACCGCCATCAGGAAGAACCCGAGCGCCTTGAACGCCATGTGATAGACGACCAGCGCGATGCCGAGGAACAGCGAGAAGCGATAGATCAGTGCCGACAGGGAATAGGCGATCAGGATGCGCCGCTTGGCCGGCGGAAAATTCTCCGGCGGCGGCGCCTCGAGGCCGAACAGCTGCTCGCGTAGCCACCAGCGGCCGATGGCGAAGCCGCGCTCCTGCAGGTTCGGCACGTCGATCAGGTCGGAGAGCAGGAAATAGCCGTCGAACCGCATCAGCGGATTGACGTTGACCAGCACGGTCAGCACCCAGGTCGAGCTCGACAGCAGGAAAGCGCCGGTCCGCACCGGGCCGTCCGGCAGCACCGACCAGGCGAGCGAGGCCGCGACCGCGAGCGTGATCTCGGCCAGCATGCCGGCCGCGTCGATGGCGAGCCGCTTGCGCCGATCGGTCAGGCGCCAGGCGTCGTTCGTGTCGGTCCACAGCACCGGCCACATGACCAGGAGTGCCACGCCCATCGCCGGCACGCGGCAGCCGAACCGCTTGCTCATCAGCCCATGGCCCAGCTCATGGACGACCTTGGCCGCCGACAGCGCCACGCCGACCTCGAACGCGCCCTCGAGCGAGAAGAGATGCAGCAGGCTATGGGTATAGGCCTCCCACTGGCGGCTGATCAGATAGAAGCCCAAGAGTGCCAACGCCGCCAATGCCATGGCGAAGCCGCGCGTGAACATCCAGCCGATGTACGGCATCGCCAGGCCGAGCGCGCGGTCGGGATTGACCAGGCGGATCTTCAGGAACAGGTAGTTCTTGAGCAGCCAGCGCGAGGCCGACAGCTTCTGGCTGTCGATCTCGGCGACCAGGCGCTTGATGCCGGCGTCGCCGAACGGCATCAGCAGTCCGGCCCGATGGACGAAGCGCAGCACCTCGAGCACATCGGCCTGGGTGGCGCGGATGGTCGTCTCGGCGCAGATGGCCTCGGCCACGGCGTCGCTTTTCCCCAGCCCCCAGCGTGCCAGGATCTCGAACTCGAGCCAGCCGATGCGAATGAAGCGGTGGCGCGCGGCGTCCTGCAGCGTCCAGGTCGGGCTGCCGTCCGCCGCCGCGGCGCCGGGCAGCAGCTTCAGATCCTCGCGCAGCGGCGGCAGGGCCACCGGCCCCATCGGCGCGACGCCGCCGGCCGGCGCCTCGGTCCCGGTGCCGGCCGGCGCCGCGTTCAGAGCGACAGCCATTCCCGCACCAGCTGGATCGGCCGACGCAGCAGCCACAGCGCCAAGGGCCGGCGGGGGCCGTAGATCTTCGCCGTGCCCTTGAGTCCGAGCCGCGGCGGCGCCTCGGCGGGGTCGAGCTTGGCGCGGAACGCATAGGACAGCACGCTGTCCGCCGTGACCGCGCTCGAATAGCTGGCGAAGGTCAGCGTGCCCCGCGACGGGCTGTCGGGCGCCAGGTTGCTGAAGAACACGACTTCGGAGCCGAGGTCGAACGTGACGACCTCCGCCGCCGGCACCTGGATCTCGAGCTGGGTATTGGTCGGCGAGGCGATCTGCATGATGCGCTCGCCGAGCGCCACCGGCTTGCCGGCCCATTCGTTGCTGTCGTCGAACACGGCGATGCCGTCGGCCGCGGCCGTCACTTCGGCCCGATCGAGCATGTCCTTGTCATAGGCCAGCTCCGCCTGCTGCTGGTCGACCTTGCTGGCGAGAATGGCGAGCTTGCCCTTGGATTTTTCGTCGCTCATCGCCGCCTGGGCGGTGTCGGCATATTCCTCCTTCGCCATGTCGAGCGCCTTCTGCGTCACGGCAAAGCGCGTCGCCAGCTGCGTCCTGTCGAGCGAAACCAGGGACTGGCCGGCATGGACCGGTTCATTGGGCGCCACGTGCAGCGTGTCGACCACGCCTTCGAACGGCGCGCGGACCGGCGCCGGATCGATTGGCACGATCTCGGCCGGGGCGAGCACGGACTGACGCGTCGGCACGAGCGCCGCCAGCACGATCGCCACCGCGATCCCGATGACGACCGGCCGCCGCTTGAGCGTGGCCCAGCGCGACCGAAAGCCGGCCGGCCGCACCGCGTCGCTCAGGATCAGGCTCTGAGAATAGGCCCCGGACAGCATCTCGATCAATTGCCGGTCGCCGTCGAGCCACGGGTCGGTCCGCCCGAACAGCAAGCCGCCGACCAGTTCGCCGTCGCGCCGGCTGAGCGGGCACCAGAGCGCATGCGGCGGAAACCATTCTGGCCACTCCTCCGCCAGCGCGTCCGACAGGTCGGTCGCCATGACCGGATGCAGAGTGCTCGCCTCTCCGTCCTGGACGATGGCGGCGATGGCGCGGTCGAGCCACATCCGGTAGGGCGCACCGGCCTCCGCGACCGCCACGCCCGAGAGCACGAGCGAGCCGCCGCCGTCCGGCGCCTTGCGCCACAAGACCGCCTGCTGGTAGGCCACGACCGTCGCCGTGTCGTTGACCATCAGGAACTCGAGTTCCTTGCGGCCGGCGGCGCGGGCGCGCTGCTCCAGCTGCAGGAGCGCGCCGAGCCGCAGCAGTTGGTAGTTCAGCGCCGAATGGGGCGCGCTCATTGGCCCGGCGCCCCGCCCGTCGGCGGCGACAGCAGCGCGCGGCCGCTCATGCCCGGCAGCAGCGCATCGACCGGGCCGTCGATCTTGCCATAGACCTTGACCGACCGGCTGACCGCGTCGACCTTGCCCGACAGCCGCGTGATCTTGGCCGGATAGGTCTTGCCGGTCTCGTCGATCGCCACGTCGAAGGCGGCACCCGGCTTGAGCCAGGCCAGCCAGAGCGACGGCACGATCAGCTCGAGATCCAGATCCTTGTCGCTCAGGATCTCGAGCAGCGGCGCGCCGGTGCCGAGAAACTGGAAATTATGGGTGAAGACGCCGGAGACTCGGCCGGAGAACGGCGCCACCACGACGCAGGCATCGACCAGCGCCTGCGCCGTCGTCACGTCGGCCGTGGCTTCCTGAACCTCGGCCTGGGCGACCTGGAACTCGACCTCGCTCGAGCTGCCGAGATTGTGCAGCTTCTGCTTGCTGGCGAAGACCTGCCGCTTGCCTTCGAGCAGCGCGCGGGCATGGCCGAGCGCCCCTTCCTTCTCCGCGCAGAAGAAGCGGGCGAGCACCTGCCCCTGGGTGAAGCGTTCGCCGTCCTTCAGCGGAAACTGGACGAGCCGCCCCGCCATGGGTGCGCCGATGCTGGCGCTGGTTTCGGCCACGACCTGGACGCGGATGTCCCGCACGGCCGGCTCGATCGGCGCCTTCGCCGGGTCGGGCCCAGCCGCGAGCGCCGGACTGGAGAGGATGAGGGCGGCCGCGAGAGCCGCGCGCAGGCTGATGCGACGCTTCGACAAGACGATCATTCGACGGTCCGCGAGGCCCCTTGATTGTCGGCCACGGCCACGGCCGGCTGGGCACTGGGCTCAGCCGGTGCCGCGTCCGAGGTCGCGATCGGCGCGGCTGCGGGCGGCTCGGCGTCCGGCAGCTTACCGGCCTCCCAGCCGGCGATGGCGGTGCTGACATGCTGGCTGAGCGCCGCCAGGTCGTCGGTGTCGACCGACGGCGGCACGAGATCGACGCCGACGGCGGTGTAGAGGTTGACGAGCGCGGTATGGACCTGGGCGATGGAGCGGTCATACCCCAGCTCCGCCACCATCGTCGCCAGCTCGCGGCGCACACGGTCGGCGTCCGACTGCGTCTTGGCGGCCGAGGCGTTGTTCGACGCCACATGGATCTGCTGCTCGACGTCGTCGCTCTGCTTGGCGATGCCGAGGTCGGCCGAGGCCGCCAGATATTCCTGATAGCTGAGGTTGATCTGGGTCAGCACCGCGACGCTGAGCGCCAGCCGGCGGGTGTGCGATACCTCGACCGAGGTCTCGGCCGCCTCGATCGCCTTCGGTCCCTCGATCAGGTTGACGAGGTTGAAGGTGACCTGGGCACCGAGCTGACCCCAGCTCGGGTTGAACAGATACTTGTTGGTGTCGTAGTTGATGCTGCCGAGCAGGCCGATGCCCGGCATCATCTTGATCATTTCCTTGTAGACGTCCTGCTGGTCGATCTTTTCCTGGTAGGCTTCCTCGCGCAGCTCGGGGCGGAGCGCCAGGCCCAGGGCCTCGAGCTTGCGCGGATCGACCGGGCCGGCCGGCGGCTGCAGCGCCACATCCATGCCGGCGAGGGTGAACGGCGCGTCGATCGGCACCGCGATCAGCGCCGCCAGCTGGACCCGGGCCGAATTCAGGTCGGTCTGCATATGCTTCAGCTGACCGATGACCTGCAGCATGTTCTGCTGGAAGTCGAGCGCCTGCAGCGGCGGCTCGAGCTTCTTGGCACTGGCCTCGCGCGACGCGGCCAGGATGCGTTCCGCATCCGCCAGCAGCGGGTTGAGGCGCGGCAGCAGCCGGTCGGCGGCGACCGCCTTCCAATAGGCTTCCTGGACGCCCTTGACGATGCCGTCGATGACCTTGCGGCGGCGCTCGACCGCGACGAACGTCCGGTAGCCTTGCTGCTTCGCCTGGAAGTAGCTGACGCCCAGGTCGAGCATGTTCCACGACAGCTCGAGGCCGGCCGTGCTGTGGATCGGCTCTTCCGAGAAGGAATATTGCAGCGACTGCTGCTTCGTCAGCTCCGACACGCTTTCCGCGGCATTGTCGTTGCTGCGCCAGTTATAGCCGGCATTGGCGGCCACGCGCGGCAGCATCTGCGCCATGGCCAGGTCGAGCTGACGCTCCTGCAGCGTCATCTCGGTCTTCGCCAGCTGGGCGTCGTAATTGTACTTGAGCGAGCGGGCGATCGCGTTCGACAGAGTCAGCGGCTCGGTCAGCGGCGCATAGTTCGCGTAGAGCGCCTTGTAGTCCTGCTGGGCGCGCTCGAAATGCTCGGCCTGGGTGATCGGCTGCGGCGTCATCGTGCAGGCGCCGAGCAATGCCGCCGAAAGCGCCGTCAGGCTGACCTGGCGGCCGAGCCGGGACAAGCGCCGGCCCGAGCGATCTCCAAGGTTCTCCGACCGTGCGAACTCCCGGCCGACATCGGTAACGTGCTGCATAATGTGCCGTTCTTTCAGGAAATAAAGGTTCAGGCGGCAGGCTTGGGCGACACGGTCTTGGCGATCGTGTCCAGCAACTGCCTGGCTTGGGAAAGACGTCCGATCGGACCGGCTTCGCGCAATTGCGCCGAGAAGGCGCTATGCCCGGTCCGGCCGCCGTGCGCCGGCTGGGCGAGCGAGGCGAACAGGCCGTCGACCGTACCACCGTGCACATGATCCAGCTGGACATGCCCATGGCCCGCGTCGGCATGCCGATCGTGCGGCACCGCGCCGGCATGGGTGCGGCGGCCGGGTGCGGCGCCGTTGCCCGTGACGGGAGTGCCGTCGCCGTCCGGCGCCGCCGGCACGGCCACCACCAGACCGTCGGTCGAGGGCGGCGGCGTGGTCGGTGCCAGCAGATGCTGCAGGTCTTCCGGCTCGCGGCCGACCAGGATGCGGAAGCTGGCGGTCGCCTCGTTGCCGAACTGGTCCTTCGCCACGATCAGCACGTCGACCGCGCCATGGGCGGACGCCGGCGGCGTGCCGGTGAAGGTCAGGTTGCGCGGATCGAACTGGAGCCAGGCCGGTAGTGCGCCGCCGGCCGGGTCGCGGGCTTCGTATTGCAGCTGGGCGCCTGGGTAGGTGTCGTCAAACAGGTTCGAGGGAACCGCGATAATGGCCTGCTGCTCGGCGAGGATGAACCTGTTGCCGACGGAGCCGATCAGCGAGATCTGCGGGATGATCGGCCGCTCGAGGAAGTCGTCGGTGATCGACCCGTGGTTCGCCGCGACCGACGTGCCGAGATCGTCCGTCGGCGGCTTCTCGACCGTCGGGGCGCCGTCGCCGTTTGCCATGTCGCCGAAGATGGGATCGGTGCCGGGCGGCGTCAGGATCGCCCGGCCGCCGCTCTGGATGACCTGGGTCGAGAGCAGGACCGGTGCCGCACTGTACACCGTGCTGCCACCGACATCGGTCACGTTCACGCCGGTGGCCGCCGCCGCGATCGATCCTGAGGAACTGTCGATGAGATGCACGGTCAAGGCGCCGGGGATGCCGTGGAACGTATCGTTCGGCACGAAGCGGATGCTGCCGGTCACCGGCACGATGATGGCACTGCCGTCGCTGACGCTGGTCGGCACCGCCGTCCAGGTGGCGCCATGGTCGGTCGAATATTCCCAGGTGCCCTGCCCGGCCGCGGCATTGCCGGTGATCGCGATCCCGACCAGCGAGTTCGCGACCGAACCGGTCGGATTGTCGGCGGATTGCTGCTGGTCGGCCGTATCCGAGAAATTGCCGCCGAACAGGTCCGCCACCGTGTCGCCCGGATTGCTCTGGGCGTTCTGAGCGATGGGCGCCAGGGTGGCGCTGCCGCTCGCGATCGGCGCGTCGTTGACCGCAGTGACCGAGGTATCGAGCGTCACCGTGGCGGCGCTGACCGCCGTGGTGCCCCCGTCGTGGCTGCCCGACACGTCGACGCCGGCATAGGCCGTCGTGCCAGTCGACAGATCCTGGCCGGTGACACCGGTCGTCAGCAGCTCGGTCGAGCTGTCGATCAGCCGCGTGGTCAGGCCGCCCGGCACGCCGTTGAAGTTCGCCGCCGGCACGAAGCGCAGTTCCGCCGACGCGGGCAGCACGAGCGCGCTGCCGTCGCCGAGGCCGGTGGTCGGGATCGTGGTCCAGGTCGTGCCGTGGTCGGTCGAGTATTGCCAGGTGCCCTCGCCCGCGGTCGCGGCATTGCCGGTGATCGCGATGCCGGCCAGCGTATTCGCGACCGAGCCGGTCGGATTGTCGGCCGTCCGCTGCTGGTCGGTACTGTCGTTGAAGTTGCCGCCGAACAGGTGCGCCACCGTGTCGCCCGGCGGGTTGGCCGTATCCTCCGACGTCGCCGGCAAGCTGGCGCTGCCGCTCGCCACCGGCGCGTCATTGACGGGATCGGCGACCAGTTGCAGCGTCTGCGTCGCCGCCGAATAGGCAGAGGCATGGGTGTTGGTGCCGGTGCCGAACGCGCCGTCACTCGGCAAGGCCGAGAGTGAACCGTTTGCCGCGCCGTCGAACCGGTCCCAGCCGCGAATGGTCAGCGCATCGGGGATGGCGCCGTTCCAATTGGCGTTCGGTGCGAAATAGATCCGCGTGTTGGCATCGGCGACCAGGTGCAGGGCATTGCCACCGGAGATCGCGGGCATGCCGGTGCCGGCGAACTCGGTCCAATGCGCGCCATTGTCGGTCGAGTAGTACCAGTTGCCCTCGGTCGTGTCGGCCTGGGTGATGGCGATGCCGAGCGTGCCCGGCACGGCGCCGTCATGGGCACCCGCCCCGTCCGTGTCGGTCACGTTGCCGTTGCCGGTGAGCGCCGACACCAGCGTGCCGACGGCGCCGACCGGCGCGCCGGCATCTTCCGCCACAGGATTGAGCGAGACGGTCGTCCCGTGCAGCACCGGCGAGTCGTTCGTGGCCTCGACGGTCACCGTGGTGGTCGACAACGTCCGGTCGCTGTTCGTGGTCGCGTCATGGGTCGTGATGGTGATCGTGCGCACTGGCGACGCGTTCGGCGTGTCGCTCGAGTCGTAGAAGGTCACCCCCCGCAGGGCCGCCTGCAACTGGGCCACCGTGCCGGTGCCGATGAAGGTCAAGGTGCCGGTGCTGGCGTCGAACGCGCCGACCGTGAACGGGCCGACCGTCGTGCCGACCAGCACGTCCTCACCCGGCTGGAAGTTGCCGGTGATCCGGACCGTGGCACCGCTGAACAGGTCGCCGCTGGTCAGGATCAGGTCGCCGTTCACCGCGACCGCAGCGCCCGAGGCCGCCGTGTCGTTCGGCTCGACGTAGGTCGCGGCCCCTGTCGCCGTGATGGTCAGCGGCACGGTCTGGACCGCCGAGGAATAGGCCGAGGCCTGGGTGTTGGTGCCGGTGCCGAGCGCGCCGTCGGTCGGCAGGGCCGAGAGCGAACCGTTCCCCGCGCCGTCGAACCGGTCCCAGCCGTGGAACGTCAGCGCGGTGTCGATCGTGCTGCTCTCGGTGCCGGCATTGCCCTGGAAGTAGATCCGGGTGTTGGCGTCGGCGACCAGGTGCAGCGCGTTGGCGTCGGAGATCGCGGTCATGCCGGTGCCGGCGAAGGCCGTCCAGGTGGCACCATTATCGGTCGAGTAGTACCAGGTACCCCCGGTCGTGTCGGCCTGGGTGATGGCGATGCCGAGCAGGCCCGGCGTCGCACCGTCATGGGCACCGGCGCCATCCGTATCGGCGACCCCGCCGACCAGCGACGAGACCAGGGTGCCGACGGCGCCGACCGGCGCCGCACCATTCTCGGTCGCGGTCCCGACGGTCAAGGACGGGTTCGGCGTCAGCACCGGCGAGTCGTTGGCGGCCTCGACGGTCATCGTGGTGGTCGACAGCGTCCGGTCGCTGTTCGTGGTCGCGTCATGGGCCGTGATGGTGATCGTGCGCACCGGCGACGCGTTCGGCGTGTCGCTCGAGTCGTAGAACTCGACCGCCCGCAGCGCCGCCTGCAGTTGCGCCGCCGTGCCGGTGCCGGTGAAGGTCAGGGTGCCGGTGGCGGCGTCGAACGCGCCGACCGCGAACGGGCCGACCGTGGTGCCGACCAGCACGTCCTCGCCCAGTTGGAAGTTGCCGGTGATCCGGACCGTGGCACCGCTGAACAAATCGCTGCTGGTCAGGATCAGGTCGCCGTTGACCGCGACCGCGGCGCCCGAGGCCGCCGTGTCGTTCGGCTCGACATAGGTCGCGGCCCCCGTCGCCGTGATGGTCAGCGGCACGGTCTGGACCGCCGAGGAATAGGCCGAGGCCTGGGTATTGGTGCCGGTGCCGAGCGCACTGTCGGTCGGCAGGGCCGAGAGCGAACCGTTCGCCGCCCCGTCGAACCGGTCCCAGCCGTGGAAGGTCAGCGCGGTGTCGATCGTGCTGCTCTCGGTGCCGGCATTGCCCTGGAAGTAGATCCGGGTGTTGGCATCGGCGACCAAATGCAGCGCGTTGGCGTCGGAGATCGCGGTCATGCCGGTGCCGGCGAACTCGGTCCAGGTGGCCCCATTATCGGTCGAGTAGTACCAGGTGCCCTCGGTCGTGTCGGCCTGGGTGATGGCGATGCCGAGCAGGCCCGGCGCGGCGCCGTCATGGGCACCGGCGCCATCCGTGTCGGCGACCCCACCGACCAGCGACGAGACCAGGGTGCCGACGGCGCCGACCGGCGCCGCACCATTCTCGATCGCCGTCCCGACGGTCAACGACGGGTTCGGCGTCAGCACCGGCGAATCGTTGGCGGCGACGACAGTCACCGTGGTGGTGGCGATCGTGCGGGTGCTGCTGGTCGTGGCGTCCGCGACCGCGATCGTCGCCGTGCGGCTGCCGGTCACCGGCGTGTCGCTGGTGTCGTAGAACTTGACCGCGGCGAGCGCCGCCTGGAACTCCGCCGCCGTCGCCGCGTGGCTGGCCGAGGTCAGCGTCAGCACGCCGCCCGAGAAGCTGCCGGCGATGTCGCCCATGGTCAGGCCGTCGTTCGCGAAGGCCAGCACGTCCTCGGCATTGCCGCCGCTGAGCGTGACCGTCGCGGACGTGATCGTGTCGCCCGTGGTCAGCACCAGGCCGGCATCGACGGTGACCGCGGCCCCCGCGGCCGGGGCATCGTTCGGCTCGGTATATGTCGCCGACTGGTTGGCGGTGATCGCCAGCGACAGCACCTGCTGGTTGGCCGAATAGGCCGAGGCCTGGGTGTTGATACCGGTGCCGAACGCGCTGTCCGTCGGCAGGGTCGAGACCGAGCCGTTCGCCGCCCCGTCGAACCGGTCCCAGGCCCGATAGGTGAGCGCCGTGTCGACCGCACCGTTGGCACCGGCGGCCGGCGCGAAATAGATCATGGTGTTGGCGTCGGCGACCAGGTGCAGCGCATTGCCGCCGTTGAGCGCCGTGCCGGTCGTGCCCGTGCCGGCAAATTCGGTCCAGTGCGCGCCGCCATCGGTCGAATACCACCAGGTGCCGGCACTCGTGTCGGCCTGGGTGATGGCGATGCCGAGCAGGCCCGGTGTCGCACCGTCATGGGCGCCCGCCCCGTCCGTGTCGCTCACATGGCCGCCGATCAGCGACGAGACCAGGGTACCGACCGTCGTGCCGTCGACCGGCGCCGTCCCGCTGTTCTCGGTCGCCGTCGGGAAGCCGTCCGACGGCACCACCGTCAGCACTGGCGAGTCATTGGCGGCGACGACGGTCACCGTGGTGGTGGCGATCGTGCGGGTGCTGCTGGTCGTGCTGTCGACGACCGCGATCGTCGCCGTGCGGCTGCCGGTCACCGGCGTGTCGCTCGTGTCGTAGAACTTGACCGCGGCGAGTGCCGCTTGGAACTCCGCCGCCGTCGCACCATTGTGCGAGGTCAGCGTCAGCACGCCGCCCGAGAAGCTGCCGGCGATGTCGCCCATGGTCAGGCCGTCGTTCGCGAAGGCCAGCACGTCCTCGGCATTGCCGCCGCTGAGCGTGACCGTCGC
>Ga0070730_10002657_pt1 | contig 16190 bp, 12 predicted proteins | sample Coa_R1_3_FD_66447 | JGI IMG/M metagenome (GOLD analysis project Ga0070730, IMG submission 66447) | Surface soil microbial communities from Centralia Pennsylvania, which are recovering from an underground coalmine fire - Coalmine... | ecosystem: Environmental > Terrestrial > Soil > Unclassified ...
AGAAACACGGTGGATTGTTGTATCCGCCGAAGGATCGAAAAGTGGAAGGAGCCCAGTTACCTTGAACAAATAAAGCGGCCGCTCGTGCAACTTCAATCGCAAGCTGACGTTAGCGGAACGGGCAAACCTGAGCGCCTCAACCAGGGTCGCCAGACCGGAGCAATCAATGTACGACACTGCGCTCAGATCGATGGTCAGCGAACTGAGGTGTCCTTCCTGTAGCGTGGCGAGCAGTTCATCGCGCAAGGCCGGCGAGGAATTGATAGTCACGCGGCCGGTCACAGTCAGCACGGCATCTCCTTCTTGTGCCGTCCTGTCGATACTCAAAGGCTCGACCATCCTCGGTTTCACGTGTAGCTCCAACCTTCATATCCAAAAGGGAAATTCTGGCTGAAGGTCTTCCTCCAAGCCAAGGATTGTTGTGCCGACGGCTTGCGCCGTCGGCAGCTGTTTAAACGAATGCACTGAACCCGGTGATGGCTTTACCTATGATCAGATTCTGCATCTGGTATGTGCCTTCGTAGGAGTAAAGGGCTTCCGCATCCGCGAAGAAGCGGCCAACATTGTAGTCTGCAGAGATTCCGTTGCCACCAAGTAACTCTCTGGCCCAGGCGACGGTTTCGCGGCACTTTGCCGTGGTGAACGCCTTGGCGATCGCTGCGTGGGCGTCGGTCAGCTTGCCTTCGGTCTGCAGTTGGGCCATGCGGACCACCAGACACTGTGAAGCGGTGATGTTGGCGAGCATTTTGGCCAGGAGGTCCTGTACGAGTTGGAACGATGCGATCGGCTTTCCGAACTGCAACCGCTCCTGGCAATACTTGAGCGCATTTTCGTAAGCGCCCATCGCGCATCCGGTCGCCTCCCAGGCCACCATGAACCGCGTCATTTTTAGTACCCGCGCGGTATCGCGAAATGACTCGTCTTCCTGGAGGCGGTTTTCCTCTGGCACACGGCAGTTCTCCATCGTAATCAAACCGTTCTGGACCACCTTGAGTGCAATCTTGTTTTGGATCTTTTCGACCTTGAAGCCAGGGGTGGTTTTGTTTTCGACGATGAACGCCTTCACCTGATTGTCGGCCACATCGCACGCCCAGATGATGGAAATGTCGCACCACGGAGAGTTGCCGATCCACTTCTTCTGGCCGTTGAGGATCCACGTGTTGCCTTCACGCTTCGCGGTCGTCGTCATGCCTCCGGAGGTTCCCGATCCCACCAGCGGTTCCGTGAGTCCAAAGCAGCCGATTTTCTCCCACCGGGCCATCGGCGGAAGCCACTTTTGTTTTTGCTCTTCTGATCCGCCGAGATAGATGGATCCCATCGCCAGACCGTTGTGGACACCGAAGAATGTCGCGATCGAAGAATCAAAGCGCGCCATCTCCATAGCGATCAGGCCAAACAAAAGTGCGCTTCCGCCTCTACAACCGTAGCCTTGCATAGCAACGCCGCCGATGTTGAGCTCTTTGATCGCCGGCAATAGTTCAAAGGGGAATGCGTCTTCAACCCAGTACTTGGTGATAATGGGCGCGACCTTGGTTTCCATGAACGCGCGCACTTGTTTTACGACCTCTGACTCCTCCGCGGGCAAGGTTTCCACAAGTTCGTAGAAATCACTATTGGGCGAGGGAAGCGCACGAACCTTCTTCGTTCCGTCTTGCGGTCTTGTCGCGATAGCTGTAGCCATAAATCCTTCTGTTCCTTTCGTAAGCCTAAAATTCGTTTCGCTCGAATGGTCCGTTGCCTGTGTCCAGAAACCCGTCGAGCATTTTGCTGCTTTGTGGACTATGCAATGGGGTTATTTGGCTTTTGCGACTTTCCTCACCACGGAAAATGCCTTGCCTTGCTGATTCCGCAAGTTGAGCAAGCCCAGCAACACCTCATCCCTCTCATGTTCAAGCTGCTCGATGGTGCGGTTGCCCGCCTCCTGCAATGCTCCTTCGATAATCGTCTGCTTTACCGCCGGAGAGAATTCGGTGATCGTTCCCAGGTCCTTCCACCAACTCGCGACCGGACCAGAGAGGTGCTCCATGAAGTGGCGTATTCCATCCTGCCCGCCGGCGAGATGAAACAGCAGATTGGGTCCCATTACGCCCCAGCGGAGTCCAGGCCCCCAGCAAACCGCTGTATCTGCATCCGCAACGTCGAGCACGCCCTGTTCAATCAGGTGAACGACTTCACGGTACAGGGCCGCCTGGAGGCGGTTGGCCACGTGGCCTACAACTTCCTTGCGGAGATGAATAGGCTTCTTGCCGATTGAGGAATAAAAGGAGATTGCCCTCTCAATTGCCTCAGGTGAAGTCTTCTCACCGCCCACGACTTCCACCAGAGGAATCACATGAGGAGGATTGAAGGGATGGCCGATCACGCAGCGCTCTGGATGCTTGCAAGCGGACTGCATTACACTTACGGTCAGACCGGATGAACTCGATGCGATAATCGAATCAACTGGAGCGGCCGCATCCATGTCCGCAAACAGTTTGATTTTGAAATCCTGGCGTTCCGGGCCGTTCTCCTGAATAAAGTCCGCACCCGAAACAGCCGCCTTCATGTCGAGGGTGAAGCTCAGGCGGTTCTTCGAGGCTTTAGGCGCAAGGCCCAGGACCGAGAGTTCCTCCCATGCTGTATCAACATAGTGGCGTAATTTCTCTTCGGCGCCGGGAGCTGGATCTGTTGCAACTACATCAAATCCGTGCGCCAGATATAACGCTGCCCAGCTCGCACCGATAAGGCCAGTTCCGACAATTGCAATCCGATTTATTGGCTTGTTGAATGGCAAGATATTTTCTCCTTGTTAAGTTCGTGGCCACTTGTTCTCTTGCATGGTTCCTGCCATTGGTTGCAATCGAGAAAGACAGCGCAAGTAGTTGAAGAACTGGGATATAACGGACCTACAGGATCGCGGAGACTTGCAATGTACCTATCGGAGTGGCAACCCGTTATCATCTGACAGCAGGTTGGCACGCGGTATTGAAGCGATTCGTAGCGTTGAGGCCTTAAATCCGGCCGGTGTCATGGACCCAGACGAGCACTGAATCGTTGCCAGGCTGGGGCGTGGCGCATACTCGTACCTGAGCGTATCCGGGCTGCCACATTGATGTGAGCAATTGGGATTTCCCGTGGAGAATTGGCAGGTAATTCTATCCACTTTTCGAACTAGAGGCGGGACGATACGAGGAGAACTCGGATCGTCCCGAACCGCGAGGGAACAATTGTCGGCTTTCCACTCTGATCGGATGGATCTCCTACGGCTGAATCAACGGCATCTGTGACGCCAATTGCAAATCAATCATCAGACTTAGCCGCCACTCGATTTGAAAGAATGTCGCGGTCGTTTTACCCGAGAGTGCGCGGCGAAAGACAGGAAAGTACTTCAACCGCAGCCGGTTAACGGACTCGTCGACAGCCGCGCGCCCTTTTACATATGCCTCGGCCTGCTCGTCGGTCATGGTTGTGTAATTCCGGGCGTAGTCTTTGATCAGCGTGACCCTAGTGTCGTTGATCTTGCCCAAGTCGGCGGTGTACTGATCGTAGATAGGCCAGAATTTCACCGCTTCATCGTCGGTAAGCTCCAGGTTGGCAGCAACAACTTGCTTTTTCAGCGAGCGTACATCCTTGCGCAGCAGATCAATATATTGATCTGCGTGCGAGTCAGAGGCCGGCTGGACAACTGGTTGGGAATTGGTGTCCTGCCCGTAGGCCAAGCCACGGCCTGCGATGAGGGTGACGAACATCACTACCGTACAGATATGCAATTTAAGACTCATTCGCATGATTGTGAGTTTCCTTTTTTAACTTGGTAATTTTCATTCTTGTGCAGGTTTATGCCATTGCTGCCGGACTGCATCATCTTCCTCAAGCATGCCGGCGGCCTGATTGCACGAGCCAAAACCTCGTAGGCATGCGGTCCCTTGTTGCCAGAACCGCACGGCCAATCCGGCCGATGGCAACGCCGTGTGTGTCCATGCGTCAGTGCTCAGATTACCGAGACCAAAATCCGGAGCCTTATAAACAAATCCTCGGTATTCCGCTCGCAGGGACAAATGCCGCGTGATGCCATAGTCGGCGCCGCCGCCGTAGACAAAAGCGCCTTTCGTTTGCGTATCCGTGCCGGGCACGGACCCGCCAAAATTGTTGGTTGGCCTGAATATCAGGGCACCGCCTCCCCCGAGCACGTAGGGAAGGAGCTTGTGGAACCTGAAAGGAAGGTTCGCAACCAGAGCTCCCGTGGCTGAGTGGACATCGGACTGGACTCGTGAAGTATCCTTCAGTACTGCGGTTATAGCCGTATTTCGCCTCAGCGGAGAACCACCGGTTAATGCGGTACCGGTATCCAGCCAAAACCCCGCCTGATTCGGTTGTCTGTTGTGAAATGCCCTGGCCGTTAGAGTCCTTGGTAAAAAAACCGGTGGCCTGCACGCTCACTTCGTTTCGTACTTCTTGAGTCATTGCGGTAATCCCAGATAAGAATAGGAATGCAGCTACTGCGAAGAGTGATCGTTTTATGCTTCTTTTCTCCTTTTTGGTTGGAATCACAATTGGTCTCTCGTAAACTGCTAAAAGTCCTGCGCGTATCAGACAAAAGCGAACCCACTTCGCCATCCTCCAGGTTCGCCGCCCGCGGCGCCGTTCTCTCCCTGATGCAGCAGTCGTCTGCTTCTGAAAAACTCAACCAATAACGAAGTGGATGCGTCACTGCGTCTGAGCCGCAAGTTGCGCAGCGCCCATGCAGGTCCAGTTCGCCAGTTACGCGGCAACTTAAACAGAAGAACGCATCTGGCTGTGACGTTGTTGCCATCAAGCACCTTGCCGGCGATGGTCGCGAAGCAAATCAACGGAATTGCTTCTTGCAACGCGCATGCCAAGCACGGAGGCACAAATGTCTGGCGTGAACTTATTGAGAAAAAAGAAAGATCAGACTTGAAGGCGGAGAGATGACACGTTCGGATGCCGACACCGCCGTGCCAATCGATCATCGCTTGTCAGCCTGTTGGCACCCGGGCATCGATTTACACACGATCCATCGATGAATAAGGCCGTCAAGCGCGGTCCAAAGATTGGCTATTCATTTGCACTCTCTAAGTCCTTGGCATGGCAGGTCGTTTCCTTGAGGAGTTTCGTTTGAAAATCAAAACTATTGCTGACAATACAAGACGTTCATTGCCGCTGCGCCGACCAATGGTTCAAATGTCCTTGACATTGATTTTGGTTACAGCATCCTTCGCCCAGTCTTCAGATGGAGGGCCACGCCAAAGTGAGTCCGGGCAGTCCATCTCAGCTCAGACAACTCAAGCGCCCGCGCAAGAGCCAACGTCTGAAGGCGAGAAATCGCACCGCATTCTGTGGGTGATACCGAATTACCGAGCTGTCGGCGCGGGCACTCGATTACCTGCGCTCTCATTCGGCGGCAAGCTCAAACTGGCCACCGAGGACAGTTTCGACTACTCATCTCTTCTGGTTGCCGGGTTCATGGCAGGGACAAGCCAGGCGAAAAACCAGACGCCGGAATTCCATCAGGGCGGGGCTGGTTACGCGCGTTATTTCTGGCACTCGTTTGCCGATCAAGCCGTGGGCAACTACCTTACTGAGTTCATCGTGCCTTATGCAACGCATGAAGATCCACGCTATTACACTCGCTCTCATGGCGGCGTGGTCAAGCGCACAGGCTATGCGATCAGTCGACTCTTTGTAACCCGGACAGATTCGGGTGGCGAAGCCTTCAATTTCTCCGAGATTGCAGGCAATGGCGCGAGCGCAGGAATTTCCGGGCTGTATTACCCGAGCCAGGAACGCACCTGGACCAAGACTGGCCAGAAATGGGCTACGCAGGTTGGAGTGGATGGAATCTTCAACGTGATGAAAGAATTCTGGCCCGACATTCGTCAACACATCTTCCATAAATAGGTCATGCGCAATGCCAATATCTGTGCACGTGTGAGTATGTTGGCATCAACTTTCGTCGTCAGACGCCATCAATCAATTTAAGATCTCGCTTTTTCAAGGACATAGTGGCCCAGACGTTTGGGGTTTTGAGTGCTTCATATCTAGTCATTGCGCAAGTGATTTTGGAGACACACGCCTTTGGAAGGTGTCGCACTGGCAATTACGACAGGAATTACAGCAGGAATTACAGGAGATTCATGATGGCCACTGCTTCCGCATCTACGTCCTCTCCAACTCCGGTTCAGACTCCCCCTCAGGCCGCTGCTAACGCGGCGGCCCCCGCCCCCACGGGCAAGCCGTCGCCTATTCTTTCGAATGTGCCACGACGTTGGCAAAAATACGTGACGCCGGTTGTGGTGGTCTTGCTGGCAGCAACAGTCGTAGCCACGATCACGCGCAATTGGAATGCCTGGGAGGGGGGAAGAATCGAGCAGGTAACGGACGACGCTTATGTGCGCGGCGATCTAACGCCGCTCAGCACTAAGGTTGCCGGCATTGTCAAAAACGTGAACGTGTCTGATTTTCAACAAGTACGCAAAGGAGATATGCTCGTCCAGTTGGAAGACGACGATTTCAAAGAGCAAGTAGCACAAGCGACCGCCGGAGTCGACGCAGCTAAGGCCGCCATCGGGAACAATCACCGCCAGCGCGAGCTTCAAGACGCGCGCATTCAGAAGGCGCTCGCTGGAATCGATCAGGCTAAGGCGCAGATCGTGGCGGCGCAGGCCGGCAAAGAAGCAACCTGGGCCGAGGTGGTGCGTACACGCTCTGAACGCAACCGCCAGGAGGGCCTCATCCAGACTCAGTCCACCACTCCCCAGAGGGTGGAGCAAGCAGTGGCCGACGAGCAGCGTTTCGCCGCGCAAGCCGCTAGTCGCGATGCGGATATTGAACAAGCAAAAACCAATCTTCGTGCAAATGAAATCAACGTCGAAGCCGAACGTCGTAGTAAAGCCGTGTTGGAATCGCAGGAGCTGCAGCTGTTGGCGGATTTGCACGCCAAGCAGGCCGCGCTCGCCGTCGCGCAAGTGAATCTTGGTTACACGCGAATCTATTCGCCAGGAGATGGCAGCGTCGGTGAAAGACAAGTGCGTCCTGGACAGCTCGTTTCTCCCGGAACACAGGTGTTCACCTACGTTGACAAGACCAAATGGATACAGGGGAACTATCGCGAGACCCAGCTTACGAACATGAAGGTGGCCGACCCGGCGGAAATACGCATCGATGCCTATCCTGGGCAGGTCATTCATGGCAAGGTCATCGAGATCGCGCCGGCCAGCGGATCGCAATTCGCGCTACTGCCACCGGATAACGCTACGGGCAACTACACCAAAGTGGTGCAGAGGGTACCGGTGAAGATTGCGTTGGACGATTCAGAGCTTGCGACCAAGTTGCGTCCCGGTCTTTCCGTGATCGCAACTGTCCGCACCAGGCGTTAAGAGGAGTCCCCCGATGGCCGCTTCAACCGATGTAGTGCCTCTTCCCGGACCTGCACAACAGGCTCGCTCCCTGGCAGCAGCAGCGCCGTCTGAGCTTTCTAAGTCGCCACTGTTGGGAATCTTAGGCGTGATTACCGGCGCAGGAATCGTCACGCTCACCGGGCGGATGATCACTCTGGGTCTCCCTGATCTAAAGGGCCATCTTGGGATCAGTTTCGATGATGGCGCCTGGATCGGCAGCGCCTTCAACATTGCCTTGATGTTTATGGGGCCGCTGACCGTCTATCTAGGCGGATTGTTTAGTCTCCGGCGCATTCTTCTGGTCAGCGCGGCAGGCTTCACGCTGATCTGCGGCTGTCTGCCTTTCATCAATAATTACAGCCTGCTCGTCACAGCCCTGGTGCTGGCCGGAGTCGCATCGGGAACGTTTTATCCGCTGACTCTCACCTTTGCGCTGCGTAATATCCCTTTGCGTTTTTTACCGTTCACGTTGGCGTTCTATGCCACTTTCGTTGACATGGGCGTGAACATCGCCCCCGCCGTCTACGGATGGTATCGCGACCATCTCTCATGGCACTGGATGTTCTGGAATTCGGCGCTGATTACACCGCTGATGATGGCTTGCATCTACTGGGGAATTCCCGCATCGCCTGCGCCAAAAAGGTCCGGCGCGACGCCCAGCTTTGCCGGATTGCTTTACGCCAGCGCCGCCTTCGGATTAATTTTTGCCGTCCTTGATCAAGGCGAACGTCTCGATTGGTGGCGCTCGGGCACCATCACCGCCCTGGCGATCGGTGCTGGATTGTTGCTCTTGGCGATGATGGTGCGGCGGTTCCGTGGCCCCAATCCTTTGGTGGATATTCAATTTCTTCTGCAACGCAATACACTGCTGTCGGGAAGCGCGCTCATACTATTTCGCTTCTGTCTGCTGGCCACCATCATTTTGGTTCCGCAGTCGCTCTCGATTCATGGTTTTGAAGCAGATCAGTTTGGGCCGGCCGTAATCTGGATTGCCCTGCCCCAGCTTGCAATAGCGTGTGTAGCTGCATTGCTTCTCTTGTACAAAATTGATTCGCGGCTGCTCATGGTCATGGGATTTGCCTGCATGGCTTTTGCCTCCTGCCTGAATGCTTACTACACGAGTGCCTGGGCGGCGGAGAATTATTACCGCTCTGAGTTGCTGATGGCGGTAGGCCAGTCGTTTGCCTTCATCGGGTTGGTAGGCTGCGTCGTGCTCAACGGAGTTGTCTCCGGCGCCATGGCCAAGCCGCCGACCGTGCTTACCTATTCCGCGTACTTTCACCTGGTCCGATTGCTGGGAGGCGAGTTGGGTGTCTCTTGCATGACCCACTTCATCGCCGTGCGGGAAAAACTGCACTCAAATCTGCTGGGGCTTCATGTTCAGGGCGGAAGCTGGATCACCGATGGCAGCCTCCATTCACTCACGGCTGGAATGTTCTCCAAGTCATCCGGCCTTGCCGCGGCGAGCGGTCGTGCTATAAGCATGGTCGACAGCCGGATTCGCCTTCAGGCGTACACGCTCACTTTCATTGATGGCTTCTACCTCATCGCTGGCGCCTGTGTTCTAGCAATGCTGCTGACTGCTCTTATGCGCAGATTTCCGCTCAGTTACAGCGATCTGGACGCCTTTCAGGAAATGCAGGTTTACCAACAGGATGGAAAAAAATGAAACCATACTTCTGGTTTGTCTTTGTGTTCCCAATGCTGATTGCGCCGGCCGCCGCAGCGCAAGGCGGCGCTCCAGCGCCCGCGGCGCGGAACATCACGCTGCAGGAAGCTGTGCAGCTTGCTTTGCGCCACAATCACGTCGTGCGTATTGCCGGATTTCAGGTAGAGGAGAAGCAGCGCGTCAAGGACGTGGCCAGAAGCTCGTATTTTCCAACGGTTCGGAACGACAGCACCGTTCGCCATCTGACCGATACTGAGTTCATTGCAATTCGAGCCGGCGGACTAGGCAGCCCGGCAAACACTCCAATCCCAGGTCGCACCGTGGTCCTGAGCCAGGGCGCGAAGACCTCCATTACGAGCGGAACCCAGTTGACGCAGCCGCTCACGCAATACTTCAAATTCAAGCCGCAGAACGACATCGCACGCGCTGAACTCAATGCCATTCGCGACCAGGCCCGGCAGACTGAGAATGATGTTGCGCTCAAGGTTCACCAGGTCTACTACCAGCTCCTGATCGCGCAATTGCACCGGAGCGCAACCCTGTCCAGGATCAAGGCCAGCGACGACCTGCAGGCTGAGCGCATACAGCAAGTGAAGTACGGAAGCGTGCTTCAGGAGGATTTGATTGACAGCCGCGCACAGTATCTGCAGGCCAAACAAGAGCTGTTGAGCACAGAACTTCGGATTTCCGATCTGACCCTGGGCCTGAACGACACTCTTGGCCTGCCATTGAACACGCAATTGTCGCTCGACCCCAACATTCCACCAGCGCAGTCCACCTGCAGGCTGGAGGAGTGTATTCATGTTGCGCTGGATTCGCATCCCGAGGTCCTGGAAGCAATGCACCAAGTGGACAAAGCCTCTGCTGGCGTTCGCTTGGCAAAGGCCGAGTACGTGCCGGACGTGTCCGCCTTTGCTCGCTACAGCTACCAGGAGAATATTCCCTTTTTGGCGCGCAATTTTGGCGGCTTTGGCGTCCACTTCGGCTACGATCTTTTTGATGGCGGCAAGAAGCGCTCGACTCTGCGTGAACACGACGCACAGCTGGCACAAGCAAAAGAAAACCTGGCCCGCGTGAAGGACGAAGTGGAGCTGAGAGTGCAAACGGCCTACAACAAGCTGGAGCGCACCAGGCAAATGGTGGATGTTTCCGAGGAAGTGTTGGCGCTGCGTGAGGAATCGAGTCGGGTGTCGGCGCAACAGCTCGAGCGAGGAGTCGCTCTTAAATCACAAGCGGATTCCGCTGCCGCTCAAGAACTTGACGCCAGGACGTCACTGCTGCAGTCGCAGTTGGATTACATTCAGGCCCAGGACGAGATGACGCACGCCATCGGACGCACTCCGGAATAAAATGGACGCGACAAAATGGTATTTGAACGATTATGGCAGCTAATCATTGCCAAAGAGAATCCCGCAACGTTGACCCACTCGGTACGGACCGCGGTTGCCGGCATGGTTTCGCTGTTGGTTGCCAGCCTGTTCCGGCTGCCTGAAACGTATTGGGCAGCGATTTCAACCCTGATCGTGATGCAATCAAGTCTCGGAGCGGCGCTACCTGTCTCCGTGCAGAGATTCGCCGGGACGGCTGTGGGCGCAATTTTTGGAGGGTTCGTCGGTACTTATCTTCCCGGCAACGTGGCCGCCTTCGGCGTAGCCCTGTTTGCCATCGGACTTCTCTGTGCCGCATTGAAAGTGGAACGTAGTGCCTACCGCTACGCCAGCATTACCCTAGCCATCATCATGCTCGTTCCGCGGGTGGCAAATGAGTGGGTCGTCGCAATGCACCGTTTCCTTGAGGTCTCGATAGGGATTCTCGTGGGCCTGGCAGTAAGTGCAGTTTGGCCGGAGCGTATAGGTGAGCCAGCAGCGAAGATTGACGACCCGATATCCGTAGGGGAGGAGGGGAATTGAGGTCGCAGCCGGTATGATCGCCACGGCGGTGCGTTTCAATTGAGGTGCACCAATTTTGTTCTCAGGCTTCAGCAACTACTCGATTCGGCAGCTCTCCGGGATTCGCTTCCGTCTTGAGGATATGCCCAGTCTTTGTAATAAATCTCCATGCCATCTTTGGTGGCTAATGGTTGGTATAAATTGTCTCTTGGTTCTCTGTTCTGCTGTAGTCTTGCGTATTACCTCCGTATTTTCAGATCCGTGAAGCTCAGCTTCTCCCATTCACCGAGTGGGTAGATCTACTTGTAGACCGGGTAATGACTGTGGACCACGTGGGCCGTAATCGGTGTCGGCAAAGGCATGTCCGGCTTTAATTAGATCTATGGGAGAGTCGTACTTGTCCATCACCGATTCGACGAGCACAAAGCCTTGGTGTGGAGCTTGCAACACCTTTTGGAGATCTGCGCTTGTTTCCACCACGTAGGTCTCAGCGGTGCAAGTTCTGCAAAAAACTTTGGGTAGCTCGGAGTAGCGCCAGTTGGCGACATCGTTGTACTTGGCGTCCTTGCCCAGGATGGTCCGTTCGATGGTATAGCCACCGTTGTTAATCACGAAGATGAATGGTTTGAGATCGTGGCGCAGGATCGTGGAGATCTCCTGGGCGGTAAGCTGGAGGGAGCCTTCGCCGGTAAACAGTACGTGACGCCGCTCCGGCGCTGCGAGCAGAGTGCCCAGTAGCGCCCCAGTAGCGTAGCCGATAGATCCCCAGACCGCCTGTGAAACAAACGTGCAATTTTGGGGAAGGCGCAATTGCCCTGCTCCGATAATTGAAGTGCCGTCTTCGGCGATGATCACATCTCCCTCGCTAATGAATTCCTGCATTGCATTCCAATAAGCGATCTGTGTCAGGAGGCCGGTCGATTCGGTTACCTCGGATGGTCCGGAAATCGTCGGCGCCAGCTTTGCCTTCGGGGACGGAGGATAGGATTCGAGCAGGGTTTGCATGAGCTCTGCGATGTGCACCCCTTGAAAATTGTTTGTGCCCACGTCCACGTGGTCTGAGTTCATCTTGACCGCGGATTCCGGCAACTTGTCTGTGAAGAAGCCTGTGGGGACCTCGATTCGCCTGTAACCAACGGTAAGCAGGCAGTCGCTCTGTTCTATGGCTTCGCGTGTTGCGGGGGCGCTGGCGATTCCAATGTAAGTGCCGAGATAAAGCGGCGAGGTTTCGCAAAAAACTCCCTTGGATGTGTTCAGCGTAGCCACGCGCATCTGCCAACGCTCGGCCAATGCGGTAATCTGGTTGGCCACCCCAAACCGATCGGCGTCGAGGTCAAGCAGAAAAGCTGGTGACTTTGCTGCCTTCAGGCGCTCGAGAATGGCTGCCGCGCAGGAGCGGAGACGCTCCTTATCGCTCGGGACCATCGTAAGGTTCAGCGGCTCCTTCGGGACTTCGATCTCAAGGTACGAGATGTCGGACGGCAGTTCCATATACACCGGAAGCTTTCGCCGCCACGACGTCAGTATCAAACGATCAATCTCCGTGGCGGCATTTTCCGGGGAGAGCACCATTTGCGCGACCGTGACTTCCGCAAAGGCGCGATAGAAATTGCCCTTCTCTCGGTCCGCAAGCGTGTGATGCATCTGGTAGCCGCGCTGGACGGACTTAGCGGGGATGGAGCCACAGATACAAACAACCGGCACGTGCTCACTGTATGCGCCGGCAATGCCGTTGATAGCGCTTAACGCTCCCACTCCATTGGTGACGATCAGTGCTGCCAGGCCCTTGACGCGCGCATAACCATCGGCCGCATAAGAAGCGTTCAGTTCGTTGCAGTTGCCAATCCAGGCGGGTTCTCCTCGGTCTTCAAGTTGTTGCATTAACTCGAGGTTGTAGTCGCCCGGGACACCGAAAATATGTTGAATGCCAGCCTCTTGCAGGCGGCGTAGCAGGAAGTTTCCGATTGTTTCTCTCATTTGTCACCTTCTCCGATTGCTTCAAACGGCGTGGATGTCTTTGGCGGTGCTGTAAGCCCAGCTTTGGCGCCGCCTGGGGCACTGGACTTACTGCTTCAGGCCACGAGAGAGGGACCGTTCGCGACGCAAACCAGTTTCTTGTTAATGAACTCCTCAATCCCCATATTGGAGAGCTCCTTCCCATAACCTGAGCGCTTGATGCCGCCGAAGGGCAGGTCGGGCCAACTGAGTGAGGGATAATTGATGAAAACCATCCCCGTCTCAATGCGGCTGGCCACTCGCTTGCCGTGCTCGATGTTTGTCGTGTAAACAGAGCCGCCGAGACCGAAGGGAGAGTTATTGGCGAGTGCTATGGCTTCGTCTTCATCCTTGGCAAAGAATACCAGCGCGACAGGACCGAAAAATTCTTGCTGGAACGCGGGATTATCGGGGGTGATATCGGTAAGGATCGTCGGTTGCATGAACGATCCTGTATTGCCGGCCCGCTTTCCGCCTAAAAGCACTTGGGCTCCGTGGGCGATGGCTTCATTCACCTGCTTCAGCAGGAGTTGCAAAGCTGCTTCGGAGGAGACTGGACCTAGTGTGACGCTCTCGTCAAAAGGATCTCCCAGCTTCAATTCTTTGGCCGCTTTCGAGAAGGCCTCTAGAAATTTCTCTTTTAGCCGCTCAACAATGATGAACCGTTTGGCCCCGACACATACTTGGCCGCAATTACCGAAACGGCCAAGCACCGCCATCTTCACGGTGTGCTCAAGATCGGCATCCTGCAGAACGACAAATGCGTCACTGCCGCCCAGTTCCATGGTGGACTTCTTAAGATTTTTTCCTGCGCGGGAGGCCAACGCTTCACCAGCGCGTTCGGATCCCGTAAGGGCTATGCCCTGAGTACGCGGGTCATCAATCAACACGCTGACCTGTTCATTCGAGAGGAATAGATTGGTGTATGTGCCGGCCGGAAGCCCTGCCTGTTTCAGAATTCCCTCGAAGGCCAAGGCACACTGCGGAACTCCCGGAGCATGCTTCAGCAAAATTACATTCCCTGACATCAAGTTTGGCCCTACAAACCGGGCGAGTTGGTAGTAGGGATAGTTCCACGGCTGAATGCCGATGAGCACTCCAATCGGCGAGTATTCGATGTGAGCATCCCCCATACTGGAGTTCAGCTCACGCGGGGCCAGGAACTTCTCCGCATTGTCCGCGTAATACTTCAAAATAGCGGCGCTGATCTCTACCTCGCCGCGGCTCTCCTCAATCCTCTTTCCCATTTCCACTGTGACCAGGCGAGCCAGTTCCTCTTTCTGCTCCAGCATGAGCGCTGCCGCCCTGCTGATGTACTTCGCACGCTCTTTGTACGATTGAGTGGACCAAACTTCGCGATACGTTTTGTCCGCGGCTGCCAGCGCATCCAGCATTTGTTGGTCGGTGTGTTCCTGGAAAACCTGTAACAACTCGCCTGTGGCAGGATTAACACTCTGATACGGCATTAGACGTTCTCCTTTTCGACTGACCTCGTTGGGCGTAAACTGAGCAAATCGCCCGCATATGATGCAAGGGCCTTTGCCCCAAGAGGCGTGCATGAAACCTTCACATCTCTCGCGCGTCACTACAAATAAGGATTTGCAGGTCAGGGGCCGAATTCGTCGTTGGGTCCCAGCGGTTCGAATTTCACGGGTACGGAGGTCCCCAAATCGCTGACCAAACGTGGGTTACTACCAGGATTGAGCCAACTCGTAGGATTCACATCGTCCGCAACACGCCTACTATTGAGGAGCTGAATGTGCCAACATGCTGGTACGTGCTTACAGATTAGCGTGAAGAAGCGCGTGTCCAAGAGTGCTTTTCGCGGACACGAGTTGGCGCGGGTCAAGAGCGAACTCAGATCCACAAGAGAAGCGTGGAAAGCGATTGTTGGTTCGCGCTCACAAGCGCCTTGAGAGCCGAAGGGCTGGGATCTGCTTGCAGTTTGACGCAATCAAGGTAGATGCCGACTTTGGGCCCAGCGGGCTTTGTTTTGCTCTTATCTGGAACAGTGCTGTCTCGGACAATACGTGTATGACGGCACTTGTGCTACCTTCCGCTGAAAGGTCTTAGTGGGGTGTTCGCACTCGTTTCGGACACCAATCCTTCTCAATGCTGCGGACAAGCTCCGTCATTGCGACTCCAGATGCAACTAACTGCACCAATTCGATGCGGAGAAGCACCAGAAGGTAAAGACCAGCTTGGTCAACGCGGTCCACTCCCTTCAGATCCAAAACCAGCAGACGGTCATTCAATGCCGATTGCGCCGACCGCCATGCAGTTTCTGTCTCTTTGACCCATACTCCAATAAGGCTGCCTTCGAGCTTCAGCGTGACCTGTTCAGGCCCGTCGACTAGCGTGATTCTAAGCATTTGCGTTCTTTCTGAGTACACGATATCGAAAGCAATGGAACTGCCGTTCTCAGGCAGGCGGAATGGACCGGCAAGTGCTTGCGAAGGCTAGAGAATCGTCAGGAATTGACGACAACGGCTGAATTGGGAATTGGCAGAGGGACTAACATGAGCCAACAAGCTGGCAGAGACACTCTTGCCTCCAGTTGATTTGGCTTCTCACAATCATCACGAATTCCTTGCGAGGAGGGACCGTTAGCTGCGAAAGCCCCGTGCAGAATATTGAAGCACTTTCTAAGTCCCAATCTGCCAGGGTTTAACGATCCCAAGTTTCTTCATCCGGAACTGCACCGTAGACCGGTTCATGCCCAAACGCGCGGCGGCGCCATTGGATCCCGCGATCACCCGTTTCGTGTCCTTCAAAGCTGCCAGGATGTGCGCTCGTTCTGCCTCTTCCATGGTTTGTGGTTTGGCTGTGGTGATGACGGAGCGATTCTGCAAGTCCTGAAGGGGGATCCGCAAGACGGGCCCTGTCGACAGGATCACAGCCCGCTCGATCAGGTTCTGTAGTTCGCGGATATTGCCCGGCCAGGGATAACGCACAAGGGCATTCATGGTCTCGGAAGGGATCGTCTCGATGGACCGGTTCATGCGTCGCGCAAAGTGCTGGACGAAGTGCCGGGAGACCAAGGTAATCCACGGTTCGTTCATTCACGAAGGTGAGTGCGCCGGACGGAAGAGCGTACCAGGCATATGCCGGGATCACATTGAGTGTGGCTTGTAACTGTGCTTCCGCATTGGCGCCCTTGTCATCAACAGCCATAATCGAAAAATCATACTCCTTTGAGCCTCTAGGGTACCTGACAGAATGCTTGTAAGTGCGAACATG
>Ga0070730_10002658_pt1 | contig 16188 bp, 17 predicted proteins | sample Coa_R1_3_FD_66447 | JGI IMG/M metagenome (GOLD analysis project Ga0070730, IMG submission 66447) | Surface soil microbial communities from Centralia Pennsylvania, which are recovering from an underground coalmine fire - Coalmine... | ecosystem: Environmental > Terrestrial > Soil > Unclassified ...
CCGAGGATCGGCGCGAAGATCACGGGCACCGAGATCAGCGCCGAGGCCTTGGCCCGCTCCTCGCCGGGAAACTCGCGCGAGAGGATCGCCGTGCTCACCGGCGTCATCATGCCGCCGCCCGCCCCTTGCACGAAGCGGAAGACGATCAGCTCCTGAATGCTGCGCGCTTGCCCGCACAGCGCCGAGCCGGCGACGAAGATCGCCATCGCCGCGAGAAAGGTGCGCTTGGTGCCGAAGCGGTCGGAGAGAAAGCCCGCGCCGGGGATGAACAGCGCCAGGCTGAGCAGGTAGCCCGTCACCGTCCACTCGACGGTTGAGAGCGGCGCATTGTGGAAGTCGGCCTGCAGGCGGGGGATGGCGACGTTGACCGCGGTGCTGTCCAGGATGTCCATGAACAGCCCGAACATGAAGACGATCGCCACGAGCCACTTGTAGTCGAGCCGCTTCAGCCGGGAGAGCATCACTGCACCTGGGGAGGGTTTAGACATGGTTTCAAAACCGGCGTTCAGGTGCGATCGCACACCTACAAGCGGGAACTCGAGCCGGTTATGAAACCATCTGTTAGGGTAGCGGGTAGAGGAGAGAAGGGTGGGGCGTCGCTCCTGAAAGTGCTCCGCTCTGCACCCTGCCCTGCAACCCTCGGCCGCACCGGCCCCTGCGAGCATGGTACGTGCCCCGCAGGCGTTGCGGAACGAACTTCGCGCTTTGCGCCGCTGGAATCGCCCAGAATTAAGGAATCAGTAAGACACGGCCGAAGGCGCTGCGGCTTTCGATGTAGGCGTGCGCCGCTGCCGCTGCTGAGAGTGGAAACGTGCGGTCGATCACGACCTCCAGCTTGCCCGCCGCCACGTCGGCGATGTGCCGCGCGATCAGCTGCTGCACGCGCTCGCCCTGCATCTCGGCGCCCAGGAAGACGCCGGTCAGCGTCTGGTTGCCGCGCGCCAGGTTGGACACGTCCAGCCGCCGGTCGGAGCGGCCCATGTTGCCCACGGTAATGCAGCGGCCGCGGTAGGCGAGGCAGGCGAGGCTGCCCTGCAAGGTCGTGCCCACCGGATCGACGACCAGATCGACGCCGCGCCCACCGGTCGCCTCCTGCACGGCCGGCACCAGCTCGCGCTCGCGGTAGTTGATGCCGGTGTCCATGCCGAACGCGTGCAGGCGCTCCAGCTTCTCGTCGCTGGAAGCCGTGGCCAGCACTGTGGCGCCCGCGCGCTTGGCGAGCTGGATCGCGGCCAGGCCCACACCGCCGCCGCCGCCCTGGATCAGCACCGACTCGCCGGCCTGCAGGCGGCCGAACTCGAACAGGCAGTCGTCGGCCGTGCCGAAGGGGATGGGAATGCAGGCCGCCGTGCGGATGTCCATGCCGTCCGGCACCAGCCAGCTGCCGCGGGCGCCGACCATCACCTTCTCGGCGTGCGAGCCGTACGGCACGGTGATCACCACGCGCTGCCCGACGTGCCGTTCGGTGACGCCCTCGCCCGCCTCGATTATCGTGCCCGCGCACTGGTAGCCGACGATGTGCGGCCGTCCGGCCATCTCGCCGCCGGCGCGGTGCAGCACGTCGCCGCCCTCGATGCTTACCGCCTCAACCCTCGCCACGATCGTGCGCGGCGCGCAGACCGGGTCCGGCATCTCCTCGTAGCGGAAGACCTCCGGCCCGCCCGTCTCGTAGTACACCGCTGCTTTCATCGCTCACGTCCTCTCCAGCGCGGCCCGTGTTTCCCGAGCCGCCGGCTGCTGCCAGCATTGTGCCGGGCCGCCGCCTCGCGCGAAACTGCCGCACCGGCTCGTACGGGCGCTGCTCACCGCGGGACCGTATAGTAGACCCAGCCCGGCGCTGGCCTGTCACGCAACCGCGCCGCGGCGCGCGATCTGCCAGACCGAACGAGGAGTACGCACACCATGGGCTTCGAAGTCGAGGAGATCGACCATATCGCCATCGCCGTGTCGGACCTGGATGCGGCGGTGCAGGCGGCGACCACGCTGCTGGGCGCAAAGCTGCTCTGGCGCCACCCACCGAAAGAACGCGCGATCAACGACGGCGCCGTGCTGGATCTGGGCGGCATGCTGATCGTGCTCGAGCATCCGTTGGGCGAGCGCGGCATCTTCGCGGAGTTTCTGCGCCGCCGCGGGCCGGGCATCCATCACGTCGGCGTCTCGGTGACGAACCTGGATGCGGCGATGGAGGATGCGGAGAAGTGCGGGGCGCGGCTGGTCAACCCATCGCTCGACAACGCCGTGCGGCGCGAGGTGCTGGTGCACCCGAAGTCGGGGCTGGGCGTGCTCTGGCAGATGATCGAGTGGAACCCGCAGATCCGCCCCGACCGCCAGCGCCGCCGCAACGCCCTGCGCGACGGCGAGTTCGTGGTGCCGGGGCTGACGGGGTAGGCGGCGCGGCGTGGCCCCCATCCCCCGGTCCATCTCTCGTGCCCCCAATTCTAGGGGAAGGGGAGATCTTGATACGGATGATTGAGGCTGGAGGCGCGGCTGTGCGGCCACCGGTAGAGGCGCAGCCGTGACCCCGGCGTGCCGCTAACCCAACGCCCTCCTGCTCTAGCAACGCCCGATCGCCCCTCTCCCTCTCCCAATACTGGGAGAGGGAGAGGGGCCACACAGATGAGGTGAGGGTGAGGGCCGCCCCCGCGCTCAGCCCCAGACGGCGAGGGCCGTGTCCGCCACCAGCTCCAGCTTGCGCTGCTGCTCTTCCGGCGTGATCAGATTGCCCTCCGCGACCGAGGCGAAGCCACACTGCGGGCTGAGCGCCAGGCTCTCCAGCGGCAGATAGCGTGCCGCCTCCTCGATGCGGCGGCGCAGCGCATCCGCATCTTCCAGGGCGCCGCTCTTCGTCGTGATCAGGCCGAGCACGGCGACCTTGCCGCGCGGCACGAAACGCAGCGGTTCGAAGCCGCCCGAGCGTTCGCTATCGTACTCCAGCAGGAAGCGGTCCGCATTGACGCCGCCGAAGACCTGCTCGGCGATGCGGTCGTAGCCGCCGGACGTGTGCCAGGCGCTGCGGCTGTTGCCGCGGCAGATGTGCAGGCCGATCGTCACGCGGCCGCGATCCAGCCCGGCGAGCGCGGCGTTGTCGGCGGCGATGTCTTCGGCCAGCGCCCGCCCTGGATCGACGCCCAGTTCCCGCCACCGCGCCTGCCGCGACGCATCGATGTAGTCGGGGTAGTGCGGATTGTCGAGCTGGATGTACGGCACGCCTTCGTCGATCAGCGCGGCGATCTCGGCGCGCACGATCGCGGCGATCTCTCGCAGCAGCTCGGCGCGGCTCGCATAGACGCGGTCGGTCACGCCGGGCTTGTAGCCGCGCGCGGCGATGTAGGACGGCGCGGGCATCGTGATCTTGAACGGGCCGGGCGCGTGCGCCTTGAGAAAGCCGGACTCGTGCGCGGTGAGACGGCGGCGCTGCCGCAGCCGCTCGCCGATCACACGGCCGGGCACGGCGGGCTGCGCGACGGCCGCCTGCCGCCCGCCGCTCCAGGCGAGCGCCACCGGCGCGCTGCCGTCCACGTAGCCATCGACCGCGGCGGCGAAGTCGCTGGCCCAGGCGCGGCGGCGGAACTCGCCGTCGGAGAACACGTCGAGCCGCGCTCGGCGCTGCAGTTCCAGCGCGTCGAGGATCGCGCGGTCTTCGATCGCGCGCACCTCCTCGGCCGGCATACGGCCCTGGGCCAGCGCCTGCTGCGCCTCCAGGACCTCCGGCGGGCGCAGCAGGCTGCCCACGTGATCGGCGCGAAAGGCTGTTGCCATCGTCGTCATCCCCTCGCCGCGGCCGGCTGCCAGAGTTGCTTCGTCGCCAGCCGGGCGCCCTCCGCCAGCGCCGCGAATTTGGCCCAGCAGATCTCCGGATGGCCCACGCGCGGACCGAGGCCGCAGTCGGTGCCGGCGATCACGTTCTCGCGCCCCACCGCGCGGGCGTAGCGGCCCAGGCGCTGGGCGATCAGGTCCGGGTGCTCGATGAAGTCACTCGCATGACCGACGACGCCGGGCATGAGGATCTTGCCCGCCGGCAGCTTCACGTCCTCCCAGACCTGCCACTCGTGCTCGTGGCAGGGGTTCGAGGCCTCGATCGAGTAGGCCTCGGCGCGCACGTTCAGCACCAGATCCACGATCTCTTTGAGCGGAATGTCGTACTTGTGCGGCCCGTGATAGCTGCCCCAGCACATGTGGAAGCGCACGCGCTCCGGCGGCAGGTCGCGCAGCGCGTGGTTTAGCGCCTCAATGCGCAGCGCGGCGAAGCGGCGGTACTCGGGCACGTCCATGCCGGCGTTGATCTGCCAGCCGTCCGGCAGGTCGGGGTCGTCGATCTGGAGGATGAAGCCGGCGCCGACGATCGCGGCGTACTCCTCGTGCATCGCGTTGGCGATCGCTTCCAGGTACGCCTCGTCGCTGGGATAGTACTCGTTGCGCAGCCAGTGCTCGATCGTGCCCGGCGCGACGGCCGGCAGGAAGGCCTCCGTCACCGAGGCGCCGGCCAGCGCGGCCTTGAAGCGGTCGATGTCGGCCTGGATCGCCGCCTGGCCGGTGTAGCGCAGCGGCCCGGTGCAGACCGCTTCGCGGCCGGCCATGTTGCCGCGGCCGGCGAAGTACTCGGGGAAGTCAGCCAGGTCGCGGCCGTAGATCATCGCCAGCGGCGCGCCCTCCTGCCGCTCCCGCCCCTCCCAGCCGGAGAGGCGTTCGCGCGCGTAGGTCGTGAAATTGCGCTTCGACTCCTCGCCGTCGTTGACGATATCGATGCCGGACTCGATCTGCCGCTTCACCACGGCCGAGACGGCGCCGCGCACCTCGCGCTCGAACGCCCCCGCGTCGTAGGGCCGTTCCTCGTCGCGCGCCAGCAGCAGCGGCTGCAAGGCGGGCGGCCGCGGCAGGCTGCCCGCGTGGCTGGTCAGAATCCGTGCGCTGCTGCGTTGCATCGTGTCCCTCCCTGTACGTATCTGCGCATGTTCGTGGACGCGCAGCCGGCGCCGCCGGCCGCGCACCAGTATATCCGAAGGGTTCGCGCGGAGCGGATAGCTGCACGGCTGCCTGCGCACCTGCGTGAGAAGACCTGGCTGCTTCATTTCGGCGGTATGTCCGTTGGCCACTGGCGCGCATACATCGCCCGCTGGCCGGCGTCGCCGGCCTCGGTTCCTGGATAGGGCAGCCCCAGCGACGCGAGCGCGGCCTTGCCCTCTTGCACAAACAGGTCATAGGCGCGGATGTGCAGGTCGCGCAGCGCCGCAAGGTCGCGCCGCACCACGCCATCCATCACGGCGGCGCTGAGCGCTTCGAGCGTTGCCTGCTGTTCTGGCGGCAGCAGCCGGGTCATGGTGAACGGGTTCTTGAACAGCAGCCGCGGGTAGTGCTGCACGGCCATCATCATGGCGAGGTTTTCGTTGATGAAGCGCAGCTCCACGCTGGCGAACATCGCCCACTGCCCGCGCAACAGCAATCGCATTGGCCAGAGCCCGCCCTGGCGCGTGCCGTTGAAGGTGGTGCGCACCATGCCCGCAACCCTCGCCAGGGGCGGTTCCCAGCCGCTTGTCAGCGACGCGGCCAGGCCGGCCTTGTCGACGAGCAACAGCAGTGCGGGCCGCTGGACTTCGGCGCACAGGCTCGCACGCTCGAAGAACAGGTCCAGTTTCGCCGGACCGGCGAGGATCGCGTTGACGGCATGCAGCCCCGGGATCAGACCGTCCGCGAAAAACAGCACCTCGCCCAGGCGTTCCACCAGGGTGTGCCGCGCCGCGAAGACGGCGTCGAACTGCTCGTCGGGCACGGAAAGGTAGGCGTCGATATCGGAGAGGGCGTCCGCTGTGCCATCGGCGAGGCTGCCCTGGAGCCAGCAGGCGGCGATGCGATCGTCGTCGTTCGCCACGGCCGTTAAGCGGGCGATCACGGCGTCCCTGGCGCTGACAAAGCTAGCGGCGTTCGTCATCGCACGCCTCCGCGGAGACCGGCTTTGTACAATCCATCACAGACATCCGCAGTCTGCGATGCGCGAATGCTGCGGTCAATCGGTGCGGGCAGCGAGGCGACGGCGCTGCCGGGGTGCCGCGGTCCGTGCCCTCGCGGCGGTGCATGCGCTCACCCGCGCTACTTCAGCTCTGTGCGGCGCAGGCGCCGCGCCGTCCACCAGAGCGCGCCGAGCACCACCAGCAGCAGGAAGATGAAGGCTCCGGCGGGCGCCGGATACGGTTCGCCGTTCAAAAACTCGTCGCGGCGCAGGATGCCGGCGTAGACGCCAAAGGTGTAAAAGCGCACGCTCAGGTGCGCGGCCGAGGTCGAGAGCGCGGCGATCGCGCCCTCCCAGGTGAGGATGTAGATCGCGCCGATCAGCAAGGCGCGACGCAGCAGCAGGCCGAGCAGCAGGAAGACGGCGCAGTAGCCCGCGCTGCCGATCGCGCCGGCCAGCAGCAGCGCCGGCAGTTGCCCGGCGGGCGTGTCGTTTAGGCCGAGCAGCACGAAGCTGATCAGCAAGGGCAGCCAGGTCGCCGCCAGCGTGATTACGAAGGCCGCGGCGAACTTGGCCACGACGATCGAGACGGACGAGAGTGGCCGCAAGGTGAGGTAAATGAGCGTGCGGTCCTCCACCTCCGCGCCCAGCGCCTCGGTGCTGAACAGCAGGGCGACGAAGGGCAGCAGCGCCGGCAGGCCGAGGCGGTGAAACAGCTCAACCAGGTGTAGCTGGTGCGACGCCGCATCGGTCTGCGTGGCGAGCAGGACGGCGAGCAGCACGAAGATCGCGTCGAGCACCGCGACCACGATCCAGCGCCGCCCGGTAAGCAGCGCCCGCAGGCTCGCCTGAAAGATCGCCAGCGCCGGCGCGCCGCCCGCGCCGCCGCGTGTTCGTACCTGCTCGCCTGCCGCCATCGCGTTCGCTCACTCCACCAGGTAGCGGAAGACGCTCTCCAGCCCCTCGTCCAGCCCCTCGACGCCGGTCAGCCGGGCGCCGGCGTCGCGCGCCAGCCGCGGCACGGCCACGGCGAAGGCGCGGGCGTCGTTCGTCTCGACTTCAAGCCCGCCGTCCTGCAGCCGCAGCTCGACGATGCCGGGCAACTGCACCAGCGCCGCCGCCACGAGACGCGGCCGCTCGCAGAGCACACGCAGGCGGCGGGGACGGTCGTTCATCAGCTCGCGGATCTGGCGGAAGTCGCCCTCGGCGGCGAGTTTGCCGTCCACCAGCACCAGCACGTTGCTGCCCATGCGCTCGACTTCGCTGAGCACGTGCGAGGAGATCAGCACGGTGGCGCCGGTGGCGGCCATCTGGTCGAAGACACCCATCAACTCCACGCGCTGGCGCGGGTCGGCGCCGGAGAGCGGCTCGTCCAGCACCAGCACTTCGGGCTCGTGCACCAGCGCCTGCGCGACCTTCACCCGCTGGCGCATCCCCTTGCTGAATTCGCCGAGGTTGCGGTCGGCGGCGTCCAGCAGCGCCACGAGCTTCAGCGCCCGCTCGGCAGCCGCGGCCGGGTCCGGCAACCGGTAGAGCCGCGCGGCAAATTCGATGAAGCCGCGCGCCGTCATCTGTGGGTAGAGGCTCTCCTGCTCCGGCACCAGGCCGATGCGGCGGTAGAGCGCGGGATTGTCCACCACCGGCTCGCTCAGCACGCGCACAACGCCGCGGCTGGGGCGCAACTGGCCGGTCAGCAGCTTGAGCGTGGTGGACTTGCCGGCGCCGTTCGGCCCCAGCAGCGCCGTGACGCCGGGGCCGATCGCGAAGCTGATGTCGGAAAGCGCAACCTTGTCGCCGTACCACTTGCTCACGCCGCGCAGCACGATCGTGGCGCCGTCCGGCACGGGCGGCGCATCGGCGGTCGCTGAGGTCGCGGGAACCAGCTCCGTTTGCGTCATCGCGGCTCGCTTCCCTGCTCCGGTTCAGTTTCGCCGATACGGAGCGGGGATGCATAGCGGAGGGGCGGCCTTCAGCCCGCCGCGTCGACGGCCGCGAGCCCGGCGGCCAGATCGGCGATGATGTCGTCCGCGTGCTCGATGCCGACCGAGAGGCGGATCAGCCCCGGCGTGATGCCGATCGCCTCGCGTTCCGCCGGCGCATAGCCGCGGTGCGAGGTCTTGGCGGGATGTGAGATCGTCGTGCTCACATCGGCCAGGCTGGGCGCCAGCTTGATGCGGCGCAGCCCGCGCACGAAGGCCGAGGCCGCCCGCTCACCGCCCTTCAGCTCGAAGGCGGCCATTGCGCCGAAGCCGCCGCTCAGCAGACACGTCGCCCGCTCGTGCTGCGGGTGGCTTGCCAGGCCGGGATAGGCGACGCGCGACACGCCGCGCTGCTCAGCAAGAAACCGCGCCGCCTGCACGGCGTTGGCCGAGGCCCGCTCCATGCGCAGCGCCAGCGTCTTGATGCCGCGCAGCGTCAGCCAGCAGTCAAAGGGACTGGCCGTGGCGCCGAACGTGACGAGCGTGGCGCGCGCCGCTTTGACGAAGGCCGCATCAGCGGCCAGCACACCGATCGTCACGTCGCTGTGCCCGCCAAGGTACTTGGTGCCGCTGTGCAGCACCGCGTCGGCGCCGAAGGCCAGCGGCCGGCAGTGATAGGGCGTGGCGAAGGTGTTGTCCACGACGAAGCGCGCCCCGGCGCCGTGCGCCAGCTCCGCCAGCACGGGCAGGTCGGGGATGTTGAGCAGCGGGTTGCTGACCGACTCCGCGAACACCAGCTTCGCCGGCGAGGCCAGGGCGCGGGACGCCGCGTCGCTGTCGCAGAGGTCGACGAACTCCGTGCTCACGCCGAGCGCCGCCAGCGGGCCGCGCAGCATCGCCATCGTGCGGCCGTACAGCTCATGGCCGGCGACGATGCGGTCGCCACGCTGCAGGCCGGTCAGGATCGCGGCCGTGATCGCGGCCATGCCGGTGGCGGCCGCCACACCCGCTTCCGCGCCTTCCAGCCGCGCGACGAGGGCGGCGAACGCCTCCTGGTTCGGATTGCCGTCGCGGGTGTAGATGTGCCCGGCGGCGCGGCCCTCGTAGAGGTCGTCCACCGTTTCCAGTGTGGGCACGGAGAAGACGGCGGCCGTGACGATCGGCGGCGCCAGCGGCCGCGTCACCGTCTCGGGCTGCTCGTCAATCTCGGCGCAGAGCGTCTCGAAGTGTGCGGCGCTCGCGTCAGCTTCCACTCGCTCCATCGCCACCTTTCGCGCCGCGCTTGCGCACGATGTACTTGTGCCGGCCTTCGAGGATCGTCTCGCCGCGCTGGTTGGTGAGCCGGCTGCTGAAGGTGACCAGCCCGGTGGTGGTGCGCGGCTCCAGCGCGGCGACCTCCAGCTCCGGCTGCAGCGTGTCGCCGATGAAGGCCGGGCCGAGGAAGCGCGATGACTGCTCAACGAAGGCGACGATCGAGGCTTCGAACGACTGCGACAGCTCGCCCGCCCCCAGCGCCGTCATCGCCACGAGCAGCAGGCCGTGCGCCAGCGGCCGGCCGAAGCGCGTGCCCTTCGCGTACTCGACGTCGTAGTGAATCGGATGGCTGTCGCCGGTGAGGCCGGAGAAGAAGAGGAAGTGCGCGTCGGTCAGCGTCTTCGAGGGCGCACGGAAGACCTCGCCCACGCGGAAGTCCTCGAAGTAGCGCTGCATGTTGTCTCCTGAAAGGACGCAGGTTGTAGGGCGTGGGCCGTAGGGAATGGGGCGCGGCGTCGGTGGGGAGACAACCGCCTCGCCTCCGCGCGCCACCCTGCGCCGTGCGCCCTACAACCTGCGTCCTATCCCCCCGCCACCGCCGGCACGATCGCGACCTCGTCGCCCTGCTTCAGCGGCGTGCTGAGGCCGGAGAGGAAGCGCACGTCCTCGCCGTTGATGTAGACGTTGACGAAGCGGCGCAGCTCGCCTTGCTCGTCGCAGAGCCGCTCGCGCAGACCGGGAAACTGGCCATCCAGACCGCTGATGCACTCGGCCAGCGAGGCGCCGCCGCCCTCGACGATGTCGCGCTGGCCGGTGATGCGGCGCAGCGGAGTGGGAATCTTGACCTTCACGCTCAACGGTTCGCTCCTGTTGGAAAACGCGAATAGTGACGGGTTGTTCTTGCGGGCCGGGCTCGTCCGCCGGCTTGCGCGATCCCCATCGTCTCGCGGGCGCCGTGACGGGCGCAGTTGATTCGGCATACCAGCGCCGCAACCTTCGTTCCTACGCCCTACCCTTCGACCACATCGCCTTCGATCGGATCGACGCGCACACCCTTGGCCTGCGCCCAGTCGAGACCGCGCTCGATCTCACCGGCGTCGCCCTCAAGCTCCAGCACGACCCAGCCGACGTGCTCATCCACGTCGGCCATGCGGATGTTCGTCACCACCTGGAACTGGTGGCCCAGCTCGTAGATGATCGGCAGCGTGATCAGCTCCGGCCGGAAGGTGAGACGGACGCGCCTGGTCGCCATGCCGCATCCTCTGATCGTCTGATCGCCGGCCGCGGCCGCTGCGCCGGGCTACCGCGCCTCGACGGGCGCCGCCTGGCGCTGCTCCACGCCGAGCCCCAGCCGCGCCTCGAAGGCCTCGAGCTGCGGCGAGACGTGGTACGCCTGCGCGACGTGCTCGGCCACGGCCTCCTGCGTTTTGAGACCCGCGCCCGTAATATACGCCACGGTGACCTCATCGCGCCCGATCTGGCCCGTTTCCACGAGCTGCTTCAGCGAGGCGATCACCACGCCGCCGGCCGTCTCGGCGAAGATGCCTTCCGTCTCGGCCAGCAGCTTCATGCCTTCGATCACCTCGGCGTCCGAGACGGAGGCGCAGGCGCCGCTCGTCTCCTTGAGCTGGCGCAGGGCGTAGTAGCCGTCGGCCGGGTTGCCGATCGCCAGCGACTTGGCGATGGTCTTCGGCTTCACGGGGCGGAAGTTCATCGAGCCTTCGCGGTAGGCTGTGGCCACGGGCGAGCAGCCGTCCGCCTGGGCGCCGGACATGCGCGTGTGCACTGGGCCGATCAGCCCGACCTTTTCGAACTCCTTGAGCCCCTTATAGATCTTGGTGAAGAGCGAGCCGCTGGCGATCGGCGCCACGCAGTGGTCCGGCGCCCGCCAGCCGAGCTGTTCCGCCGTCTCGAAGCCGAGCGTGCGGCTGCCCTCGGAGTAATAGGGCCGCACGTTGATGTTGACGAAGGCCCAGGGGTAGCGGTCGGCGACTTCGGTGCAGAGGCGGTTGACCTCGTCGTAGTTGCCATCAACGGCGATCAGGTGCGGCGCGTAGATGGCAGAGCCAAGGACTTTGCCGGATTCGAGGTCGCTGGGAATGAAGACGTACGCCTCCATGCCGGCGCGGGCGGCGTGCGCCGAGACGCTGTTGGCGAGGTTGCCCGTGGAGGCGCAGGCGAGCGTGCTGTAGCCCAGCTCGCGCGCCTTCGAGCTGCCGATGGCGACCACGCGGTCCTTGAACGACCAGGTGGGATTGACCGTGTCGTTCTTGATGTAGAGCTCACGCAGGCCGAGCCGCTCCGCCAGGTTGCGGCTGCGCACCAGCGGCGTGAAACCGGCGTGCAGGTCGATGCGCTGCGCCGCATCGACGGGCAGGAAGTCGGCGTAACGCCACATCGTCTCCGGCCCGGCGGCGATGCGGCCGCGGCTGGTGGCGCGGGCGATGGCGGCGTAGTCGTAGGCCACCTCGACCGGGCCGAAGCAGAACTCGCAGACGTGCAGCGCCGCGAGCGGATACTCACGGGCGCACTCCCGGCAGCGCAGGGCAGTGGCGAAGGTCATCGTCTTCCTCCCGGGGCAGCGCAGAGACAACGAAAAACCCCTTCTTCGGTTGCGAAGAAGAGGCGTGCACGCCGTATCCGGCTGTCCGTCTCTTATCTCGCCCGGGTGAACCGGGCCGGAGTTGGCACCGCTTCCCGCCTGCTGGCGGACTCGGTTGCCGGGCTTCGCAGGGCCGTCTCCCTCCACCTCTCTGGATAAGAGTGGTTGCTATTCAATTGTCGAGTATCAGCTTAGCGGTCACGCCCGCGTTTCGTCAACGTGGCGGCGCGGCCGACGATGCGAGCAAGCACCCTCTCTGCACAACGGCTGAGCGCAGCGCCGGCTACGCCGTTTGCCGGCGGTCCGGCGGTGAGCCGACGCTTAGCCACTCGAGCATCTGCCGCTCGACCGGGCGATTGTGCGGGTCGAAGACGACGGTGGTTTGCACGGGAAAGCGCTGCTGCCAGTCGTCCAGCAGTTGCAGGGTCTCCTTCGGCGTTCGCGCCTGGCAGACGCCCGTCAGGCACTCCGGCCGCCCGTCGAAGCGGATGAGCGTAAACCACTGTGGGTTCGGCATGGGGCGTCTCCTTTCGGCAGCGGAGTCGAACGTCGAGTTCCATCTGCATCTTTGTCCCGTCCGTTGGCCGATGCTACATCCATCGGGGCCGGATCGCCAGTGCGAAGGAGTAGAACCCTGCCGTTACTTTTGGGCGATTCCGCTACATCCCGCGCCGAAGCTGGTCGGATTAGCCGGCAACGGACATCGCTTGCAGCAGTTGCGGCACGACCTGGTCGTACATCTGGTTGTAGGTCGGAAAGGCATGCACGACCTCGGCGAAACGGGAGAGCGGGATCTCGGCCCGGATCGCCAGCAAAGCCTCGCCCAGCCAGGAATCCGCCTGCTCGCCGATCGCCGACGCGCCGACCAGCACGCCGCGGGCCGGGTCCGCGAGCAGTTCCAGCCGCCCCAGTTCCGTGCCGGCCGTCTCGGCGCGTGGTGTCGTAGCCAGGTCGGCCGCAGCCCAGACCACGGGCAGGCCGCGCTGCTCGGCCTGCGCCCGCGTCAGCCCCACGGCCGCGACCGGTGGGCAGGTGTAGACCATGCGCGGAATCGCCCGGTAGTCCGCCGTGGCGGCGTCGCCGAGCAGGTTGGCCACGACGATCTTCGCCTGGTACTCGGCCGTGTGCGTGTAGGGCTCGATGCCGGCGACATCGCCCGCCGCCCAGACGCGCGTCTGCCCGACGACGCGGCAGTGCGCGTCGATGGCGAGGCCTTGCTTGCCCGGCGTAATGCCGAGCGCCTCCAGGCCGAGTCCCTGCACGCGCGGCGTGCGGCCCGTGGCCACAAGCACGCGCTCGACCTCGATCACGGCGCCGTCGGCCAGCCGCAGCCGCGCCCCCGCTGCCGAGCGCTCGGCGGTCTTCAGCTCAGCGCCGAGCCAACGCTGCACGCCGTCCGCGGCCAGCGCCTGGCCCAGCAGATCGCCGATCGCCGGCTCCTCGGCGGGCAGCAGGCGCGGCGCCTGCTCGATCAGGTGCACGGCCGCGCCGAAGGCGGCGAAGATCTGCGCGAGCTCGCAGCCCACCGGGCCGCCGCCCAGGATCGCCAGCGAGCCGGGTAGCTTCTCACTGGTCAGCGCCTCGTCGCTCGTCCAGCAGGGCACGGTGTCCAGGCCAGGGATCGGCGGCATGGCCGGCGCCGAGCCCGTGGCGATCACCAGGTCGCGCCAGCCGATCTCCCGCTCGCCCGCGGCGAGCAGGCCGGGGCGCGCGATCCGGCCGCTGCCGCGCAGCAGTCTGACGCCGGCCTCTCCAAGCAGGCGCTCGCCGTCCGCATCGTCGTGCGGCACGAGGCGGCGGCGCCGCTGCACGGCGGCGGCATAGGCGGCGCGGCCTTCACCGGCATCGATTGCCGCGGCGCTCGCGCCCAGCTCAGGGGCGTGACGCAGCAGCAGGCGAAGTTCGGCCGAGCGCAGCATCACCTTGCTGGGCACGCAGGCCACGAACGGGCAGGCGCCGCCGATGCGCGCCTCCTCGACCAGGACCACGCGCTTGCCAGCCTGCGCCAGCGGTTTGGCGATGTTCTCGCCGGCGCCGCCCGCGCCGAGCACGGCAACCTCGAACTGCTCCATCAGGGTGCTCCGCGGCGTCCGGCGCCTGCCGATCGCGCTAGACTGGGACGAGGCAGCCGCCCTCCACAGTAGGCTACCTTGCCCGCGCTGCTAATACTTCAACCCGGCGGAAGTGACGCGAAGATGAGTCTTACCGCGAACGAACGCTACGTGGCGGCGAACGGGCTGCGCTTTCACCTCTACGACTGGGGCGGCACGGGCCGGCCATTGCTGCTGCTGCACGGGCTGGCCTCCAACGCGCGCATCTGGGACCTCGTGGCGCCGCTGCTCGCGGAGCACGCCCGCGTCGTGGCCGTCGATCAGCGCGGGCACGGCCTGAGCACCGCGCCGGATTCGGGCTACGGCTTTGAGCGCACCGCCGCGGACGTGGCGGCGCTGATCGAGGCGCTCGGCTTCGCGCAGCCCGTGATCGCCGGCCACTCCTGGGGCGCGAACGTGGCGGTCGAGTTCGCGGCGCGCAATCCGGGCGGCGCGGCCGGCCTGGTGCTGGTGGACGGCGGCATCTTTTCGCCCCGCTCCGACGGGCTGAGCTGGGAGGAGGCGGAGAAGCGCCTGGCGCCGCCGCGCATCGCCGGCACGCCGCGCACGCAACTGCTGGAGCGCATCCGCGGCGGCGACCTGGCGCCCTACTGGCGGCCGGAGTTCGAGCCGATCATCATGGCCGGCTTCGCCGTGGCGCCGGATGACACGGTGGCGCCGTATCTGAGCTTCGAGCGCCACCTGCAGATTGTGCGGGCGCTTTGGGAGGCCGACACGCCCGCGCGCTTTCCCGAGGTCACCTGTCCCGTGCTGGTGCTGCCCGCGCTCAACGGCGGCGCGGAGCAGGTGGCGCAGAAGCAGGAGCGGGTGCTGGCCGCCGTGCGCCGCCTGCCGCACGGATCGGTCGTCTGGCTGGAGGACTCGATCCACGACGTGCCGCTGCAGCGCCCGGAACTGGTGGCGCGCGCGATCGTCGCCTTTCTCGACGGCCTGCCCGCTGCCGGAGCCGCGCGGTGAAGCTGGCGATCCGCTGCCACCAGGGCGGCTGGAGCTGGCCGCAGGTGCAGGCGGTCTGGCGCGAGGCCGACGCGCTCGGCTACGACGGCGCCACGCTCTACGATCTGCTCGGACCCGGCGTCGAGTGCTGGACGGCGCTGACGGCGCTGCTCGCCACCTGCCCGCGGCTCACCGGCATTCCCCTGGTGCTGGCGAATCCCTACCGCCCGCCGGCCCTGATGGCGAAGATGGCGGCCACGCTCGACCGCGTGACGGGCGGGCGGCTGATCCTCGGCCTCGGCAGCGGCGGCAGCGAGGCCGACGCCCGCGCGCACGGCCTCGACTGGCGCGGCGCCCGCGCTCGCGCCGCCGCGCTTGCCGAGGCGGTGCAGGCGATGCGCGCCCTCTGGGCCGGCGGCAAGACGTTTGCAGGCGCCGGCCTGCGCCTCTCGGCGGGCAGCGAGCCGGCGCCGTTCACGCCGGGCGGGCCGCCGGTGCTGATCGGCGGGCGCGGCAGGCGCCATTTGCTGCGCGTTGTCGGCCGCGTCGCCGACTCCTGCAACATCGGCTTCGACCTCGCGCCTGAAGGCTACGCGCCCTACCGCGCCCTGCTTGCGGACTACTGCCGCGAAGCGGGCCGCGACCCGTCGGCGCTGCGCTTCACGCACAACGCCACGGTGCTGATCGCGGAGAACGGCGCCGCCTACGAGCAGGCGCTCGCGCGTTGGTCGGCCGACCGTGACCTGACCGTCGCTCAAGGTCGCGCCAGGCTCGCCTCGGCGCTGGCCGGCCCTCCGGACGCGATCGCGGAACGGCTGGAGGCGTATCGCCGCGCGGGCTTCGCCTGGACGTTCCTCGTCTTCCAGGACCTGCCGCGGCTGGAAATGACCCGGCTGTTCGCGCAGACCGTATTGCCCTTGCTCGCTCAGGACACGGCCAGCTCGTAGAAGGCGACGCTGCCGGCACTTCGCGAGGGACATGGCCGCCGCCCTGCCCTGCATCGTCCGCTTCCTGCCCGCCCACAACCTCGAAAGCCTCGTCCGCCTGGCCCGCACGCTGATCTACCTGGCGCGGAAGTAGCCACAATATGCAGATATGACTCATCGGTTCTTTGACTGTATATCAAAGCCGATCGCTTCGAGGAGGCCGAAACACTTGGCCAGGCTGCTTTGCCGTTCCGATCTGTCCATCCCTGCCGCATCGCTCGCAAGCAGCGCGAAGCCGAGCAAACTTTGCCGCTCGTTCGTGTGCAATGGCGTGCGTGGCTCGGTTTCACTGATTCTTCGCTCGTATAGGACTGTTAGAGCCTATCCCGATAGGTGATGAGCTGCGAGACTGGAGGGAGAACGGAGGCAGCGGGGGCAGCGGGGGCCGTGATGGACAGCACAAACCGCAGCAGTGGCGTGCAGGAACCGCGGTACT
>Ga0070730_10002659_pt1 | contig 16184 bp, 10 predicted proteins | sample Coa_R1_3_FD_66447 | JGI IMG/M metagenome (GOLD analysis project Ga0070730, IMG submission 66447) | Surface soil microbial communities from Centralia Pennsylvania, which are recovering from an underground coalmine fire - Coalmine... | ecosystem: Environmental > Terrestrial > Soil > Unclassified ...
ACGCACTCCCCCGGCTCCTTGTCATCCCTCCATCTCAGGAAGACGGGATGGCGAAGCAGGGCTTCCGGCGTCCACTCCTTGAACCGCACCTCGGCCACGAGCTTCGGCTCGATCCAGGTCGTGTCCTTGCCCTTCGGAATCGCTCCAGTGACCGCGGGGGTGTCCCGCTTCAGGGACTCGAGCGCCTTCGCGACGTCCTTCAGCTCCTTGTCGGTGAACCCCGAGCCCGCGCGACCCACGTAGACCAGCGCCCCGTCCCGATAGGCACCGAGGTGCAGGGCGCCGAATCCGGCGCGGGAGCCCTTGGCCTTCGTGTATCCGACCACCACGAAGTCGTCGGCGCGGTCGGCGCGGATCTTCAGCCAGGCGGGCGACCGGCCCGCCCGATAGACCGAATCGGCACGCTTGGCCATGATGCCTTCGAGACCCAGGCGCTCGACCTGCCGGTACAACGCTTCGCCCTCTTTGACGAAGTGCTCCGAGTACCGGAGCGCTCCGGTGGCGGGAATGACTTTGCGAAGCAGCTCCTTCCGCTTCTCGAGCGGCAATCCCCGTGTGTCGTAGCCGCCGAAGGCGAGGAGGTCGAAACAGAACAGGGTGGTGGGATGCTCGACCGCCGCGCGACGCACGTCGAATGCCCTCGAGATGCGCGCCCGATTCTGGAGGCCGTTGAACGTCGGATGGCCACGCTCGTCGAGCACCACCAGCTCGCCGTCGAGCACCAATCCCTCGAACGGGAGCGCCGCCACGACCCGCGCGATCTCGGGAAAAACCGGTGAAAGGTCGTGGCCGTTCCGGCTCACGACCTTCGCGACACCGTTCTCCTTCCCCACGCGCACGCGATAGCCATCCAGTTTCAGCTCGAAGAGCCACCCGTCCTTCGTGAAGGGCCCCTCTCGAGTCTCGGCCAGCATCGGCTCGGCTTCGGTCGGAGTCACGACGCGGCGGGGCAGCTTGAGGCTCGCGAGCTCCTCACGGATCGGGCCGGCGCGGTCGGCACCGGCTTTGAGCTCTTCGACGGTCAGGCCCGACAAGACCGAGTTCGGAGGGAAGTCGGCGCCATTCTCCGAGACCTCGCCGTCGCGCTCCTTGATGAGGAGCCACTCTTTTGCCGCGCGCTTGATCTTCACCAGCGTCCACAAACCCTTGAGCTTGTAGCCGTGAAGCTCGAAGAGGAGCTTCCCCTTCTCCAGTCCGATGAACGGATCTTCGACCGGCACCCAACGACCGCGGTCCCAGACGATCACGGCGCCCGCGCCGTAGTTGCCCTCCGGGATGAGCCCTTCGAAGTCGCCGTACTCGATCGGGTGGTCTTCGACGTGCACGGCGAGACGCTTGTCGGCGGGGTTCTTCGAGGGGCCCTTCGGAACGGCCCACGACGTGAGCACGCCCTTCATCTCCAGCCGCAGGTCGAAATGCAGGTGACGGGCCGCATGCTGGTGAACCACGAACAGTCCGCCCGCCGAGCCGGGCTGGACGGCGCGCGCCCCCGGCTCCGGCGTCCGGTCGAGGGAACGCTTGGCGCGGTAAGCGCTTAGCGGGTCGTCAGGAACCTTCCGGTTTGCGGGCATCGGGGAGGTCCAAGTATGATAGCCCCATGAGCGCTCATGCAATCGGTTCCGCCAACGTGTCCTTCGGGCTCGTTTCCGTGCCGGTCAAGATGTTCTCCACCGGCGAATCCGCCGCGGCCATCTCCTTCAATTGGCTCCACAAGAAGGACAACGCCAGGCTCAAGCAGGAGTACGTCTGCTCCAAAGACGGTGAGAAGGTCGAGAAGGACGACCGGATCAAGGGGTGGGAGTACACCAAAGGGCGGTACGTCACGTTCACCGTCGAAGAGATCAAGGCGCTGGAGGAGAAGGGTACGGGCGCCATCGACATCCGGGAATTCATCTCGGCCGACAAGGTCGACCGCATCTACTACGAGCGCGCCTACTTCCTCGGACCGGACAAGGGAGGCGAGCGCGCCTATGCCCTCCTCTCGAAGGCCCTGACGACGACCAACCTGGTTGCCCTGGGCCAGTACGTCGCCCGCGGGAAACAATACCTCATCATGGTCCGGCCCCTCGAGGAGGGTCTCGTGATGGAGCAGCTCCGTTATGCGGACGAGGTGCGCTCGATCAAGGACGTCGAGCTCCCGAAGACCGAGGTCAGGAGCGCCGAGCTCGACATGGCCGTGCAGCTGATCAAGCAGCTGACCACGGAAGCGTTCCGGCCGGAGACGTACGAAGACGTGGCCAAGAAACGGATCATGGAGCAGATCCAGCGGAAGATCGACGGGAAGGAAATCACGGAAGAGCCGACCGAAGCGCCGAAGACGCAGATCATCGACCTGATGGAAGCCCTGAAGGCCAGCATCGCTCAGGGAAAGGACGTCGACACCGCTCCTAAGAAAAAAGCGAAACGAACTGCTTAGCGAAGGCGGGTCCCAGGCCCGCCTCTTCGTGCTTGAAGAACACGTAGGCGTCCTTCCATGCGGCGCCGACGTTCTTGATCCGCTCGACCCAGCGCTTCAGGTCTTCTTCGCCGTATCCCTCGTCCCGCAGCCGCAGATACCCCCAGTCGGCGGTCGCGACCTCGGGGGTCGTGCCTTCTTCGGTATCCGCGACGACCAGGGCGGCGTTCTTGTTTTTGAGGATCTGGTAGACCTCGTCGTCGAACCAGGAGGCGTTCCGGAATTCCCAGGCGGCGCGAATCTCGGCCGGAATGAGCTCGAGGGTCGTTCGTAGCCGCTCGGCATCCTTCTTGAAATTCGGTGGGAGCTGAAAGAGCAGGGGCCCGAGCTTGCCCTTCAGGCCGAGGGCGGTATCGCAGAAGTACTTGAGCTCGTGTTCGATCTCGTTGAGCCGCTTGAAGTGCGTGATCTTCTGGGAGGCCTTCAGGACGAACGTGAAGCCTTCGGGCACCGTGGCATCCCACCCGGCGACGGTTTTGGGCGACGGCATGCGGTAGAACGTGTAATTGATCTCGACCGTCTCGAGCCGCTCGGCGTAGTACGCGAGCATCTTGGCGGCTGGGAATTTCTCCGGGTAGAAACTCCCCTTCCATTCGTCGAAGTTGTATCCGGACGTGCCGACGCGGAGTCTCATCCGTAAGAAAGTAGTCCTGTCCCCTGCCCCCTGCTTACCGCTAGACGTCTAGCCGCCTAGCTTTTGCCTGTCCTTGGAGCCGTCGCTCCCTCTTCTTGAGGTGCCAGTGAAAACATCGGTGTTCGGCAGCTCAGCGGTGGTCGCCCTGACGCTGATTGCTACCTCCCTATCTGGGCAGCAGAAGACCCGCTTCTCTTCCGTCCGCGATGCCCTGGTGGGGAGCGGCGGAATGAACGGGGCGTTCGGCCTCCCGGGCTTCACCTGGATCGACGGCGGGAAGCGCTATTCCTACATCAAGCGCGAGCAGCGGTCCGAGGAAATCCGGGCCTTCGACCCGGCGACCGGCAAGGATACGCTCGTCTTCAGCGCCCAGGGCCTGACCTTCCCCGATTCGAGCGCGGCCTTCACCTACAATGAGTTCCAGTGGACCGCCGACTCCAGGAACCTGGTGTTCGAGACCAACTTCCGTCCGATCTACCGCCGGTCCGGCATCCAGGACTTCTACGTCTACTCGGTGGCTGACCACAAGCTCAAGCTCGCGACCCGGGACGCTCGCACCGCCGAGCTGTCCCCTGACGGCTCGATGCTCGGTCTCGAGCGCGGCGGCAACATGTACGTGTACGACTTCGCCGCGAAGCGCGAGACGCAGCTGACCAAGGACGGGGCGGAGCTGGTATACAACGGGCACTACGACTGGGTGTATGAAGAGGAGTTCGGTCAGGCCCAGGCCTGGAACTGGTCCCCGGACTCGCGCCACATCGCGTACTGGCAGGTGGATGAGCGGTCCGAGCCGGTGGTGCAGTTCTCGGACTACCAGGGCCTGCATCAGGACTGGACGAAGATCCGCATTCCGCAGCCCGGCGATTCGAACCCCACGGTGAAGATCGGCGTGGTGGACGTGAAGTCCGGCGCCAACACGTGGCTCAATCCCGGTCTCGCCGGCGACTTCTACATTCCGCGCATCTACTGGACTTCGAGGCCGGACACCCTGGCCCTCGTGACCCTGAACCGCCAGCAGGACACCATGCGGCTCTTCTTCTTCGACGTGAAGACGGGCGGCAAACGGCTGGTACTGACGAAGACCTCGAGCACCTGGATCGACGTCTACGATTTCTACGCCGGCGTCAACGATCTGATGACCTTCCCGGCGGGCCGGTCCGAGTTCTACTGGGTGGGAGACGAAGACGGCTGGCAGCACATCTATCGCTACGACTACTCCGGCCGCCTCATCAATCAGGTCACCAAGGGCAAATGGATCGTCGCGCGCATCGAAGGGATGGACCCGGCGCGCGGCCTGATCTACTACACGTCCACTGAGGTCTCGCCACTGGAGCGCCAGCTCTACGAGATCCACGTGGACGGCACCGGCAAGAAGCGGCTGACGACCACCGCCGGCAATCACCACATCAACATGTCCCCGGACACCCGCTACTACACCGACCGGTGGTCGTCCCTGACGACGCCCCAGCAGGTGGATCTCTGGACCACCGGGGGGAAACTGGTGAAGACGGTGGCGGGCAACGAAAGCGTGAAGGCCTGGCTCGCGACGCACGAGTTCTCGCAGCCGGAGCTCTTTTCTTTCACGACCTCCGACTCGGTCCGGCTCGACGGCATGATCATCAAGCCGGTTCCGTTCGACGCGACCAAGAAGTATCCCGTGGTGTTCGACATCTACGGCGGACCCGGCTCTCAGCAGGTCTACAACGCCTGGCAGGCCAACGGCTGGGATGAATGGCTCGCCGAACAAGGCTACATCGTCATCGGCCTGAACAACCGGCCGTCGAACAATTACGGCAGCGCGTTCATGAAGGTGGCGTACAAGCATCTCGGGAAGTACGAGGCCCATGATTTCGCCGAGGCCGCGAAGTATCTCGCGACGCTCCCCTACGTGGACTCGAAGCACGTCGCCATCATCGGCACGAGCTACGGCGGCTTCAGCACGGTCTTCACGATGGAGATGTACCCGGACCTCTTCCCGGTGGGCGTGGCCAATTCCGCGGTGGCCGACTGGCGGCTCTACGACACCATTTACACCGAGCGCTACATGGGCCTGCTGGGGGACAACCACGCGGGCTACGTGGAGAGCTCGCCGATCGAGCAGGCGGCCAAGCTCACCGGCCACTTGCTGCTGGTGCACTCGATGATGGACGACAACGTCCATCCGCAGAACACCATGCAGCTCATCACGGCCCTGGATGAAGCGGGACACCCGGCGCCCCTGATGATGTTCCCCAAGGGGCACCACGGCGCGGCCTATGACTACCCGACCTTCATGGACATCCAGGAGGCGACGTTCGCGTGGCTCGAACGCTACATGAAGAGCTAGTTTGACCCACGACAGTGTGACCTAACGCACAAGTCGTTGGACCATACCGATTTCGAACGCTCCGCCCCAGTGACGAACAGGGGAATTGCGGGGTATTCTTGGCGAGCGTCCCAAGTGCCAAGAAACCCCGCAGGAGGAGCTCCCATGCGTAATTTCCGCGCGGCGCCGTTCATACTCTTCGCCGCCGCCTTGTCCGTCACCGCTTGCGACAACAGCAGCATGACCGGAACCAAGACGAACCCCAGTGGCCCCAACGTCTTCGCAGATCAGATCAGTCTCGGCGGTTTCACCACCATCCTCTCCAGTGGCACCTCACGCGTCTCGATCCGGGTGATCCCAGGAACCACGACGGCCAGTCGCGTGCGCGTCCGGCAGGGTGATCAGGTCAACCGGCCAGAGCGGATCGTCAGTGAGGTCGCGTCGCTCGACACCACCGGCACGGTGGTATTGTCACTCGGCGGCATCAGCGTCTCGTTCGACGCCACGACCAAGTTCGAAGGCTGGCACGACGACATGGATTCCAACGACTCCGCCGCGATGGGCGAAGCCGGTTTCATCAGCCGTCTCGAGGCCGCGCTCGCCGCGGGGCACCACCCGACGATCGTGGCGCTCCGGGCTGCGCCCGCGACCCCGCAGTCTCCCACCGACGGCTCGTTCCACGCCGATGTGTTGCGGCTCAACGACGACGCCGATCGTCCCACCATCGAAATGAACGTGACGTCGGCGAATCTCGCGAGCAATACCACGCCTCCCCCGGATGCCTTCCTCACCGTGCTCAACGTCGCCATTGGACTCGATGTCACCGGTGGCAAGACCCGGATCGATGCGAATACGCAGAACACGATGGGCGCGATCCACTTTGAAGGGCGCGTGCAGAGCGTCGATACGACGGGTGGGACCGCGACTCTCGCGGACAGCGCCGGCACCGTGATCAAGGTCCCGACGGGTGGGGAGATCGAGCACCCCGACGACCACGACGAGGACTTCGACAACCCGCTGAACTCCCTTTCCCGGGTCGCGGCCGCCCTGGCGGCCGGTGACACCGTCGATGCCGCGGGCTTCGGCCTGAAAGCCGGCATCGACACGATCGACGCCGTCGAGGTCCGGTTCCGCGTTCGCAACAATCACGAATTCGAGCCGACGGTCGTCGAGTTCGAAGGAAACGTGTCGTCCGCCGACAGCACGACGGGAAAAGTCGTGCTTGGCAATGGGACGACGATCGACGTGACCGACTCCACGCACTTCATCACCATGGACGGCGGGCTCGCCAACCTTGGTGCGGCGGTGAGGGCGCTCGGCGACACCTCGCTCCGCGTGCGCGCCGAGGGCGTCGGCAAACCGATCAGCACCGCCGAAATCGCGGCCTTCTTCATCCGCATCGAGGCCGATTCGGGCGGCGAGCACCACTAGACAGTCTCGCCTGACTGTTCTCAGGGGAGTCCCTCACGGGACTCCCCTTTTTTTCGCAACGCTCCACGCCCTCACGGCATCTAAGGGAGATGAGGGGATGAGTCTTCGGATGTCCGGTTTTGGGACTTGCAGTCCCGCGACCGGTACACGCCCGCCCGAGCATGGTCTCCCATCACATTGTGATATAAGCAGTTGCAGCGCCGCCGAAACGGCACAGAGCGTGCCTTAGCACAATAGAAATCCTTCAAGGGACGGTTGTGGCGGCACCACGGCTCGCGTTGCTCGAAACTGGACGACTCACCTACGAGCGTGCCCGGCTCCAGGAAGCGCTGAGCCACCGGTACGACATCGTGCGCGAGTTGGGCCAGGGCGGGATGAGCCGGGTGTTTCTGGGGTGGGACCGCCTCGAGGGCAGACGTGTCGCGCTGAAGGTGCTGCGCGCCGGCCTGTCGGCCTCAGTGGAAGATCGCGAGCGCTTCCGCCGCGAGGCGCTCATCGCGAGCCGCCTCAATCATCCGCACATCGTCCCCTGTTATGACTTCATACTCCGGCGCGAGACCGCGGTGGCGGTGATGCGGTTCGTGCCCGGAGATTCACTTTCGTCGCGCCTTTCCGGGGGCGTGCGCCTCGGTCCCGCGACGACCATCAGGCTGTTGGCACCCATCGCCGACGCGTTGTCCCTCATGCACCAGCGGGGCGTGGTCCACCGGGACGTGAAGCCGGCCAACATCCTGCTCCATGCCGACGATCAGTGGCCCTTCATCACCGATTTCGGGATCGCGACCCTGCGCACCTCCGAGCATTCGCGCGCCGAGGCGACCAGACGGTTCGGAACACCCGAGTTCATGTCGCCGGAACAAGCGCTCGGTTCGTGGGACGCCGACCACCGCAGCGACGTGTATTCGCTGGGTCTGGTGGCGTACCTCGCGCTGGCCGGGGAGCTGCCCTTCCGCGGCGGTTCCCCGATGGCCCAGATCGCACAGCGGGCCACCCTGGACGTGCCGCCCCTCCTCGACCGCGCGCCCGATGTGCCGGAGCGCCTCGCGGCCGCGATCGACCGCGCGCTCAATCGGAGCCCGTCCCGGCGATGGCCGACGGCGGAGGCGTTCCGGCAGGCGCTCGTCGACTCCCTCGACACGCCCACCTGGCCCGAGCGATTCGGCCGCTGGGTCAGGCGGAAACGCCGGCGCTCCTAGTTCGACTGGAAGGTCAGCCGGAGATCGGTCGCTCTCGATCGGGAGCGCAGGAGCCATTCCAGCTGGACCGTCCCATTCGGGACCGGAAGGCGCGCGGCAGGCCCCCCCCCAACTCGAGTTGCCGGACCCCGGGCTAACGCCCGGGGTCAGGCTATCGGCTCCACGACGCGAAGGAATGTCCGTTCCTCGCGCAGAATCAGCCGTCGGTCGTGCGCAAACGCGAAATTGGCGCGGGCCTCAGGATCCGCTTTGACCCGGGTGCGGTAGGCCTCATAAAGCGCCAACGAATCGAAGGGGACTATATCTGCTTACGCGACGGCGGCGATCAACTCAAAGTTTTTTTTCGCGGCTTCCTTGATTTCAGGCAGGGCCGCGAGGAAGGCGTCGAACACCTGCGTGGACCACCAGTGGCGGCACTTCGTGATCTCGGCCAGCGCGGTCTCGTGGGACATGCCGGGACGGTAAGGGCGGTCGGTGGTCAGGGCGTCGTACACGTCCACGATTCCGACGACCTGGGCCGGCAGCGGGAACTCGTCACCCTTGAGGTGATCGGGGTAGCCGGTCCCATCGTAGCGCTCGTGATGCCAGCGAATGATCGGCTTCAGATCCCACGGGAATTCCACGGAGGCCAGGAGCTCCACCCCCCACACGGGGTGCATCTGGACCACCTCGAATTCGTCCCGGGTAAGCGGTCCCGGCTTGTTCAGGATCTCGTGCGGGACCTTCACCTTCCCGACGTCGTGGAGGTAAGCGCCCAGGCGAATGGTGGTGCGAGCGACGTCGTCGAGCCCGGCGTGCCGGGCCACGGCGGCCGCATAGTTCGCCACCCGCTCGCAGTGGCCGTACGTGTAGGTGTCCGTGGATTCGATCGACTGGCCCCAGTTCCGGACCACGACGAGATAGGTGCCTTCGAGGTCGGCGACCTTGCCGCCGACGTTGACCAGATCGACCCGGGCGTCCAGGCGCTGGAACAACCCATACGAACGGTTCAGCAGCGTCAGGGCTTCCTGATTCCGCCCCATCCCCTGATAGAGGATCGCCAGCTCGCGGGTGGACTCCGCCTCGGACAACACATAACCGACGCCGGCGGCGAGCTCGATGGACGACTTGAGCCGCGACTCCGCGAGAGGAGCCTTGCCGGTCTCCCGGTAGACCATCCCGATGACGCGGTAGGCGGTGGACTTGGAACCACGGTCCCCGAGCTGGTCGAAGAGCGCCAGCGCCGCCTCGGCCTTGTGGCGCGCTTCCTCGAACATCTGGCGCTGGAGATCCACGTCCGCGTGGTTCACGAGGCAGAGCCCCTGCAGGCTCACGTCCCCCGCGCGCTGCGCGATTTCCAGGCTCTGCGTGAAGTACCGGTCGGCGTCCGGGAGGAGGTCCCGGTCCGCGCTGATCATTCCAAGATTGTGGTACGCGATGGCGCAGCCATGCTCGTCGTTCGCGCCCTGGTAGGATTCAAGCGAGAACTCGTAGTGGCTGAGCGCCGCCTCCAAGTCCCCCTGGATGTTCGAGATGATGCCGAGGTGCTGCTGCACCCGAGCCCGGAGGGCCTGGAACTGTCCGCCTTCCTCGAGCGCCTGATTCAGGGCGGCGCGGGCCGCTTCGAGGGCGCCCGACTGCAGCTCAATCCCCCCCAGCGTGTTGAGCGCCTCCGCGGCGAGCAGTGCGTCGCCGTTGGCCTGTGCCACGTTGTGACTCCTCTCGACCAAGTCGCGGCCGGTGCCGGAGTCCCCCTGATTGTGCCGCACGACCGCCAGCCGCCGCAGCGCCTCGGCCAGCACCTTGTTATCGCCGGCCTTTTCGGCGGCCGTGATCGCCGTTTCGTACGCGCTGACTGCCTCGGGGATGCACCCCGCCCGTTCCCGCCCCCGTGCTTCGAGCAACAAGTCGCCAGCCGGACGTACGACCCCGATCATGTTCTTACCAAGCCATCGCGTAGTGCGAGAAGTGATGAACCTGGCCGGTCACCTTGCGGGTGAAGAGGTTGTCGATCGAAGCCAGGAGCTCGAGGATGACGTAGTTGTCGTTCGTGTACGCGATGTGCTTCGGGAACAGGGAGCCGAGCAGGTTGCAGTTCGCGTAGCTCATCGTGAGGTACGCGGACCGCTGGAACTGCAAGCCTTCCGGCTGGAAGGTGATTGCGTTGATGGTGTCAGCCGAGAGCGTGGCCGTGATCGTCACGTTCTGCGACAGGGCACCAGCGGGCACCGTGAACGTGTGCGGGCCGACCTTCAGCGATCCGCCGAGCGGTCCGATGGTCGCGGTGGTTGTCGCCGGCGCGAGCGGGTTGCACTTGAGCAGTCCGACCGACTGCAGCAGGCCACCGAGCAGGTCGTGCTGCGGACCGGCCGCGAGCTTGGTGGCTGCACCCGAGGCCGGCTGATCGGCCGTGACGCCGAGCGGGCCCTGTTCGGTGCAGCTGGCGAAGACGAACACCAGGGCTGCGGTCAACAAGAGGCGCGTGGACTTCATACAACACTCCAGATTGGGGGTGGGCTGACGACATGTGCGTATCGCAGGCCACGTACCTCACTGGATTGTGAGACAGGTCACAAGACCTCGGTGACAGTTTTTCTGAAGCAAATTTAAAGATGGTGAAACTGGTGGTTTCAGCCTTGGAAAATCGTGGTGTCTTTGCAACAAGTGGTGTTGGGAGGACGCCATCCAGAGGTCTTACACTGTCTGAAAATCATGCAGTCTGCCGATATCGATCGACAACCCATCCTCCAGTCCTTTCCGGTCGAACATATCCACGAACCGGGCATTCCAGACGATCTCCGTGGGCTTGTACGACGTCCGCGCGTGCACTCGCTGCGCGAACGTCTCGTCCGTCCCCTCGAGCAACACCAGGAACTCCGCTTCCTCGGCGGCCAGCTGTTCGGCAGACGAGCCATTCAGCGGACTGTTCTCGTCGATCACGTGCACCACGGTCCACGCCAGGGGGAAGAACACCACGCTCGCACGCTCCAGCGTGAGCTCGGCGTAGTCGCGGATGGCTCGACCTTCGCGGTGCCGCATCCGGCTGAACAGCACCCGGGCGTGCAGATCGATCAGCTGGTTGGTCCGCCGGTTGGTGATCCGGAACTCGAAGGCCTTGGTCTCGCCGAACGGGGCGATCAACGCCTTGTTCGAAAACATGATCGCGGCCGTGGGACGGGAAAACCGGGCGAACAGAATCCCCGTGATCAGCGCGAGGGCCATCAGGCCGCACAAAGACTCGAGTGTGACCAGCAGGTTGGGCACCAGGCCCACGGGTCCTACCTGGCCGTACCCGATGGTGCCGAAGGTCTGGACACTAAAGAAGAACGCACGGAGGTACGACCCTTCCGGCATGGCCGCCGAGGTCCCATTCAAGGCCGTGGGGCCGAGGGACCAGAAGAGGGCCCCGAAGAACAGGTTCACGGCGATGTAGAACGCCGAGATGAGGGACAGGAGCTTGGGCCAGGAGATGGTGAGCAGGGTGTGGTACAGGCTCATGGACTCGAAATACTTGAGCCCGGTGCGTCGCACGTTGAACGAGCCGTCGCGGTTCAGGAGCCGGAGTCGGCTCTCATCAGATACGACCGATCCGAACCCGAGGTCCTTGGGAACCTCGCGCCGGCGCGGGTGACTCGGGGGATTGCTCACGAGGCCAATTCTACATAGCTCTGTCCAAATGAGCGACCTGACCCGCAGGGATTGGCTGAAAGCGGTGAGCGTGGCGGCGAGTACGGCACCCGTTCTGGGCGCGGAGTCGACGGCTCCCGGCTCACGGCTCCCGACAAGGCCCCCGCCCCAAATGATCCCCCTCACTTCGACGAGCGAAGTCTTCGTCCCCCCGAAGGGCCGGGCCTTCGAAAAGCTCTCGTTCGACTTTCCTGAGCCCTCGGTCTCGTTCGCAGGACTGCGGTTCGGCTTTCTGGTCTTCTCGCGAGAGAACATCTACGGCCTGGACCTGGGCCGGACAGTGGTCGAGCCCGCCGGTGATCATGCCGTCACGCTCACCTGCACGGGGTTCGTCTGGGCCGGCGGGCAGGAGCGCGCGGCGGGGCATTTGGTGGCGAGGATCAGGGAGAATCGAGACAACAGCATCGAATGGGACGTCACCGTCGACTTCGATCGACCCATCAAAGCGGTCACGGCCATCGTGCGCGGAGTCCCCCGCGGGAAGATCTCCGGAGGCGGGAACACTCCCTACGACCCGCATGACGACGAAGTCCTGATCGGCTATCCGTTCGGCGCCGGAGATCTCTTCGGCGGGAACACCGCGGACAGCATGAGCACGCCATTCGCGGCGATCGTGAAGGAAAACGGGTCATGCTGGGCGTTCTCGTCCCTCGACGACAAGGTCCGGGCCAAGAGGCTCTTCTTTCAGCCCGGCGAGTCCACGTACCGAGTGGAAGCCGTGTTCGAAACCGAAGGGTGGCTCGACCAGACTTCGGTGACGGTGCCGACCTGGCGGCTTTCGCGCGATGTCTCGCTCGACGACGCCGTGACCGAGCACTATGCCCATCTCGAAAAGGCGTACCAGATCCCGTCCATCGAGACTCGCCCGGACGCACCCGCCTGGCTCAAAGATGTTGCGCTCGTCCTCACGCTCCACGGCGCTCACTATACCGGCTTCCTCTTCAATGACTTCGCGAAAATGAGGGAAATCCTCACTTGGGTAGCGGGCGAAATCCCGCCCAACCGGGTGCTGGTATTTCTGCCCGCGTGGGATGGCCGGTACTACTGGAACTACCCCCTCTATCAGGCCGATGACCGGATGGGAGGGGAGGCAGGCCTCAAGGCGCTGATCAAAGGAGGCCAGGCCCAGGGGTTCCGGTTCATGCCGATGTTCGGCGCGAACTGTGCGAACCGGAAACACCCCGAGTGGGCCAAGTTCGCCGACGCTCGTGCCGAGCGCATCGACGGCGACGCGTTCGACGAGAACTGGGTGGACTGGGACGGAGACCGGCACCAGGACGGCAACATCTCCTACATGAATCTGGGCGTCGACTCCTGGAGAAACTGGCTCGAAGCCCGGATCGCCGACTGCATCGACCGCTATGGCGTCGAAGCCTACTTCCTGGACATCACCGGCGGATGGATCAACACGCCCCAGGCGGACATGAATGAAGGACTCAAGCGCCTGGTGTCGGACCTTCGAGCCAAGTACCCGAAGGTCCTCTGTTGCGGCGAGTTCCACTACGACGCGCTGCTCTCTTTCATTCCTTTCTATCACGTCGCCAGCCGCCGGGCCGCGAGGTATGCCCGATTCTTCTCGCATCTCTCCCACCCGGCGCCAGGCAGGGGAAGCTCGGGGGTGCACGAATCGGGGTTCAGCCAGTTCGATTCCGCAACGCTTTCCCTCTCTCCGGGCACCATTCCCACCCTGCAGGTGGTGGACGACACGTTTACGAAGCAGCGTTCAGTGATGAAGGAATTGATCGCGCGGGCCAAAGAGCGCGCCGGAATCCCATAGGAGCACGTATGGATCGCAGAGAATTTGTTGCGACAGCGGCAGCGGCTGCAGCACTGCCAGGGAACGTACGGCTCACGGCTCTCGGCTCCCGATTCTCACCACGCGCGGAACCCTTCGACCTGCATCAAGTCTCCGTCGGCCCCGGATTGTTCAGAGACGCCCTCGAGCTGAACCGCAAGTTCCTGCTCGCGCAGGATCCCGACCGCCTGCTCCACATGTTCCGAATCACCGCCGGGTTACCATCGAGCGCCGAGCCACTCGGTGGCTGGGAAGCACCCGACAACGAGCTCCGCGGCCATTACACCGGCCACTACCTCTCTGCCTGCGCACTCGCCTCGGCTTCCCTCCCCGCGCCCGAGTTCGCCGATCGCGGAGGGCACATCGTCGCCGAGTTGGCGAAGTGCCAGCAGGCGCTGGGCACCGGCTACCTCAGCGCATTTCCCGAGGAGCTCTTCGATCACCTCCGCGCCGGACAACCGGCCTGGGCGCCCTTCTATACGATCCACAAGATCATGGCCGGGCTCCTGGACATGCACACCATCGCCGGCAACTCCCAGGCGCTCGACGTGCTCCTCGGCCTCGCGCGCTGGACCGCCCGCTGGGTTCAGCCCCTCGGCGATGAGGCGATGGCCCGCGTGCTCGAGCGCGAGTACGGGGGAATGAACGAAGTCCTCTACAACCTCTCCGCGGTCACCGGGAAGGATGAGTGGGCCGACCTGGCTCACCGGTTCGACCACGAGCGGATCTTCGGACCCCTCGCCGCCGAACGCGACGAGCTGAAGGGTGTGCACGCCAACACCACTATTCCCAAGATCATCGGCGCCGCCCGGCGCTACGAGCTGACCGGAGAGACCCGGTACCACGACGTCGCGAGCTACTTCTGGCGGGAAGTCACTACGCGCCGCGCCTATGCCACGGGTGGCACCAGCAACGGCGAGGATTGGGACACCGATCCTGGGAAACTCTCGGGGGCCCTGTCGGGCTACACCCAGGAGGACTGCACCACCTACAACATGTTGAAGCTGACCCGCCACGTTTTCGGCTGGACCGCCGACCCACGGGTCGCCGACTACTACGAGCGGGCGCTCTTCAACGGGATCATCGGAAGCCAGCATCCGGCCGACGGCGACAAGATGTACTACGTCTCACTCGCCACGGGGCTCTGGAAACTCTTCGGCACGCCGTTCCACGACTATTGGTGCTGCACCGGCACGATGAGCGAGGCCCACGCCAAGCTCTCGGACAGCATCTACTTCCACGATGCCGACGGCGTGTTCGTGAATCTCTTCGTTCCGTCGACGCTCGATTGGAAGGAGCGGGGCGTCCGGCTGGTGCAAGAGACCGGCTTTCCCGAGTCGAGCTCCATGACGTTCACGGTGCACGTCGCGAGGCCCACGGTTTTCGCCCTGCGGGTTCGCATTCCGTATTGGGCCACCGGCGCGAACGGCTCCCGGTTGAACGGCAAGACGCTCGAGGGGTTCGCGGAGCCGGGGGGCTACTACGTCGTGCACCGGACCTGGCATGAGGGTGACAAGCTCGTCGTCGATCTCCCCATGTCCCTTCACCTGCACCCGATGCCGGACGACCCGACACTCGTGGCGGTGATGTACGGACCCCTCGTGTTGGCGGGCCGGTTGGGGACCGCGGGACTGACTCCCCAGACCCTGCGCGCCGAGCCCACCAAGCCGCGGACCGTGCCCGAATATCACCTCGAGCCCGTCCCCGCACCCGCGTTCGTCGGTCCGGTGGGCGACCCGGCGCAGTGGATCAAACCAACCGGCAAGGCGCTCGAGTTCCGGACCCAGGGGCAGGCCCAGGACATCGAGTTCGTGCCGTTCTACCGGATTTTCGACGAGCGGTATGCGATCTACTGGAGGATGAACCGGGCGTAACCTGGACGCCGGCCGTTCGTCGTTTCTTCCCGCCCCTTTCTTCACGGACGTCGGCCCGGTGAACTACCGCTTCCGCAGGCCCAGATACGATGCCAGCGCGGCGACCACGAACGAGCCACCCTCCCCCACCTGCGCCGGGATGGGGACCGGAATCGCCTTGACGCCGACGGCGTAGGCCGCGACCGCCACCAAGCCCAGGAGCAGTCCCCGGAGGAACGCCCACCAGGGCGCGGTGGATCTCGTCTTCGCGGAGAGCTGGAGCGCCGTGGTGCCGATCGTGCTGCCGAGGGCCAAGGCGATGAGGAGCGCGAACGGGAAGACATAGGTCACGACCGCCATGGAAGGCGCGAGCCCGGCGCCCGAAACCCGAACGGTGTCGGCGCCGAGCCCTCGGGAGCGCAGCACCGCGGACTTCGCGTCTCGATGCGTGAACTGCAAAGTCATCGGATCGGCGCGCGTGGGGCGCACCGTCACGCCGAACTCGCCGTGGGCATCGCCCAGAAGCTCGACGGTCGCCACCGCGGTCTCGAGTCCCCACGCCGCGACCTTCGTCGGAGTCACCTGCAGGCGCAGAGCGGGGAGCACGCGCACCATCGCGGTGACCGAATCGATTCGCGCCAGGGGCCAGAGCTTGATCTCCACGGAATCTCCGGGGGACCGGGCGACGATCGAGATGCGCTGGGGCTGTTCCGTCCCGGTGAAGTGCGCGAGTCCTTCGGACAGACTGTCCGCTTCCGAGAAGAGGTTGATCGTCACGGGTTGCGGAAGCGCATAGCCGAGGCCGGCGCTGTCCTGATCCTCCAGCCACAGTTCGAGGGTTCCGCGGAA